>Ga0302277_1002104_pt1 | contig 14327 bp, 8 predicted proteins | sample III_Bog_N3_1_FD_198759 | JGI IMG/M metagenome (GOLD analysis project Ga0302277, IMG submission 198759) | Peat permafrost microbial communities from Stordalen Mire near Abisko, Sweden - III_Bog_N3_1 | ecosystem: Environmental > Terrestrial > Soil > Wetlands > Peat | place: Sweden: Abisko... | reverse complement strand
TGACATAGTCGATGCGGGGCGGCAGCGGATTCTGGCAACCGAAGGGCACAACGCTGACCACGGATGACGTTGCGACGCTGCCAAGCTGGTTGGTGCTTTGCACCTGGTAATAATATGTTGTGCCCGTCGTGAGGTTGGTGTCCTGCAATTGCAATTGCGCCGTGGAACCGATTTTCGCCCAAGAATTGGATGAGCCCACGGAACGATAGACGACATAATTTGTCGCCCATTCGGTTGGTTGCCAAATCAAATACGCCGCGCCGAGACCTGGGCGCACTTGCAGGACCGGGGCGGCGACCGTATCCTGTTTCACAATCTGAATACCGAGCAAGTTAATGTCCTGACTTGGGTCAATGACCAAGGGGCTCGCTAGATTAATCTGCAAATAGTCGGAGTTGGTAACAAACGCCCATGGAGGCATGCTGCTTGCCACGTTGATGGCCTGAACAATAGGGCCATGTCCACTCACGTAGCCTGAAGCGATCTTGAATTTAACAATATCCGCAACGGTAGTGAAGGGAGTACTGCTTACACGAGCAGTCCAATATTGCATGCCAGCCGGAGTCGCCAGTGGCACCGCGGCAACGCCATTAATTTGAGCGGGGGGACAATTCGGCAGAGCCGAATAGTAAACATACACGTCATATGTTCCGTGCTGCAGCCCGGAAAGCAGAATCGATCTTTTTGCCAAAGGAAAGAAGTTCCCTAAGGCTGAAAACGATTGACCATAGAGGTTTGGATAGGCAAATGTGGCCGCAGCCTGCAATAATCCGCCGCCCCCCGCAGCGATCGGCACATTTGTCACAGCGGAGAATGCCGGGACAAAACAATCCAAGGCTCCAAATGCCGCATAATTGCCGGCGGCCGCGTGTGGGTTGATTTGACTTGAGTAGCCAATCGCATTGGTAAAGTATGAAGCAAACCGATTTCCGTAAAGCTGACTTTCCGCAACAACATTTGCTATCGCATTCCACCGGGCATCGTCATCCGAACGCAGCTGATAGGGATATACGCTGTCCAAGTAATATCCAACGATATCAGCAGTGGTCCCGTTCCCGAGTGAATCCACACTGGAAATTGCGGGTGGGATCGCCGCATCCGCATATTGCGCCCCCCAATCATTTAACCAGAAAACGTACCACCAATAGGGGCCATTGTTGCTAAAAAACGAATCCAACAACATCGGAGCGCCGTATAAGAATCCAAGCTCCTGTGAGCTATAGGAATAGGGATCTTCTGGTGGAACGGCATTGAGATTAGGCTGATAGTATTTATCGGCATACCAGAAGGTGTTTTTGCATGGCCCGATAAATGCGAACAACTTTGCCCCGGTGGAGCTATTATCAGCGGCGATCAATGGCTGGCCGGCTAACAGGTCTGTATTCCAAGAGTTCCAGCAATCATTCGACCCGTAGCCCACCAGGCCCGGGCCTTGCACATTGGTTGACATGCAGAAACTGATGATATCTTTTGGCGAACTGACATGAAAGTATGCGTTGGTGGCTCCGGTGATGCCCTCATACAATTGCAAGGCCGCCGGGGTTGCCACATTGGGATTCAATGGATTTAATCCATTGGCAAGCTTCCAAGCGTCCGGCAGACCGTCGCAATCAGAGTCCCAAGAATCGCTGCGCAGTCCCCAGCCATCCTTGACAATGACCGGCAAGCCATCCACGGCGAGCACGCTCATGGCGCTTTGGTAATTGCTCGCCACGTCTGCGGCCTCCAAGGGATAGTTGAAAGTCTCCAATTCATCGAAATCGCCATTGGCCTGGTCCACGCCGTCCCAACTGCCCCCAAAATGGAAGCCTTGTTGCAGGATCGCCTGGCTGGGAAGATTGGTCACCCCGAAGCCGTTGGTGGCCATGCCCACACCGTTGACATAAAGCGCGCTGTTGCTGGGACTATAGGTCAAAACGATTTGATACCAGGTGTTGGTGGTGAAATTCAGGGGGCAACTGGCGTTGTCGGTATGAAGGCCATTGGCCTCGGTGCTGAAGGTCAGGGTGCTCCCCCACGGATCGAGACCCAGGGAAAACCAGCCGTAGGCGGCATTGGTGGACGGTTCGCCCACTTCGAAGAGGCGGGCCACCCCACCGGGGCCCTGGCCCAGGCCGCTGCACCAGTCGGGCTTGAACCAGAATCGGAGGCTGCCCGTGCCGGCGGGACAAATCGCCACGGCGGAACCGTTGGCGCGGATGCCGGGATAGCTCAGGACGCTATTCTGGGCGGCGGTAATCCGCACCGCGTCGCCGCTCCAATCGGGCACGGGATACAAGCCATAGGCGGTGCCGGGGGCCAGATTCGATTCGTCCAGCCAGGCCGGTGGGTTGTTAAACCGCCAGTAGCCCAGCCGGACCGGATCGAACTGATGGGGATTCAGGTTGTTTTGATATTTCTGCAAGTTGCTGAGGCCATCACCGGCCGGATTGCCGGTGGGGTCCACGCCTTCATAGCCAAAATTATTCCACTGCCAGAGATTGGGCAGGCCGCTGCCCGAACTGCTCCAGTTCAAGCGGTTCTGATAATTGGTGGCAATGACCGCCGCCACCAACGGATAGTTGAAGGTTTCCAGTTCATCGAACGCGCCCCGCGCCTGATTGGCGCCGTTTTGGTCGCTGCCGATCCGGAACCCCTGGCTGCGTTCGGCCAGATTGGGATAGGTACTCGAGGCCGCGCCGTTCGCCGCCAATTGACCGTCCACATACAAGGACGAATTCGTCGGCGAATAGGCCAGCACGACTTGATGCCATTGATTGGAGGTCCAGGCGATGCCGGCGGACAGATTGACGCCACCGGCGCCATTGGTCGAGGAGCCAAAGACCACGTGGTTTCCGTCCGGGGTAAAAAAGAGCGACCACCAGCCGTTGGTCTGGGAAACGGTCCATGAATTGACGTTCAAGACGGGGTTGTTGCTGCCCATTTCGATCATCCGTCCATAAGCACCGGGGCCGCTGCCTCCAGCACTGACGCTGGTCCAGTCCGGGTTGAACCAGAAACGGACGGTTCCGCTGCGCAGATTGATATTGGCATTGCCGTTGGTTTCGACATCCCGGTAGCAGAGGATAGCGGGTTTATTCGTGTCCAACCGCACCGCATTGGTGCTCCAAGAGGGAACGCCCACGACATTGGAGGCCACCAGCGGCAACTGCCCGGCGCTGCCAGCCCAGGTATTGGTATTATCAAAACTGAAATAGGCCAGACCTACTGGCAAAACGCTGTTGGGATTGAAAGGATCAGTGCCATCCAAAATTTCTGGCGCATCGTTGCGGCCATCATAATCCGAGTCCACCAGCCAGCCCAGAACCTTCAGCGTCACAATGGAACTCGTGGCACTGCCCGCCCCATTGCCAACCACAACCCAGTAATTTCCCGTGCTGGCCAATTGAGCATTTGAAATTGTCAACGCAGAATTGTTGGCGCCAGTCAATGAATTGGAGTTGAAATACCACAAATACGACGGTTTGACCAGCGACGTGGCCGCAACCGAGAACGTTGCATTGCTGCCCTGGATTACCATCTGGCTGACGGGTTGTGAGGTAATCACCGGGGCGGGCAGCCAGGCAGTCTCACCGTTATCCACCAAACCATTGCCATTTGCGTCGGCAATGCAATCCGGCGTCCCATCACCGTTGGAATCCACCGGTTGGCCATTCGCATTGACGGCGACGTAGTGGTAACCGATGTCCACAAGGGAATTCGTCTCCTTCACCTGATTGGTCTGCGTCGTGAAGTGGTACAAACCAAATTTGTCGGCCGTCGTGCTCCCGGCATTGATCAGCGGGCTGTTGGTGGATTGGTAAAAATTGCCAAGCCAGGAGCTTTGCCAATTAAAGCTCGCCAGATTGGTCACATTATGCAAGGCCGGAACCAGGGGCAATTGGCTGCCGTTGGTCAGAAAAGCATTGAAGTCGCAATAGGTGATGTTGGTGTTGCCACCCGAAGTGTCATCCACCGCCAGCGAGGTTCCGTCGAAAGCGCATTCCTCAATCCAAACCGGCCAGGTCAGGCCATACTTGGACAACGACAGGGAGCCGCCGCGCATCGTACAATTCCGCATCCAATATTGGGCGGCATTGCCGCCGCCAACCCCCAAGTTCACCCGGTCAAACAAACAGTTGGTGGCACTCAGGTTGTCCCAATAGGCGCCGACGTTGCCGTTCCAGATTTCCGAGTTCTGGGCCACCACCTGGCTCAAACCACCACCACCCGACTCGCGAAACTGATTGGGGCCTTCCATGAGCAGGGCGCACCGGGTGAAATTCAGGCTGATCAAGGCGGCATTGGTGGGGTTCATGCCATATCCGCCGCTCAAACTTTGCGACACAATGCCTCCCATATAGCCCAAATTGCTCCATAAACCGTTGCCCCCTTCCTGCACCGTGCTGTAGCGGGCAAATGTGCACGGCGCCGTTGCCGTGCCATTAAAGGACAGGATCACATGGTCGTAGATCGAAAAGCCGCAACCGGCTCCCCCAGAATTTGGCAGTTCAAACCAGCCGACGGACGTGCCGGCCGTAAAGGTCATGTTCGAATAGACATTCACGCCGCTGACCGCATAATCCAGCGGATCATAGTGATACCCCAGCGCCGAGGCGTTCGGATCGCGCCAGGCCCGGGGCGAAAAGTTCGTCGCCACGGAGAATGTCAGGTTGGATAACACCAGCGGCGCATAAACGGTCTTGGCTTGCAATAACCCCAGCAAATAGGGGTCCACCCCGGCGGTTCCCGCATTGGTAAAGGCGCAACCGTTGGTCAAATAGCAATTTGCCGCCCCAGCCCGTTGCAACGGATAAAAACTGTTGGTCACGGCGGCGGTCCCGACCATGGGGGCCTGATAGAACCCGTTGTAGCCGGCCGCAATATTGCCCGAGAGATTGGTGGCATTCACGAACACACAGTTGGTCAGATACAACAAGGTATTGGTGTTGCCGTTGATCAAATCGAACTGGTTGTTAACCGTGGCATTGGCGACGTAAACCGATGCGGCGGTGCTGGCATTGAAATTGGTCTTGTTGTTGGACAGCAGCACGTTTTCCAAAAATACTGCACTATTGATGTCCGACACCGCCGTGCCGCAATTCACCAACTGGGCGTCATAAATGGCGGGCGAAGCACCAGCAACCGACAAGGCGCGGTTGGCATAGGACACGCGGAATTCAGCCAAGGCCAGACTGCCCAAGGAACTGAGGTTTAACGCGGGATTGGCGTAGTACCCATTTGGATTGCCCGTGCTGCCGCCGATGGTTTGCCCAACATGGTTATCATCCTTAGCCGTAAGGACTACGGGATGGAACGGTCGCGACAGGAATTGCGGCTGGCCGGCCACGAAATTGATGGCCCCATTCGCGGCATACTTGATCACCGTGCCCCCCTCGAAAACGTTGGTTCCCGCCAAGGTTAATGAGCCATTGATATAGTAGGTGGTATCGCTTTGGAATGTGTAGTTGGTATAGGCCGTCGTCAGCGTATTGTAGTCCAGCACGTAGCCTTTATCCGGCAGTGTACCCATGGCCAAGCGCATGGGCCGGGCGGCGGATTTGGCGGCTGGGGCCAGGGGAAAGGCAAAATGTCTTGAAGCCATGCCCGGCAGGCGCCTGGCATTGGAAGCCTGGTCCGGCAACTTGGCCAACCCGGCCTTGATATCCGTCAGCCGCACCTTTTCCAAGAGAAAATAGCGCCCGCCAACTGTGATATACCGCTTGTAAACGCGCACCGGAGCCGCTTGGCCGTTCAAACTAAACGCCTTGCCCTGCCCCAAACTGGTCGCGCCCCAACGCACGGTTTGATCCGTATCCTCCGAATCCCCGGCGTCGCTGTTTAGCTTGCCGACTTGCGCGGTTGGCGGTTCCATGAACTCAGTGGCCACTTCCAGTTCCGTCGTGGCGGAATTCAGGCCGTAGGATTCGGGGGCTGGTATTTTTTCCCGGAGCACCACGTCCTGCTCCAGCCCATCTTTTCGGTAAGTGTATCTTACGTCCGCCCGCACTCCAGCAAATGCGTTTGGATATAGGACTTGATTATCCGCCGCCAGTTCGCCTTCCGAGTCTTGGAGTTGGGCAATCAAAACCGATTGTCCGGTGCTGGCATCCACATAGATCAAACCCAAAATGTGACTGCGCAACCGCTGGCCATCGGTTCCAAGCACGTCGATGGCTCCGGCCGTATTTAAGTTATTGGCAAATATAGTTTTACACTGCCCCTGCTGCGCCACCGCGCCGCCGGAGAACGCTTCAATCTTTTCCTTGGAAGCTGTCCATTTGCCGGCATGCAAGTAGTTTAAACCCGCTGCCAACTCACGGTATTGGTGGAGCTTAGCCACTGGTTTGCCATCCGGTCCCGGCTCATAGGTCTGGTATTGCCAAAGATTGTGGTGGGGGCCTTGTTCGATGATGACTGGCGGGGTGCTGCTGCCATTGGTTTGGCCCGACACGCTGGCACAAGCCAGCGCCAGAATCAATGGAACGACGTGCAAGACGTGAGAATTTTTCATATGCGAATCACCGATAAATTATTGCGCCGAAGAAATTGCCCGAATGAAGACGGACCTCCTGTCAGCCCATGCAAGTCTCCTTTGGCTGCGCCCATACTAAATGTCCACCCTCCATGCATACATCCATGTATATCAACAAACCACTCAAACGTTAGGCACGGGGGCTTCAACCCGGAACTTCACGGCCAGCCAGCAAGCTCGCAATTCTAAGTGAACCCAAGCCTGACTAGGGTTAGGCTGCGGCTAACCGAACCTTCTATGATGATGAAATCGCCATGCGATAACCCGCCCGCACATTTTGCATCGTTTGGAGCTAAAATTTAATAACGGTGCTTTTGTACCAAGACTTAAACCATTTGACAATAATAAATTCATCAAAATTTCAAAAAATTCACCTCGCTCCAACAGGATATCGATTGCTTAATCGCATTATAAGCCTCCTTGTCGTCGCGAGTTGATTATCAAGCGCTTACGCAGGAAGTATTGAACCGCTTCTCGACAGCATCAGCCGAGCCTCAAAACTCGAAGCCGTATGTGTACGCACCCAATCACCGGCGAACCCAGGAAATTTCTGCCTCTGACGGACCGGACCGGTAACGTGGAAACGGAATTCGTTGAGGACTTGCGCCGTCCCCAAGCCACGCGCCAGAGACGCATGTCAAAACTTCGTGCAATCCAATTTTGGCATCGCTTGGCTTCGCGCGATTCGCAGCAGGACATTCACGGTCGGCACCCGTTAAGCGCGTTCGATCTGTCCCAAATAGACCGGATTGATGTCGATTCGCTCCGCCAGCATTCCCGGGTCAATCCCGCCAGCTTGCGATATTTTCGGATGCCGTCGCCCAAAAGTTTGCGATTTTTTTTGGTGATCAAAATTTGCCTTAAGCCAAGCCGGATGCAGCCAAATCGCCCAGATTCTATTAGCCGTCATTTGGCGCTTGTCTTCCGGGGCCAAAGCAGCCAGAAATATTCAGCATGAATGAGCGGGCGTTCACAGCCAGACCGGGATCGGGCAAAGTTCCGGCCGGAAATGTGCTACCGGTGACGATTACGCTGTTTCGACGCTCGCGAAACCGGCACACGGCACACGTTTGCCAGATTGGACGGCTCGCCAGCGCCTCAAAATCAGCGCGCTCCTTGGGTGGCACTGAAAAACGGCGAGCCACGGCCAGAGTTTTGTCGTTGACGAGGAAATGGCGCGGCACCAGATGCAAGGCGGTTTCCGTGGTCGCCCAAATCGCAAGTACTGCGGCTAACCACCGTAGGCCAATCTCATGCCAGGCAAGCCCGCTTGCAGGCTGGCTGCCTCCGGTCGGCGATTTCCCACGTCGACGATTCCAACTCCATCCCCAAAAAAACACCGCCGGAATCCAGAACCACAGCAGCGCTGGGGATTCCGTCTGCCAGCGGGCGATGGAATGGACCCGCCGGGGAGCGTAGCGAAACCAGGTGATGATCCCCCACAACGGCACAAACAGCCACGGGCGTTCCGGCAGTCGGTCATAGCCGGGGGCCACTCTCTGACAGCGCGAACACTTGGCGGGCATGCTGCTGTGCGCCTCCACGGTGACGACCACCTCCCGGGGAGATCCATCACGCTGGCGGTTGAGCCGGATGTCCTTGTACACAAATCCCGGAAAATGTTGAATCGCGTTCAAAAGGGTCTTAACTTGCAATTGCATCGCTGGTCGCTGGTGGGTTGGTTCGTGTTCAATTTCAACCACAAGCTAAACCGCTCCAGAGGGATCAGCGATGCCTTTCTTCTGCCCACCAATCCCCGGTGCCGCTTCGAGCTAAAACGAGCAACCGGGCAGGCTTCCGAGCCGATAGCTCGTGCCCGGTTGCGGTCGCGCCTTCCAACACGTCTGTCAACCCTATGCCTTTTTACCCACAAATTCTGCTACAGACCCGAATATTCGCGGTTTCCTTCATTGATGAGGCTCTTCCCAATATTTCAATGGCCATGTGATTGCGTTGTGCGGCGAGCCATGCTTTCGGAGGTTCGTTAAATTTCTTAAGGAAATGCTGTCGCAACGTTTCTCCGGAAACCCCGCATTTTTGAGCCAGCGCAGAGGCCGACCATTTGGCCTCGCGCGCGCGTTCGGGCCAGTTCTGAATTTGTTGGAGTTTACGGTTCATGTTGGTTCCTTCAACGTGATATCCCTGTTGCAATGCGGGCATGGCATTTTTTCGCCAATGGCGTGGTGGGGAAATTCAATGTGTTCTTTGCAGAAGAAACAGGCTATTTTCAGGAGATCTGGTTTGCGCAGAGTGATGCTTTTCTGGCAGTGGGGACAGGGGGTTCTCTGGCCAAGGTTGCTTCGGTCAAACCGAATATGCACTCCGCAAGCCGGGCAGGACATTTTATAAAATTTTGCCGGTTTGGCCACGCGTGCGGCCTGCCAAAGCCAGAACACTGCCAAATAGCTGCCGAAGAACAGATACAGGGGCAGACTTGCAGCGATGAAGCCCGTCACTCCGCTGGCCAAGTGCAACGGATCGGTGAGACTGCCGATGCAGGTGGCTTGCGGATAGTAGTGCATGAACACCAGCCCAATACGAAACACGATGTCATTTGTAGCCAGCCACGCCACCCAGCCAAGTTGCAGGCGGGTTTGGCGTCCGAAGAGGCAGAGGAGAGCCGCGATAAGTTCCAAAATCCCCACCACCAGCAAGGCATGGCGCAGCGGAACACCCAGCATGGGCTCAGGCAGGGTCAGGGCGGGCGTGCTGCCAGCCACAATGAGAAAGCGACCCAACGCCGCCGCCAGCAGGATGGCCCCGGCGGACCAGATAAATATCTTGATCCATTTCATGGTTTTAAGAAAGTAGGGCAGGCGTCCCGCCTGCCCGCGTCGGCGCAGCCGGCGCGACGCTCGCGCTTGCCCACTCGCCGGGCAGGCGGTACGCCTGCCCTACTTTTGCCGCCGGCCAAACAGATGTGAGATTTCCGGTTCATGGCCTCATTCCTCAAATATGAAATGCATGATGGCTTTCGATCGTTCGAACTGCGCCGCATTCCCAATGAGATGGTGATTTTCTCCGGCGTGAATGACGTATTCGACGATGACGCCAGAACAGAGGGCTTCGGTCTGATATTTTTTGAAAAACTGTTCCTGCCCTTCTTCCGCACCCGCGCTGATCAGAATTTTTGTCCTTGCCTGAACCAACCAGTGATCCGGCACTTGTGAGAAATCAGGCAGGCCCGTGGGATTGAGAAAAATGGCCCCCTTCCACAAGTCGGCAGAATTGGTCATGACCTCGCACATGTAGGTTGTTTCCGCGCTGGCGCCGAACAGATAAATGCGGCCGGTATCAATGGCAGGGTTCTGCGCCAATTTTTGCGTGACGCCCAGGACATTTTCCCCCCATTGTTCAATTCCTTTAAACCAGCCAGCGCGGTCAACAATGACCACGAAGGCGCCGCAAGTGGCCATATTGGGCACCCACAGCCGTCCATGGTCCCCATTGAGAGCCACGCCAAAAATCGTATCGCCAATCACCAGTGGGTATTTCTTATGCCGGTCAAAATTTGCCGGTGGAAACATGGTATAATTTACTTTCCGGCCGGAGGGGATGGCGATGGTTCCATTAAGTGGCTCCAGGGCTTTCGCATAAACGGAGGGATGATCCGAGCCGGCGACCACCGGATGCAATTGCCTTGCCTCGTTATCGTATTGCCAGATCCCCATCGCCGGCTCGTTACTAAACATTCCCGTCAGCAAAAACTGACTGCCGGACAGGGCTTGGAACCAGTCAGTATTTCCCGGCAACGACAGGGAACTCGTTCCCTTCCCGGTGGTGCTGGTGAGCAGGATCCGGTTCGTTCCGGAATCGAAGCCGATCCAAGCGCAGGTGTTCGTCCCGAGCCATTGAGCATTTCTTATTGAATCCGCCTTGGCAATCAGCGATATTTTTGAAGTTTGGGGATCAAACAGGCATAAGGAATCTCTCTTGTTTTCCGTTTTTTGGAGGAGAAAAGTGCCGGTGGCCCGGGAGTAAACAAAGCCAGTAATTCCTGGCATTTTGGGGTCACACCAAACCAATGAAGCGTGGGAAGCCAGGAAGGTGTTTCCCAGCCACTTGGCTTTCAAATAATTCTCCACTTGTTGCCGCTCGTCGCCATCCAAGGCCCGGTCGTAAATGAGCAATTCGGCGAAATCGCCGTCCGCCGCCGCCGCGTTCTTTCCGTTGGCACTGGCGGTACGCAAGCCGATCTCGACTGGTTTGTCCACCGTGGCCAGGTGAAAATTATTCGTGGCCTTGAGCGCCCCATTGAAATAGGCGTTTTGACTGGATTCATCACAGATGACCTCCAAAATATTCCAACCCGAATAGCGCAGATAGACACGATTGGCATAGCGATTGTAGACCCTTGGCAGGTAAAGTGACGGGTTATCTTCTTCCAGGCCGAAATAACCGAAACGGGCGGCATAATCACCGATGCTGATTCCCATGACCTTGCCGGGATCATGCTGCATGACGACAAAAGCGCTGCGCGGGGCATCGCCGGCGATGCCCAGATTGGCCCGGGTTTTTAGACCGGTGGCATTGGTAATTGAATCCGCCGAAGTAAAATGGATGGTTCCCTTGCCATTCAACGCGAGGGGACTTGCCGGCCCATTATAAACCGGCGGATTTCCGTTTTGCACCGCGTCATTTCTGCCCGCACTCAAATCGGCCAACCCGGACACCGGCGTCTGGTCGGCTTGATGCAAGGTCGCAGCGTCCAACCAGAGCACCAAGCCGTTGGTGGGGGGGGGTGACGCTGGCGTTGGGGCGGGCGGCAGAAGCCAAGCTGCTGGCACCTGTCAAATCCGTCGTCAGATCGAAGTGACAAATCACGCCATCCTGCAACCAAGCGACGGTGTTGGCATCAATGGCCGCCAAGGAAGACATCCCGGTTCCATGGAACAATTCATGCTGCTGCCATTGTCCGTCCGCCTGCTTTCGAACATCAACCAGACCGGTGTCCCGGCCGACGTAAACAAATTCGGCTGGGTTCACCCAGACCAGTTCCGCCACCGCATTGGGGCCCACGGTCAATTGGGCGGAAGCCTGATGGCCATCCGCCGGACAAATGATCAGATTATCGTTGGTCCAGCGGTTGTCGTGTGCCGAATAAATGAAAGCACGATCATCGGGCGACCAGGCCAGCCCAAAATATTTGTGATCACTGCCAAACATGCCTCCGCCGCGCTCATCCAGGATGGTTTGAATGTGGCCGGTGACCGTATCCCCCTGGAATAAACCAAATCCCTTGTCGCTGGTGGCGGTAAACAGGAACTGGCTGCCCTCGTGATTGAGGAGTGGAACGCCGTAAAATTGTCTGGCCCACCCAAAGGCCGCGGTGATTTCCTCGCGGTGAGCCGGGCGATTCGCGCTGAGCCAAATCATCCGGCCAGCCACCAGCAGGATGACGATTGTCGCGATGATGCCGCCCGGAAGCAGCGTGGACAGTTTGCTTGGATCAATCTTGGCACGCATATCAGTCACCTTTCCGAATGGTCCACACGCCACCCATTAAACCAGCACTTTCCGCTGGGGACATCAGTTCCACATGACCGTCCGCCATGAGATAGTTCATTTTGCCGCCATGAAAATCCTTGGCGGCAAAGGTCTTGCCCGCAAATTGCTCGTGGCTGGAGGCGATGCTAGCCAGCTTGGATGACCAGAGCGCATTGAGAATACTGATATGTTCCACCAGCAGGGCGGTGTCGTCCGGCGCGGTAACCTGAGAAAACTTGATCGCGGGTCGGTAATCCGGCGATTCAGCCGCGTCAATGGCGCGCGCCTGAGCGATGGTCCTTTCGTCGAGCGACAAGCCCAGTCCGCCGGTGCTGTCGGCTTTGGGCGGCCAACCCGCGCGATTGAGGTCATAGGCCGTCATGGAATAGCTCCGGGCATTAGCGTTACCATGCAGCTCACGATCTGAAGGGCATTTAAAAATCGGGGCGATCTTGGCGGCCAATGCCGGTTGCGATTCTGGTGCTTGCCCCTTGATCCACTTGGCATTCAAGTAGCCGGCGATTTCGCGATCCCAAGAGGTGCTTTTGGTGCCATTGTCAATCAGGGCTGCCGGCAGCGCCCCATCATGGTCGCGTGAATAGTCATCGAAGGCCCTCCCCAGTGTTTGCAAATGATGGGCGCAAACCCATATCCTGCGCTTTTCTCCACCGATCCAAGAGCCGGCATAAACAATTGCCGCCAAGAGCACTACAGAAAACGTTACCATGAACGCGTCCATGCGTGTAAAGCCTTTTGCCAATGTAAACTGATTACAAGTAATAAACATCCCGAATCCCATTAATAACTGATTGTTATTTTTTATCAAACCGGGTCGCATTTGAATATCGCCAGTTCTGGGTACAAACGGAAAGGCGAAACATAACCAGAAGGTGATTTGTTGAAGTTTTCAAGGTTTAGAAACATTTATCATTGAGGTTTTTATAAAAGAAAACATCGCTGCAATTTCACTTCTCGGACATATCGGATATCTGATGATGAAAACAACATTTCGATTGCCTTAAAGTTCACGATGGGTTTCAATGCCGGTATTCTTGGAGTCATTATGTGCAAACAAGCGGTTTTTGATGCAGCACAGCGTCGGCGCGCGCAGGGTTTCACTCTGGTTGAATTGCTGGTGGTGATTGCCATCATAGGTATTTTAGCGGCCATGCTGGCTCCGGTGCTAAGCAAAGGCAAGAATCGTGCGATGTCCCTGACCGACATCAACAATTTGAAGGAGATCATCGTAGCCACGCACTTGTATGCCGCAGACAACACCGACTATTTACCCTGGCCGAACTGGTACAAAGGTGATTCGCCGACCCGCCATGGCTGGCTTTATACTCTGGATAATACCGTCGCCGGGCCCGGGCAATTCAAGGCCAATACGGGTCTGTTCTGGCAGACGCTGCGAAATCCCAAATTATATGTGTGTCCCATGGACAACACCAACCTCCCGTTGTTCGCGCAGCGCAAACAACAGTTGTCCAGTTACGCGATGAACGGGGCGGTTTGCGGCTATAATCGAACTGATTTTCCAGTCGCAAAACTGGGCGATCTGCGCCCCGACGATGTTGCCTTTTGGGAGACGGATGAAAAGGAGCCGGGCTATTTTAATGACGGAGCGAATTATCCTAAAGAAGGGGTCAGCACACGCCATTTAAATGGAGCCATCAATGCCGCGTTTGGTGGAGCCGTCAGCTATATTCGGATTGACACTTGGTATATTGAGGTCGATGACGTAAATAAGAATCCACTCTGGTGCTATCCCGGAAGCACAAATGGTCGCTAATAGTTCGCAGAGGCGCGATATTTGAAAAAGTTACGGCCGGGCTTGGGCATCGCCGGCCACGGCGTAGTGGAGAACCAACCTGACTTCCCCGGATAATAGCTATCATTTTACGCTTGCCTGCCGGGGTAAAAGCATCGAAAAATATTCAGCATCAATGCCCAAGCGTTCGCAGCCAAACCGGGATTGCGCAAAGTGCTGGCCGGAAACAGCCTGCGGTTTCGTCCGGCCATTCATGGTTTATGAAACGTTGCACGATGAGCGCGATGACCACCAGCGGTCTGACGGCCAGCCAAGCACCCGTTTATTCGGCTTTTTTGCCAGACCATCCCGCATCGGCCGCGCGCCGAGCTTGGGATGGAATCCCTTGCGCACGAGGAAACGGCAGCACGGATTTGTCCGGTTCCAGCGGGTGGCCGCGCCCGGCCAGAAATTCCCTCTCGCGGGCCAGAAATTTCCCGGCGATCTCCAACTGATGCTCATAGCTCAGGCGGTGGAACACGAGCTTTTCGGTGATGCGGGCGAAAATTTCCGGGC
>Ga0302277_1002101_pt1 | contig 14354 bp, 18 predicted proteins | sample III_Bog_N3_1_FD_198759 | JGI IMG/M metagenome (GOLD analysis project Ga0302277, IMG submission 198759) | Peat permafrost microbial communities from Stordalen Mire near Abisko, Sweden - III_Bog_N3_1 | ecosystem: Environmental > Terrestrial > Soil > Wetlands > Peat | place: Sweden: Abisko... | reverse complement strand
AAGAATGGAGAAAATAATGGACGATTTATGGGATAAACAGTTGCCCGGTGAATACCGATATCGTGTGGTTAGTCCGATTACTTTTGAACGCCACGCGGAGCCTTCAGCCAACGCAGTGAGAATCATAGGATTCGATTCTAGCGGAGCCAAGTGTTTTGATTGCCATTCATTCGTATTGACAGAAGAAGGCTTTGACGCCGACGAATTTCCAATACGGTTTGACGTGTATTACGAGCGTGTCATTTCTTGGCGGCTACACCACGGAAAATGGATCAAGCTTAAAGCCTTCTCTGACCGGCTTGACCGGTGCAACAGGCAATTGACGACGTTGCCAATCGAATTGACGGAATCTGTCTAGCTAAGCCTAAGCCCAGATAACCAAGCCCCTTTCCAGTTGCAGGAGGAAGGGGTATCGGGAATTTAGCTTGCCACGCCCAGAATCACCGACGAAGACTTGACCACGGCGCTGGCCGCCGCACCTTCCTTGATGCCGAGCTCGGTAACGGCATCGTGGGTAATGGTGGCGTATATTGTTGCACCGCTAGGTAATGCAATTGCAACTTCGGAACTCACCGGGCCATTGATCAGCTTGCTCACTTTGCCGGCCAGTACGTTGCGGGCGCTGAGCGTGATGCCGCTACCGTCAGTCATCACCAGAACGGATGAGGCCTTGATCAGGACGGTTACCGCCTTGCCAGCAACCAGCCCCAGCTTGTGTACGCTGCCATTGGTGACGATGGCAACAATCTTGTCGTCGCCGCCAAGCGTTACATCCACTTCACTGTTCACACTTCCGGGTTTGACTTCTGTGATCTTGCCTTGAAAGACATTACGCGCGCTGATTTTCATGGTGTTCTCCTTAAATGCTACTGTTTTGAAAAAAATTCCGAGAGTGCTGACACTCGCAAGGTATTCCCATGCGTTATGAAATGTCAACCACAAGGACATCATTTTCCAAAGCTTAGTCTAACGACAGTCTAAACGGAATCATCTCGGACATTCCGAAGCCATGCCGCTGGTAGAATCGAATTGCCGAATCATTGGCGCGGTCAGTCAGGAGGGTGATGCGGTGGCAGCCTTCACCCTGTGCAAACACTTTCGCGGCTTGCAGTAGTTTGCTGCCGAGTCCGTCGCTGCGTCGTGAAGGATGGACGATCATGTCTTCCAGTATGGCGACCTTGCCACCGCAGGCGGTGCTAATGGTGAACAGAAGATTGACCATGCCGACGATTTTGTCATCTTCGCGTAGCACCAGAATGCGTCCAGTTGCGGGGCGCGCGATGATCTCGCGCAGTGCGGTGGATTGTCTTGCCGTGTCCGGCTGGAAGTCGGCTTCTTGCGTGAACAAAATGGCGAGCAGGGCGCAAAGCTGGGGGATGTCTTCAGGCGTGGCTGGGGTGATTAAATGCATGAGTAGGTTATCCGTGGTTCTGCTGGGACAGCATTGGTAGGTGCGAATGAATTCGCACCTACATCCAAACAGGTTTACTCCTCCGCCCCGAAACACTTTGCATAGTCGTAGCAAGCTGCGCAGCTAGGCGCTTTGCAGGCGTTAATGCCTTCGCGTTCGCAGAGTTGTTTGTAGAAGAATTTTTTCCATTTCATGTCGCCGGTGTTTTTCGCGGCGAGGTGGGGGAAGTGGCCTGAGAGCAAGGCGGAGAGCGCCTTGCGGTCGGGCAGGCCGAGGTCTTGCCATAGATGGTCGCCACCCATGCAGGCAGTGGCGACGAGATGTGCGACGTTGCGGTGATGTTCGTCTGCTTCGGCGCGATGGTCGAGCAGCAGTTGCAGCAGGTCGGGGAATTCGTTCAGCGCGCCACCGCTACCAACAGCTTCTGTCTGCACCGCCAGCCAGTGTGGTGGCGGTGTGAAATGTGGGAAGCGGGTTTGCAGCAAGTTGTGAAAAGAGCGAATATCGAGCCCGAGGGCTGGGACGAATGGATCTGAGTGCGGATTGCAATATGTGGCGATAACCCAAGCGTAGGCTTGCGTCAGCACATCTTCCTTGATGGAATGGCCGAGCAGATGCCACACGCCGATGTTATCGGCGTCGTGCGGGGTGCGGGCGGTCAGGCCGCCATGGCTTCGTGCGTGTAGCATTTTTTCGGGCAAATCTTGGAACAGGCTTCGCAGCCGACACAGTTTTTCTCGTTGGCGACGGTCATGACCTTCTTTTCGTATTCGTCATCATCGTCTTCGCCCAACTCAAGCGCGATGACTTCGCCATCTGCATCTATGCCAACCAATTGTAGCACTTCGCGTCCGCACACTCGGAAACAGCGGCCACAGCCGATACATTTGTCTTGACTGATACTTTTGACGAATTTTGGAATCCAGCTGCGTCCATCGGGCAGGGTGATGGTTACTACGGATGTCATGGTGTTCTCCTTTATCCGCCATGCGCAGCCAGCTTCTGGCGCGCGGCTGTCAGTTTTTGATAAGCCTGAAAAGTCTTCTCAGCAATTTCAGGTATACGCTCCCAGCCGATGGGCAGGTCTTCCGAGAGGTCGTGCAAATCCATCTTCAGTTGCGTGGCTTGGGCATTGAGTTTTTTGATTTCAGCTTTGATGGCGTCTGTATCTTCCATGTCTGTTCCTTTAACCGTACTTCGCCACTTCCGGAAATTGGTTAATCATCTCCACCGCAGTATCCACCAGCTTGCCACCTTCTTCCCCCAATTTTCCCATGTCGTTGAAGCCGAAGCGGTGCATGTCGCGCAGGTATTTATTGATGACGACCAGCCGTCCTGCGGTCAGGATCATGCGGCCAAAACCTTCATGGCTTATTTTCATCATGGGCGACACCATGATGCCGGTCAGTCGTTCCACTGAGAGGCCGACGGCATTGTAGAAAAGTTCCAGGCGCCACAAGGTTTCCGGGTCGGGGTCGCCCATGATGGGGATTTCCTTGCGCTTTTCTTTGTCAATAATATAGGGATCAAGCAATGTGTCATTGCTCTTGCCGTCCCATGTACCGTAGGTGTCCTGCGCGCGATACTGCTTTGCCAGTTCGTTCAGAAATATTTCGCTGCTGCTGGTTTGTACTGCTTCTGCTGTTGTGTTCATCTGGCGACTCCTTAAAATTAATTTATGCAAGAACGTACCATGTCCACGACATTTTCGTGGGCATGCCCCGCTTTTACATTAGCGTTATTCATCTTCAAAACTTAGCTCGCGTTCGGCCCCTTTGTTCAACGCCTTGCGCAGCCAGGGTGGAGGCGATCCCTTGAGCACTGCCTGCAACTTGAGCAGGATTTCAATGATGACTTCGGGTTCATTCACCTTGATCGGGTGGATCTTATTCGCCACCACGCGCGCTGCCGCCGAACCGCCGATAGCCGCGATGTAGAGGATGGCGCAATCTTTGATGGCTTCGATCTTGGGGGCGAGCTTATCTTCGTTCCCGTCTTCCTTGAGGTCGCCGGAAAACTGGATGGCTTCGACCAGATTGAAACCTTCCGGCGAAATTTCATACACCGCGAGGTTTTTGGCCCAGCCGAAATGGGCGTCCACGCGTTGCAAGTCTTGTGTCGCAAATGCGATTTTCATTCCTCTTACTCCTTGGTTGGTATTACACAGTTTGAGCTTGCGCTGCATGTTCATGGTGTTCCTCCGGCAGCGGCCAGCTATCCGGCGCACCTTCGTGCGCGTGTTCGAGAAATACGTTGCCGATCTGGAATATCAAATCGCGCGTGCCGCGATAGCCCACGCTCAATTTATGGTTGGCGCCGAGGCGGTCGAAGCAAGGCAATCCGGCGCGATACAACGGAATTCCCAGCCGTTCCGACGCCTGACGCCCGTGCGCATGGGTGATGAGCAAGTCGCAGCCCTTGGCGCGCATCTCCAAATCTTCCAGATCGCCAATCAACACTTCCTCGCACGGCATTTTTTCCAGCAACGGCGATTGCGTGGTGGTGACGGCGGCGGTGATCTTGCAGCCCATCTCGGACATGAGTGAACCCAGCGCCCACAGCAAATCTGGCTCGGCGCCGATGGCGACTTTCTTGCCGCCGAAAAAGAAGTGCGCGTCCAGCATGGCATCTACCAACTGACTGCGCAGGCGACGGTATTTGAACGGAACCGGTTTACCGCTCAGGCCGGAGAGATACATCAGGAATCGGTCATTCGCATCCAAACCGGTGAGCCGGTCGAACACGGTATAGGAGACGCCGCTACGCATTTCCAGTTCGAGAGCGGCGCTTTCCATCTGTTGTCCGATGGCGATAGTGGCGAGCGAGCTGCTCATGCTGCGGATTTCGTCCACCGTTGTTCCGCCTATGGTGGTGGGGCTAAACTGTTCCGGGATATGGCCGTCGAGCGAAGTGGAGAGGTCGGGCAGCACGATGGGGGTAAGTCCGAAGGCGGTGATGGTCTCGATAATTTCTTCGATGTCGGCAGCAGTGAGATGGCTGCCGGGTAGCAGGTTCACCTGTCCGGGAATGGTTTCCGTGGATTTGTCTACTAACTCTTCGACGATGCGTGTCACGCTCTTGGCCCAGCCATCCTGAAACGCATCTTTGAAATCCGGCGTATTGACGATCACGATGGGTAAGTTAGCCAGTTCAGGATTACGTTTGCGTATCAATTTCAAATCGCCGTGAATGTCTTCTCCGCGTGTCTCGGTCAGGCCGGTGGTGCACAGGCCGATGATCTCCGGCTGGGCGCGCTTATAGATGTTGACCAACGCCTGCTCGATGTTGTCCATGCCACCCATGATGGTGGTAACTTCGTTCATCGCGGTGGTCTGCAAGGGAATCGCTTCGCGGAAATGGCGCACGAACAGCACCAGCCCGAATGCGGTGCAGCCCTGTGAGCCGTGCAGGATGGGCATGCAGTTGGCGATGCCGAGAAAAGCCAGTATGCCACCTATGGGTTGGCTCATCTTCAGCGGGTTTACGCTGCAAGCTTTTTTCGAGAGAGTGACGGTTGCCATTTCACCTTCTCCCTTCGATGGAGAGCGGATGGAATTCCGAGTCCCACGGAGCCGTTTTTCTTACTTGCTCCCATATCGGGTTGTATAGCGCATTGTCTATTTCCTGCACCAGCGTCACCATGCCTTCGTATCCGGCGTAGGCGTGATGGCGTTCCTGGTTGATGTCCAGCCACGGCATCCTGGCCTTGAGCGCGACGAACTGCGAGCGCCCGCCGGAAAGCATGATGTCGGCTTTCGCATCCTTAAGCATTTTGTACATTTCGCGCGGTGGCATGTCGTCGAACATGTGGGCGTCTTCGCCCATCAATTCCTTGACGCGCTCCTTATCTTCTTCGGTGGATTTTTTCACGCTGGTGCCGGCGATTTCCAGCCCGACTTCCTGCAAGGCAGAAACAACCGACCACGACTTCACCCCGCCGGTGATGAGCAGAACGCGCTTGCCTTCGAAGCGTTTGCGGTAACCGTTCAAGCGTTCCCAAACGCGCACTTCTTCGCGGCGAATTAATATTTCGGTGCGGCCCAACAAGTCTTCCGGTGCGCCGCGCTGTACCAGCAGTTTGGCGATCTGGCGCAGTGCATCGCTGGTATCGGAGATGCCGTAGAACGAACCTTCGAAAAACGGAATGTCATAGCGTTCTTCCATCTTGCGTGCGACGTTGATCATCGCCTTGGAACACACCATCATCGCCGCACGGGCGCGGTGCGATGAGGCAACTTCGTGATAGCGCGCATCGCCGGAGATACAGGCCAGCACGCGGATGCCGAGGTGGTCGAGCAACGGCTTGATCTGCCACATCTCCCCGGCGAGGTTGTATTCGCCGATGATGTTGATGTCGTAAGGCGTAGTGGTTTCCGGTTCCTCGGTGCCGATCACATAATCCAGCAGCGCTTCCCCCGCCAGCTTGTTGCCGAGGTTTTTGCTACCGACGAAGCCGGGTGCATTGATGGGGATGACGGGCTTGCCGAATTTTTCTTTTGCCGCCTTGCACACCGCCTCGATTTCGTCGCCGATCAGTGCGGTGACGCAGGTTTGATACACGAATACGGCAGGCGGGTCGTATTTTTCGATGACCTCGCGGATGGCTTTGTACAAGCGCTTTTCGCCGCCAAACACGACATCGTTTTCGGTAATGTCGGTGGTAAAGCCGGTGCGGTAGAGCCGTGAGCCGGACGACTTTGAGCCACGGTTATCCCAGCCGTTGCCCTCGCAGGCAATGGGGCCGTGCACGATATGCGCCACATCGGTGATCGGTTGCAGCGCGATCTTTGCGCCGTCGAAAGCGCAGCCGCCCGCCGCCGCGCCGGGCACCAGTTGCTTGGTGCAGCCTTTCTTGCGTTCCTTCTCGCCCTTGGCCTGGTTCTTGTCGCAACCTGGTTCGTTGAGCACTTCCTGCACTTTGCTGCTGAGTCCGGCCATGATAGACCTTTCCAAATGGTTTATGCTTAGCTCTCAGCAAGCACTGTGCCAAACCGGAATAATGAAGGTAACTACTTGTTTATATATGATGAGAAAGGAGACTGCATTCTGTCGCAAACCCTACAAAACCCGCAGATGACGTAACAAACAACACAGGTATGGTGCATGGAACTATGCCCGACTGTTTACATAACCGTTCGTGGTGAGCTGGTCGAACCACCAGCTACTTAATCTGGCACCCTTCGACTAAGCTGCCAAAAGGCTTTGCATAGCCATCTGACTAAGTTGGCAAACTACGCCAACCAAGTCATTGGTTAACGGCAGCCAAGTCGCTGGTTATCAGGGCGAACGGCATTTTTCTTGGCACAACATTGGATTTGTCCATATCGTCCGTGTTTGAAAGTATTTCAGGTTCGTTTCTTGCTCTACACAACAGATATGTCTACCGAAGAACCCGACACAACCATCGCCTCGCGCGGACACAGCACTAACTTGGTCGGGCTGCCGACCGGGTTGCTGGCCAGCGCGAGCTTCAATGACTTTCCGATCCCGCTGTGCATCAGCGGTACGCGCGAGTCGCATCGCAGCCTGTTTGAGCGGCTGGATAAGTTAACGGATGCGGTGGAGGCGGGACGGATTTTTCAGGATTACATGGCGGTGGTGTTCGGGCTGGATATGGATTCGGAAAGGGGCGAGCCGGAAAAAAACGAGCGTCGCCGCTTCCGCGCCAGTTACCTGCGCTTGCTGAAAGATTGGGGCTTTGACTCCAACAGCCCGGCGGGCGCGGTGCTGAAAGGTTGGGTGGAAAGCCGCTTCGGGCTGTTCCCAACTTTTCACAAGGCCCCTATCCGCCGCTTCAACTCCCCGGCATGGATACACTACGTGGAAGAAAAAATGTCCAGTCGCTTCAATAACAACACCATCAACATGCAGTTTGATTTGCTCTACGAGTTCTGCCAATGGGCGCTGCTGCGCTTCCATGCAACGGGCAAAAAGCACCTGCTGCTTTACCGCGGCACCAACGATTTGCGTGAGCAGCAGCTAATACAACAACTCGATGCTCGCAACGCCATTGTGCGCCTGAATAACCTGGTTTCCTTCACCTCGCGGCGCGGCATCGCGGACGAATTCGGCGACATCATCATCGAGGCCGAAGTGCCGGTGACGAAGCTGCTGTTCTTCAACGACCTGCTGTCGGGGCATCCATTGCGAGGTGAGGCGGAGTGTCTGGTGATAGGTGGCGATTACCGTGTGAAAATGTCTTACTGGTAAATGACGATGGATAAGCAACGAAGGCATGACCGCGCACTGGGGGCTTATCTCGGCCTTGCCGTGGGCGATGCGCTCGGCGCAACGGTGGAGTTCATGCTGCCGCGCGAAATTCAGTATCAGTATGGCACGCACCGCGACATCATTGGCGGCGGCTGGTTGAAACTGAAAGCGGGGAGGGTGACCGACGACACCGAGATGGCGCTTGCACTTGGCCGCGCGCTGCTTGTATCAAACGGCTGGAACGCAAATGCCGTCGCCGATTCTTTTGTCGTCTGGCTGAAGTCACGGCCTATCGACATTGGTAACACATGCCGCCGTGGCATTCAGCGCTACATGCTAAATGGCAGTCTGACAGGCCTTATGAGTGAAGGTGATGCCGGAAACGGCGCGGCCATGCGCAACCTGCCGGTGGTGCTGGCGACACTGAACGATGATGAAGCATTTCGGCATCAAACGTTGGAAGAATCCCATTTTACCCACAACCATCCACTCTCCGACGCAGCGACGCTGGCGCTGGGCGAAATGACGCGGACTATGCTGAAGGGCGGTGGCATGAACGGATGCCGCGAAGTCGTTGAAGTACTGCTGCGCGAACATCCAAAATTCCAGTTCGATCCTTATCCCGGCCGCGCCTCTGGTTACATCGTGGATACCATGCAGACTGTGCTGCACCACTTCTTTATCACTGACTCGTTCGAAACTCTTGTTGTAGACACGGTGAATTGCGGCGAGGACGCCGACACCACCGGCGCGATTGCAGGCATGTTGGGCGGCGCGCTATATGGTGCAAACGCAATCCCCAAACGTTGGGTGAACAAGCTGGAGCCGCATGTGGTTCGCGAGATACACCAGCAAGTCAGTGAGTTGCTGCGACTGGCTGAGAGGTGATGATCAGCCGATTATGAGTAGTGACTTATGGGAGTTACGATGCACCGCTTCGACGCAAACCAGCCAGTTAACCTTGTTCATTCGCCGCCTGAAAGCCGTTGTTCAACTCTGGTTGAACTATTATTTAGGCTTGTCCGACGCCTGCCCGCCGCAGGCTGAGGGATCTCCGACTTCGTGACTGAGGGCAGGCATCAGACAAGCCTAAATAGTTGCGGTAGAACAGAGAGTTGGCTTGATGGGGATGTCAGCACAAATCTTAAAATAATAGGGCGTTTGTGGTGTCTCATATGCGCCGACCTGAGAAAAGTGATAGTCAAAAACTAAAGCGGTCATGGGCACTTTGTCTGCGCAGTCTATAAGAAACGTCCTCAAGACTGGCGTCGGGCGTATTCGAAAAAATTGAAGTTATCTCATCCGTGTTGAGATCAGTTGCAACTGAAATTGCCTTAATGGCCTTTTCGATTTCCCAACTAAGTTTTTCCGCACCAATATGCTTTACATTTGCATTGTTAGAATTGTTCTTGATCGCTTCAATTTTATAATTCAATTCACCGAGCATTTCCACATGAATACCTTCAAGGAGATTCAGCGCTTCACTCGGCTGAAGGCTTATTGAAGTCGCCATTGTTGAAACGACTTTAGTTACAAATTTTTCCAAGCTTTCAATATACATCTTTTCAAAATCCAGACTTTCAGGTTGTCGAATTGATCCCATGATGTCACCTCTTATATTTTAGATAAACTTCAGAGCGACTTGTGAGAATCACCAACCATCACACCGGTCGCGGATTGACTACAACTTACGTGGAAAAAGTAGCATACTTGATAAAATTAGTCAAGTATAATCTGGATCCGCCACGTACATTGAGTTCACATAAACGTGGTGTTTTGTTGTGCACAGGAGAGAGTCACGGCAACCCAGCGCTATAGACAATGTTTATTCTTGAAAAAGGCACCAACCATAACATTGGCGCCACATTTGGTTAAGTTAGCTTTTTCGAACAATACTTCTGCGAGTTTATTTTTGGTCAATGTCATGGCTCGTCCGCTTTAACGTAGCTTTATATTGCCCGTAGCTAAGGAAATTTCACGAAGGAAGCACAATAATCCGGTAGTTAAGGCTAACATTGCCGCAATGAAGAACATTGCGATCATACTCGATGGATCTTTGTTCAATTCCGATCCAACGAATAGTGCTGCAATTACTATGCAGATGAACAAAGCACAGCAAGTACAAAGACTGATGGCCCAATGAATCAAGCGTGATCTCCGCAGCAGGTTTATTATTTCAGCTTTGTGAGCAATACGCTCGTCGTCATCCATCTTGTCCAGAGTACGAAAACGGTCAATTACCCGGCCTAAACGATTTGAGAGGACGCTCAGAATTGCTCCCACACCGGTAAGAAGAAAAACTGGAGCGACGGACTGCTGAATCGCGCGAGCAACAGTTATGACATCGTTTGCAGTTTCCACAATTAGCCTCTTCAGATATCGCCATAAAGGAAATGGAATCATGGCTAGTCTATACCTGTCAATACGCTTGTATGTATTCACTGGTGTGTCTGCTTCGGGAGGTGTCCGGTTTTGGTGGAACTGAGGCAGTTGGTAGCTGGCCAAAATATTGTTGCAAGTAGCAGGTTTAATTGGGAGCGAATGAGATGAGAGCTGGGCTAGTTGCTGGGTGCAAGGCAGGGTGAATGTGATGAGGAACGCGGGCAGGTTTCCAGATCGTTTCTGCTCGGTGTCAATCCTAACCAGCTATGGATGAGATTTTGATCGAAGCCGATCTCTTTGCGTCCTTCTGCTTCAATCAGTGGTCGGCGTATCAGTAAAGGATCTTGCAGCATGAGCCGCAATGCGGTACCCGCATCAAGCTGTTCGGGGATAATCTCACCGGACTTCAGGCGCGGGGCGGCACGGTTGAACCATTCCGCTACGGGGTGCTCACCGAAAAAATCGAGCAGGCGTTCTTGTGTCCAAGGTTCGATGAGCAGGTTGCGGGCGATGACCTCATGCCCGGCGGCGGCAAGCAATACCTTTTGTTTGGTGTTGTTGCCGCAACCGGGTTTTTCGTAGAAGGTGATGGTGGTCATTTTCTATCGTAATTCCCACGGGGGGAAATGACTGCCTGATTAAAACGTTACCAAAATTTCTTCATTTCTCACGATGAACTGGCAGGCCAGGCGCCAAGGTGGAGGTATGTCTGAATTTTCGGCGGCATCGATCTGTGCTTGGGTGATTCTGCCGGAAAGCTTCAACACGGTCTTTTCTTTTTCGGTCAGGTGGATGCCAAGAGGTTGCTTGTTTGCAAGCACGCTGACCTGAATTGCGCAGGAGCCGCATTCGCCGTTCTCGCATTCAAAATCCAGCGGTATCTTGTGTTCCTTGGCTACGCTGAGCAACGTGCTCGTGTCGCCAGCGGTGGCGTACACCGTTATATCTTTTTTCAGCTTGGGTGAGCTGAAGATTATGTCTGACATGATGTTCCTTTTCTCATTTTGGGTAACGGGAGAAGCGTTGCGGTTTTACCCTTTACTCTTCTCCCTATATCCATTTTAGATGTTAACGCACGATATCGTAGCTGATGTCGGTCTTGGCAGTGATAATCGTGCTTTGATCCAGCCGTTCGAATATCTCGTCCAGAATCATTACCAACACGCGCAGTGCACCTTCATAGCCCCAGATCGGAAAGCGATGGTAGTGGTGGCGGTCAAAGATCGGAAAGCCGAGGCGGATCAACGGCACGTTGCAATCACGTTCCAGATACTTGCCATGCGTGTTGCCGATCAGGTATGCAACCGGCTCAGTGAACAGCAGCGAGCGCAGGTGCCACATATCTTTCTTCGGATAAACTTTGCAGTTCTTGCCGAACGGGCTGGCATCGAACAACGCTTGCACCTTGGCGGCCCACTTATCATCGCCGTTGGTAGACAGCACGGTAGTCGGTTCAGCGCCCAGTTCCAGTAAGAATTGAGTCAGGCCCAACATCAGGTCAGGATCGCCGTACAGCGCAAATTTCTGGCCGTGCAGCAGAGCCTGCGAGTCGGCGATAGCGTCCACCAGGCGACCGCGCTCTTTGGTCAGCGCATCAGGAATCGGTTTGCCAGTCAGGCGCGACACTTCCATCAGGAATTTGTCGGTACCCGTTACGCCCACTGGATGGTTAAGCGCTACGGTTTCCTGACCTTTGCTGGCGATGTACTTGAGCGTCTTCTCGGTGCAGAACTCCTGAAAGGAAATCGTCGCGGAAGCATTGAATGCACCCTTGACTTCGTCCTTGGTGGTGCCGCCGTCGTACATGCGGAATTCGCCGTCGGTCGGGGTATCCCAGATGTCTGAAGTGTCGCCGAGGATGGTGTAATCCGCGCCCATCAGCCCGAGCAAGCGCTTGATTTCGCGCAGGTTGCCGGTGGTGTAGCCATCGAAGCCGCCGATGAAGTTGATCTTGTTTGCAACCGGAATACGTTCGCCTTCCTTGCTCCAGAAGTGTTCAACGATACCCTTCAGTGCGTTGTCGTAGCCGGTGATGTGGCTGCCGACGAAGGCGGGGGTATGGGCAAATGGCACGTCGTAATCTTCTGGAACGCTGCCCTTGCTCTTGGCGGTCTTGATGAAGCTGTCCAAGTCATCACCGATCACCTCGGCCATGCAGGTGGTGGAGACGGCGATCATGTCCGGCTTGTACATACTGTAGGCATTGGCCAAGCCATCAATCATGTTGTTGAGTCCGCCGAATACCGCTGCGTCTTCCGTCATCGAGGAAGAGACGCAAGATGTCGGTTCCTTGAAGTGGCGGGAAAAGTGCGAACGGTAGTAGGCGACGCAGCCTTGCGAACCATGCACAAAGGGCAGGGTGTTGGCAAAACCGACGGCGGCAAACACCGCGCCCAGAGGCTGGCAAGCCTTGGCAGGATTGACAGTAAGCGCTTCGCGGGCGAAGTTCTTTTCCTGGTATTCCTTGGTCTTGGTCCACTCCTGAATTTCAATCATCTTTTCGTGAGGGTGCTTGTACTCGAAATTCTTTTGCTTGTTCTCGAACATCTCGGTGTATTCCGGCTGACGGAACAGCATCTCGTGGTCGATTACTTTTTCTGCTGATTGGCTCATGACATTCTCCTTTTCGTAGGTTGGGTTAGGCGCGCTTTTGCGCCGTAACCCAACATTTGCTTGCACGAATTGTTGGGTTACGCAATGAAGCCGCTAACCCAACCTACATATTTATTTCTTCCAGGGAGCCTTGGTTAGGTTCCACACCGGGCTATTGATCGCCATATCCATATCGCGGGCGAAGATGGCGAAGCCGTCGTAGCCGTGGTATGGGCCGGAGTAGTCCCAGCTGTGCATCTGGCGGAAGGGCACGCCCATCTTCTGGAACACGTACTTTTCCTTGATGCCGGAGCCGACCAGGTCGGGCTTGATCTTGTCCACGAATTTCTCGAATTCGTAGCCGGTCACGTCGTCGTACACCAGCGTGGCATCCTTGATGTAGTCGGTGGTGCGCTGGTAGTCGTCGTTATGGCCGAACTCGTAGCCGGTGCCGATTACTTCCATGCCGAGGTCTTCATACGCACCGATGACGTGACGAGGACGCAGGCCGCCCACATACAGCATCACTCTCTTGGCATCAAGGCGGGGTTTGAATTGGGCAATAACTGCATCCACCAGTGGGCGATACTTGGCGATGACGCGCTCAGCACCTTCCTTGATATGGTCGTCGAAGTGGCTGGCGATTTCGCGCAAGCTGGCTTCGATCTTGGACGGGCCGAAGAAGTTGTATTCCACCCAAGGTGTGCCGTACTTTTCTTCCATGTGACGCGAGATGTAGTTCATCGAACGGTAGCAGTGCAGCACGTTCAGCTTGGCCTTGGGTGTGTTCTCGATTTCTGCGATGGTGCCGTCGCCGGACCATTGGGCGATCACGCGCAGCCCCATTTCTTCCAGCAGAATACGCGAAGACCAAGCATCACCGCCGATGTTGTAGTCGCCGATGATGGCAACGTCATAAGGTGTGCCTACGAACGCATTCTTGTTCGGGTCGGTCTTGTCGAACACCCAGTCGCGGATCATGTCGTTAGCGATATGGTGGCCCAGCGATTGCGACACACCACGGAAGCCTTCACAGCGCACCGGAACGATAGTCTTGCCAACGTATTCCTTGGATTTCTTTTTCGCTACGGCTTCGATGTCGTCACCGATCAGACCGATTGGGCATTCCGACTGGATGGAAATACCCTTGTTCAGCGGGAACAGAATTTCGATTTCGTCAATGAGCTTGTCCAGCTTCTTGTCGCCACCGAACACGATGTCCTTTTCCTGAAAGTCGGAAGTGAACTGCATGGTGCCGAAGGCATCAATCCCGGTGGTGCCGATGTAGTAGTTGCGGCGCGTGGACCAAGAATACTGCCCGCAGCCGACCGGGCCGTGGGAAATGTGGATCATGTCCTTGATCGGACCCCACACCACGCCCTTGGAACCGGCATAGGCACAACCGCGCACGGTCATCACTCCGGGCAAGGATTTGATATTTGACTTCACGCCGCAATCGGACTTGCCTTCTTCGTGCACACTGATGTGCTTGGCTCGCTTCTTGGCGGTCTTTTCGGGATAGACGCTAAGAACTTCCTCGATCAATTCCTTGTTGCGTGTTCTTGTTTCTTCAACAGTAAGGCTCATGATGCCCTCCTAAAATATTAAGTAAAAAAATTCCAAACCAGTTCATGTCAACCAGCTCAGCAAAGGACGCGCAGTCCGTATTGCTTTTCCAAATTCGCAAGCCCTTTGCGGAGCTGCCTGTAAATCGTCTTGTAGGTGCGAATTTATTCGCACATTACTTACTCATTGTGCG
>Ga0302277_1002098_pt1 | contig 14364 bp, 18 predicted proteins | sample III_Bog_N3_1_FD_198759 | JGI IMG/M metagenome (GOLD analysis project Ga0302277, IMG submission 198759) | Peat permafrost microbial communities from Stordalen Mire near Abisko, Sweden - III_Bog_N3_1 | ecosystem: Environmental > Terrestrial > Soil > Wetlands > Peat | place: Sweden: Abisko... | reverse complement strand
TGGCACCGTTGGTCGCGGCGGCGGACCCACCCATCGCGCCATCTTCGCCCAGCCCATGAACTCCTTCGACGGCCAGTTGCGCATCACCGAGCAGGGTGAGGTGCTCAACTTCAAATATGCTGATGAGGTCCTGGCCGAGCGGAACCTCGAGCTCATGATCGCAGCCTCACTTGACGCCCTGGCCCGTCCCAATGCGCGCGACCCCCAAGGGCACTTTACCGGCGTCCTCAAGCCGGAATGGGAGGCAGTCCTCAACGAGCTTTCCTCCGTCTCCTACGACTACTATTGCAACCACATTCTCGGGGATCCCGGCGTTCTTACCTACTTCGAGCAGTCCACCCCGATGGCCGAGCTGGAAAACGCGAAGATCGGCTCTCGCCCCTCGCGCCGCAGCTCGTCACCTAAACTCACCGATCTCCGCGCCATTCCCTGGGTCTTTGGCTGGACCCAGTCTCGCCTTCTGATTCCGGCATGGTTCGGTGTCGGCTTTGCGCTCGAGCAGTATCTCTCCGGAGCCGAGGAACCCGCACGGCTAGCCCTGCTGCAAACCATGGCGCAGGAGTTTCCGCTTTTCATTGACCTGCTGCGCAACGTTGAAATGGCGCTGGGCAAAGTGGATCTCGCCACCGCGCGCCTCTACTCTTCGCTGGTTGCAGATCCCGCCCTCCGCGAACGAATCTACGACCTATTCGAAGCGGAGTTCCATCGCACAGTCCGCGCGGTCCTCGCCGTCACCCGGCAAACAGAACTACTGCAGACCAACCAGGTGCTGGGTCGGTCCATCAAGCTGCGCAATCCGTACGTGGATCCCATGCACCTCATCCAAGTCGACCTGCTCCGCCGCAAACGCGCAGGCGAAGACACTCCTGAGGTCAATCGGGCAATTGCTGCAACCATCAGTGGTATCTCCGCGGGGCTTAGAAATACCGGTTGAGTTCCGGCGCCTTTACTCGCTTGCCACCGGTCGCCCAATCTCCCACTGGTGCCCATAGGGGTCGACCACCCGTCCCACGCGCCACCCATACTCTTCGGTCACCGCCCATACTTGGGTCGCACCGGCACCAAGCGCTCGCTCAAACATTGCATCGGGGTCGGCCACCGTGAAGATGATCCGAACCGTCGATCCGCCCAGCGACTCCGGGCCGAAATTCAAATGCTCCGGCGACTCGTCTCCTACCCAGAATTCGGCGCCTTCCACCGACAGGCGCGCCACTACGTTCCCATCCGGGTCCTCGATGCGATAAGCCTCCACAGCCCCGAACGCCGCCTTGTAGAACTCCACCGCCTGCGCGCTCTTCCGCACATTCAGCCACGGAACAATCGAGTTTCGCATCGGAACTCCAGCCGAATCGCCGCCCATCCATTCCCCTTCGCCCGCAGCCACTTACCGCATCGAAAAGTGCACGGCCACGTGCAGCGCCATCATAAGCCCTGTAGCCAGAATCCCCGCGGCCACCGGCCCTCTCTTTCGCCACAGCGCTATGGTCGCGCCCACAAAAATCGCTTCCGGCACAACCATCACCGCCAGCCAATAAGCCCAGGGCGAATGTTCAAGTCCTGGAAACACAAGGCTAATGATGCGAAGCATAGCAAATGTGCACCCAACCAGGGCCAATGCGGATAGCATCCCCAATCCAACTCCGAGCGCCTTCTTTCCTGTGTTGTTCATCCCAACCTCCTCCTTTGTACTTCCCTTAAGCCACTCCTGCCACGCGCAGGCCGCATGGCGCAAAATCACAGTCGTGCTACCCAGCGCCCACATAAGCGCCGCCCAGTCGCCCTCGACAAAGTCCAACTCCCGCAGCATCGCCGCAGCCCACTCGCGGCTCGCCTCAGGCGCAATGTCTATCGCGGCTTTCAGTATTCCCGCAGCCAGCCTGCGCGGCGCTCCCATCAGCCCTCCACCATGCCAAGCGCCACCTGTTCCAGGCCCGCTCCCGCACGCCCGGGAGCATTCGCTCTCGCAAACCCCAACCCTTCCGGCGTAAACCTGTACATGTGCCGCGGAGGCTTTCCCGGCTCACCCGCTTCCCACTCGGTTTCCAGCAGTTTCCGTTCCGCCATCCGCATCAGGATCGGATACAGCGTTCCCGACTTAAGGCCCGTCACCCGGCTCAAGTCGTAACCGTACTTCCACTCCTCGGGCTGCACGAGGAAAGCGTCCAGCACCAGCAAAGTCTGAGGCGACAAGCGCAGCTTCATTTGGAAAACTCTACATATGTAGAGTTACGTTGTCAACGCCCATTTGGGGCAACTTCCAGTAGCAATCCGTGTCAATACTTTCACACCGGCGGGCAAACCAGTCCGGAGAGGCCAAGGATGACCGAAGCATTCACAAACGCATTGGCTTTAATGCGCTTTGGGGTAGGCAGGGGCGGCGGCGCCTATGTCTGGTTCATCGTTATTGCGGTCGCAGTGGTGGCGATTATGGCACTCATGCGGCCGCGAACCGATTCTCCAAGGCAATAGAAACCTGAACTGTCGGGTTTACTTTTTCCGCGCTCGCCAGAATGAACTCACGCCCAGGTACAGAAAAACCACTGTAAATGCGGCGGAAACCAGAAAGGTTCTGTGGTCGGGACCATGAGCAAAACTGCCCCTCGTACGCCACACCGTGGGAGCAAAAACAACCACCGGTAGCAGAAAGAAGACCCCAGTGACTTCCAGCCAGAGAATGCCGCCCACTCGCCCAAACGGCCTCAGGAATCCCCCAATCCCTCGGGCTACGTTCCGTGTCGCCTTCCCGGCGGCCTTGCTCCGTGCGGCCACATTCACATTGCTGGGGCCCGGTTCGGCGGATTTTGCGCTCGCGGCCGCGTCTGCACTGGCAGCCACCTGTTGGCCTGCAATGCGCCCGGCCACCCGCAATCCAATCCCCAAAGTGCGCCCAACCGAGTGAGGTTTCATTCCATTTATGATGGTAGCAGCGACCGTCGCCTGACAGCTTCTCAGCGTTTTCTGCTTTTCTCAGTTGCTCGTAAACGACGACAGAAGTAAGGTAGAGGAATCTTACGACGCAACCCGCGCCTTTTCCTTGCGCAGGCCGCCGCACCCGGAGGGTTAAGGTGACATCACGTCTGCGCGAACTCATTCAGCAATTGGGCGAGGCCATCCACGAGTCGGTCATTGAGAGCGAGCAGATCGCCGGGGTGGTTCAGGATATCCGCAAACACGGCTTTGACGTGCTCCTCATGCTCGAGGCCACCATCGGCCTGAACGAGGTTACTTCCAAGGATTCAGACGACTCCGATGTCGGCACCGCTGCAGGCGGCGACGCCACCTCGTTCACGCAGAACGATCTCCACTTCCTCCGCCGTCTCCGCATATCCGTTGAAGGCGAGGACAAGGACAGCGTGAACACGGACACGGAGTAGTCAAACAGTAGAACCACACCGTCTCCGCAGTTCCTAGCTCTTCAACGCCACCCGAATATGCAGTTCCTTCAACTGCTGCTCGGTCACGGTCGTCGGTGCATCGGCCATCAGGTCGATCGCCTTCGCCGTCTTCGGGAACGCGATCACCTCCCGCAAACTGGGCGCTCCGGTCAGCAGCATCACAATGCGGTCAAGTCCCAGCGCAATGCCTCCATGTGGCGGCGTGCCATATTCAAGCGCATCCAGGAAGAACCCAAACCGTGCCTTCGCCTCTTCCTCGCTAATCCCGAGTGATTTGAAAATCTGCTGCTGCACGTCCTTGCGATGAATTCGAATCGATCCCGAACCAAGCTCCAGCCCGTTCATCGCCAAGTCATAGCAGTTCGCCCGCACGCTGGCTGGATCGGTCAGCAGGTTAGCCATGTCCGCTTCATGCGGCGCTGTAAAGGGATGATGCGCCGGCACCCACTTCGCCGACGCCATCTCGTACTCAAACATCGGAAAATCGACAATCCAGATCGGATTGAAGGCCGCAGCTCCGTCGATCTGCACGCCACCATGCGAGTCGGCTTCAGCGACAGCTTTCTCCGTCACCGCAAACGCACCATGCCGATCGGCATACTTCTTCGCCAACTCAGACCGGAAATTCCCCGCCGCGGAGTAGACATTGATCTCCCGCTCGCTCAACCGTCCTTCAAATTTCGTATCGCTCGCCTTCACCGGATGCGCCGGGTCGCCGGCCACGATGATCACAAAGTCGCTCTCGGCCGCGCCCGCCAGCTCACGCACCTTCACCGCAGACTCGGGGAACCCCTTCGCCAGCCGCTTGAAGTCGTCAATGAACTTGGCGCCCTTCTTCAGGTCGAACATAGGGTGGTTGTCTTCGCGTTCCTTCCGGCTCAGCTCGCCGACCTTCGGAATCCGCAAAGCCACCACCGGCAGTGCCGGATCAATCTGCAGCGTTGCCAATGCTTCATCCGTGAACGCCGGCCGCACGTCCGTCAACCCGGGCAGCCGCATATCCGGCTTGTCTGACCCGAACTGCCGCATTGAATCGTCATAAGTGATGCGCGGAAACGGCTTGGGCAGCGTAACGCCCGCCGCCGCAAAGCCCGCCGAAAGAAAATCCTCCACCACCGCGAACACGGTCTCCTGGTGCGGAAAACTCATCTCCAGGTCAACCTGCGTAAACTCCAGCTGGCGATCGGCGCGCAAATCCTCGTCGCGGAAGCAACGCGCAATTTGAAAATACCGGTCGAACCCCGAAATCATCAGGATCTGTTTGAAGATTTGCGGCGACTGCGGCAGCGCATAAAACTCGCCCGGATGTACGCGGCTGGGAACCAGAAAATCCCGTGCCCCCTCCGGCGTGCTCTTGGTCAGAATCGGCGTCTCAATCTCCAGAAATCCCTGCTTGCTCAGGCTCTCCCGAATCGCCAGCGTAATGTCATGCCGCAGCCTGAAGTTGCGCTGCATTTCCGGCCGCCGCAAATCCACGTAGCGATATTTCAGCCGAACTTCTTCGTTCTGAATCGCCTCTTCCGAAGGCGAAAACGGCGCCAGCCGCGTGTCGTTCAGCACCAGCAGTTGCGTCGCCTCAATCTCAATCTCACCGGTAGGCATCTTCGGGTTGACGGCGTCCGCGTCGCGCAGGCTCACCTTGCCCACCGCGGCCACTACATACTCCGGCCGCACCTGTTCGCCCTTCAGGTGTCCGTCCGGGGTCAGTTCCTTATCCAGCACAATCTGGCAAATGCCGGTGCGGTCCCGCAGATCCAGAAAGATCAGGTTGCCGTGGTCGCGGCGCCGGTTCACCCAGCCCATCACAACCACTTGTTGTCCGGCGTGTTCGGCACGCAATGTGCCACAGAAATGCGTTCGTTCGAGGCTTCCTAGAAAATCGAGCACAACATGTCCTTTATTCGTCTGCGGGTGAGGGATTCCCGTTCATTGGCTGAGATAAGCCGCCAGCTCCACGCGATCAACCTTGGTCTGCATTCCCGTAGCGAAAGTCTTCACCGTCAGAATACCGGATTGAAGCTCATCTTCGCCCAGGATCACAATGCGGCGCGCCGTCTTGTCCGCGCTTTCAAACGACTTCTTCAGACGAAAACTCCCCTCGCCCAGTTCAATCCGTAACCCCTGTCGCCGCAAATCGCGCGCCAGCGCCAGCGCGGCCGGGTTCATTCCCTCGCCCACCGGAGCGATGTAGGCGTGCGCCTTCTCCGGCGCTGCGGCCTCCAGGGCCAGCAGCGTCAGCACCAGCCGGTCCTCGCCCATGGCAAAGCCGATCCCCGGCGCTCTGGGTCCACCAAGCATCTCACTCAGCCCGTCATAGCGCCCGCCACCCAGCAGCGCATTCTGCGCGCCCAGCCCGCCGTGCGTAAATTCAAAGGTCGTCCGCGTGTAATAGTCGAGGCCGCGTACCAGCCTGTGGTTCCGCGTGTAGGGCACACCCGCCGCGTCAAGCGCCGCAATCACAGCGGCAAAGTGCGCTTTCGAGGCTTCATCCAGCGAATCCGCAATCACCGGCAGCGTGTCGATAATCGGCTGATCGGCCGGAACCTTGCAGTCCAGCACACGCAGGGGATTGGTCACCGCCCTCCGCTGGCAATCCACACACATCTGTCCCACTACCGGCACCAGCGCGGCGCGGAGAGTTTCGTTGTAGCGCGCGCGATCCGCCGAAGAGCCCACCGAGTTCAGCTCGAGAGTCCAGCCGGTAATGCCCAGTTCGTCCAGCAGCGATGCCAGCATCTCCAGCACCTCGGCGTCACGCAGCGGGCTCTCGCTCCCCGCTGACGGCGGTCCAATCACCTCCGCGCCAATCTGCGAAAACTGACGATAACGCCCCTTCTGCGGCCGCTCGCGCCGAAACTGCGGCCCAACATAGTAGAGCTTCTGCAGCTGCCCGCTTTCGCCCAATTGGTGTTCGATATAAGCGCGCACCACCCCCGCCGTATTCTCCGGCCTTAGCGTCAGCATCTGTGTCTTCTCGCTCTGCGCCCGCGCCTTGTCCTCCCAGGTGTACATCTCCTTGGAGACGATGTCGGTTTCCTCGCCCACACCGCGGGCAAACAGCGCCGTGTCTTCAAAAATGGGCGTGCGAATCTCCCCGAAGTTGTAGCGGGTAAACACCTGCCGCGCAGTCTTCTCAATGTGGTTCCAAAGCGCCGTTTCCGGCGGCAACAAATCGCGCGTGCCGCGTACGGCTTTCAATGTGCTCATAGCCTTAACAGTGTATCGAAGATGTCCCTTCCACCTGGGACACCCCATGCATTGATTCCCACCCACACTTGAATCTGCAGTAGACTTTGGGCACGCACGGAGTCGAGCAAAGTGGTGTTTTGCAGCCAATGCGGTTCTTCATCTCGCGATATGGAGGGCTTTTGTCGCGGATGTGGCGCCCCAATGGCTTCCGCGGAACCCGTCGCCCCGGTTCCTGCCCCCGATGAAACCTTGCCACAGCCCGCCACTCCCAAGTCGGCCGCCGTCTCCTCTGGTTTTGCTTCGGACCGCCTATTGCCAAAGAATGTCTGGGTCGCCGCTTTGCTCACGCTGGTCTTGGGGCCGCCCGGAATGATCTACAGCACTCCCCTTGGAGCTTTGATCATGTCTCTTGTGTCCATCCCAGCCTGGTTCTACGGCGGCCCTCTTCTGGTAACGGCTGTTTGGTGCGTAAGCATCTTCTGGGCTGTGATGGCGGCGCGGCCCTAGGTGCGCGATCCAATGCCGTGCCGGTTGGAGATTCTCACTCCGTTCCCGCTCACCCATCCCAGTTGCGCTATGCTCTGCGCTTGATCGACTCCAACAGCGCCCCATCGATTCGCCTCTGCCAGCCTCGATCTGAAGCCTTGAAGTGGTCAATCACTTCGGGCGACAGCCGCAGCGACGCCAACTTCTTCGCTGGCGTCTTTGCGGACCCCGCTTTCCCCGGCGAACCACCTTGCCCTTGCGAATTAGGTCAGCCTGGGCAAGCCGATCGCGCGCGGCTTCGGCGTCATTCGGATCATAGGGGCCGTCCACGGCCTCGTAGGGAATCTTATCGCTGTCTTTGAATGCCAGGGCGCGTTCCAGTCGGTCTCAGATGAGGAAGTCTTCTTCATACTGTTCGCGCTCCTCTCCAAACGGCGCACATGTCCTAGCTCGCCTTCTCTTCGCGTTCCAGCGCCTCATGAATCAGCATCTTGAGATAAGTCTGGTAGCGCAACCCTCGACGCTCGGCCAGCGTCCGCGCGCGAGAAATGTCCTCGGGAGCAAGCCGGATAGTTGTCGGCGGCGTAACGCCGCGCTGTTTCAGCGTTCCCTGACGAACCAGACCTTCCTGGGCCGCCTGCAAAAACGCAGTGGCCAGACTTTCTCGATTTTGGTAAGCCCAGTTGGCCTCATCCGCTTCGTTGTCAAACTTCGGGATCTTCAGTGTCTCCATAAAGCCGCCTCATTTCGGCCAGATAATACAACTTGAGCTGCTTCGGCGCGTCCCAAGCGGAAATCACTCTGACTTTTCCGTCGCGCCATGTTGTAAGCGTTTGCAAAATCCGCCCCTTTGCCGTTTCTCCAAGCTACAACAACCGTTCTTCATCCTTGGTGTCTTCCGTCATTTGCATCTCGGTGTCAAGAGGATCGCCAAGAATTACTTCTTCGGCTTCCGCTCGAGTCACGTCATGCTCTGCGATATGTCCAAGATTCGCCGCATCCCACTCAAAGACCAATCCTTGATCGTACATAAATGCTCCTAATATATGGCAACTTTACTAAACTGACTTGTATTCTTTTGTATTTACATTGTATTAACTCTTTGCTCCTTTGTCAAGCATGATTGCTCACACGAACGAATGTCCTGATGAGCTCAGCCATTACGGTAGGGGACCGGCGGGTTTGCCTCAATTCTCTGAGGGAATCCACACGTTGAATCCTCGACATTCCGACCGCATCCAAACCGACATGGAATATCGACTTCTGGGGGCCTCAGGCCTCAAGGTTTCCGCTCTGAGTTTTGGCACCGGCACGTTTGGCGGTACGAATGAATTTTTCAAAGCCTGGGGCAGCTCCGATGTCGCCGAGGCTACGCGCCTGGTGGACATTTGCTTTGAGGCCGGCGTCAACCTGTTCGACACCGCCGACGGCTACTCCGACGGCCGTTCCGAAGAAATTCTCGGCAAGGCCCTCGGGACCAAGCGCGATCAGGCGCTCATCTCCACCAAGGCTTACTTCCCCACGGGCACCGGTCCAAACGACAGCGGCACCTCGCGCTACCATCTGCGTCGCGCCCTTGAGGCAAGCCTGCGCCGGCTCGGCACCGACTACGTCGACATCTACCACATGCACGGCTTCGACGCGCTCACGCCCATCGAAGAGGTGCAGGACACGCTCAACACCTTCGTCCGCGAGGGCAAAGTGCGGTACATTGCGGCGTCGAATTTTTCCGGATGGCACCTCATGAAGTCGCTGGCGGTCGCCGACCGCTACGGCTGGACGCGCTTCGTCGGCCACCAGGTCTACTACTCGCTCATCGGTCGCGACTATGAATGGGAGTTGATGCCGCTCGGCATCGATCAGAACGTTGGCGCACTGGTTTGGAGCCCACTCGGTTGGGGCCGTCTCACCGGGAAGATTCGCCGCGGCCAACCGCTTCCCGAGCAAAGCCGCCTGCACAAAACTGCGGATATGGGCCCGCAGATGGACGACGAATATCTCTACAAGGTCGTTGATGCGCTGGACAAGATAGCTGCTGAAACCGGAAAGTCCGTTCCGCAGGTGGCGCTCAACTGGCTTCTCCAGCGCCCAACGGTCTCCTCGGTCATCATCGGCGCGCGCAATGAGGAGCAGTTGCGCCAGAATCTGGACGCACGGGGCTGGAACCTCACTGCGGAACAAATTGCTGAGTTGGACAAGGCCAGCGAGGTCCAGCCCGTCTATCCTTACTGGCACCAGAGAAACTTCGCGGAGCGGAACCCGCCGCCGGTTTAAGCAGCAATCAGTTCCACACTCGGCTCGGTAAATGTCCTGGATTCAACGGTGGCGTCGCCATCTGGCCCTTTGCGGATTATTTCACGTCCTTGGCGCAAAATCATTCCATCAACTTTGTTCAAGAAAACCGACGGCCGTCCGCAACGCACTCGCAACTCATTTGTTTTCTATATTCTGCAAATAACTCGTTTAGTTTCAGAGGTATACAGCGGATCACCGTCTGTATCTCAATGAAAGTAAAGCACTTCTTTGCAGAAATAGGGGGGGGTAAGGACCGGAAGAAATTGCATTCAGCGGGTCGCCCTCGCCCCGGGAAAAAAGCTCAGTAGCCTTGGAAACATTGGGGTGCCCTCATTCCTCACCCTTGAGCGCGAGGTTGTGGACCGATTCTAGGCACGGCGGAAGCCGTTCACTATCGAAGGTGGTTCTGGCGCGTTATTATTTTCAATCGCCAGTATCCACCGTTCCGCACCGCTCACTATTCGTACCGCCGTCGCTTGTGCACAACATAGCGCCCTACCATCCATCCCACGGCGCTTCCCACCAGCACGTCCGACGGGAAATGTTGTTTCGCCAGCACGCGGGTCAGGCTAACTCCGGTGGCCAGCCCGTAGGCCGCAATCTGGGTCAGCGGGCCAGGATACTCCTCGGCAATCACAGTCGCGGAAGACCAGGCGATCATGCTGTGCGTCGATGGAAACGACGAATCAAGCCCCACGGCGCTCTGGAAGAACTTGCCCTTGGCTCCATCGAGAGTTGGCCGCTCCCGCATGGTCACAGCCTTCATCACCTCGTCGACAACCAGGCTGTCGACCATCGCTTCCCCGGCCACGGTCCCGGTTTCCGTTGCGTGCTCGTCGTGATGCAGAAAGCCCATCCCGTAAATCGCCACTGGGGCGATTACGAAACCGCCGAGCAACCCGTTCGAAGCTGTCGTCGCTTCGTTATTGAGCGACGGATTCTGAAGCTTGCTCGAATTCATCACTTGGTGATCCGTAGTAACCAGCACTGTGGTGGCCAGCACCAGCGGCACCAGGATGGGGAGATCGTTATCGCGCACCCGGGCCGGACTGGTCCAGATTGCCGCCTGGTCCTTCAGGATATGCAGTGGCGTATTGCGCAGAGTGACAGGGGCGTTGTCCGAAGGCAGCGTCGGGTCCGACGATTGAGGCTGCGGAGCGTCCGGCAGGCTGCTGAGACTCAGATTGCTTGAATCCCCCGGATCGGGTCCGTTCGCAATTTGGCACCACGCCGCTCCGCTGCCGGCAACCATCAGCGCGCATATCATCCCGGCACTCAAGCGCATGGTTTTCCTGGCCAGCATTTCCATCAAGCGCGACTCCCGATAACCCGGTAGCGGTGCTTTCTCTGTAAACTGCGACTTCGAAACTGGCGTTATCCCTTTAGTCATCAACGTCTTTCCATTCTAATTCCCGACTTCCTTCAGGTAGATCTCAACATAGTCCAGATAGTTCTGCGCGTATTCCCGAATCAACGCGCGGTCCTTGTCGCCCAGTTCACGTCGAAGCTTCGCTGGCACACCCGCCCATAGTGTGCGAGGCGGCACAATCGTGTGTTCCGGCACCACAGCCCCTGCGGCAATAATCGATCCTGCACCGATGCGACTGTTGTTCAGAATCGTCACTCCCATCCCGATCAGGCATTCATCCTCCACCACGCAGCCGTGCACCGTCGCGTTGTGGCCAATGGTCACCCAGTCGCCCACAATCACTGGGTACAGGTTGCGCTGCCCGTGCAGCACCGCGCAGTCCTGCACGTTGGAATTGGCGCCCACCCGAATCGAATTCACATCACCGCGCAACACCGCATTCATCCACACGGAGGAGTGCTCGCCCAGCGTAACGTCCCCCGAGACTTGGGCGGAAACGTCAACGTAGCAACTGGCCGGAATCTGGGGCAGCCGCCCCTGGTAACTGCGAATCATCCTTCACGACCCTCTCTGCTGATCTCTTTGACCCTCACCGAGTCTAAAAGAGAACCCACCGGTCCTGTCGAATCCTGCACAATTCGCAAAAATGGCGCTCTTCCAGTATCCTAAAGGGAGCCCTTTGGCATGTTTGGAGGTGGGATTTTTTGGCAGAGGTTCGCGTACAAGAAGGCGAGCCGCTCGAAAATGCACTGCGCCGGTTTAAGCGCAAGGTTCAGCAGGAGGACATCATCAAGGAAGTCAAGCGTCACTCCTACTACTTGAAGCCCGGTGAAAAGAAGCGCGTTAAAGCGGCTCTCGCGCGTAAGCGCAATCGTAAGAAGGCTCGTAAGGAAGCAGACTAAGCTTCAACCAGACAAAATCGCGGCACGGCCCAACGGCCTGCCGCGATTTTCCTTTCAGCGCGAATTCTCTTTGCGCTTCGGCTTACTGCATTGCGGAACTCAGCAGGAAATCACCGCGGAATTTTGTTGGATGCCCGGCCACTCGCAGAAGGGTAGCCAGTTGCGCCCAGTGGCGATGGCTGTGGAATAGAGCGTGCAACATCACCTTACGCCGGGAAACCGGCCCTATCTCCGCCGGCAGCGGACGGTCCGCCGAGACATACGGCGCGCTCCAGTCTTGCGCCGGATCATCCAGCAGCTGGTGGAAGATGACAGCGCCTTGGCGATGCAGATCGTACAGCGCCTCAACGGGTCCGGCAGGCCATTCCTTGCGATCGGTAACCGGAAGCCCCGCGATCCGCTGCGCCCACAGCAAGTCTACGCCCCAGATGTGACGCACAAACTCCTGAACATTGGCCGTTCCGCCGATGCTGCAAGGGACTGCAAGCGCATCCGGGTTGGCTTCCAGGTACGCCTTCCAGAATCGTGAGGCTTCTTCGTTCCAGGCCAGCAGCTCCTCAAATGTAATCGCAGATGTCATGGTTTTTTCTCCAGTGCGCGGTGCCCAATGTCCCGCCGGTAGTACATCCCCTCAAAGTGAATCTCCGCCATGGCCTGGTATGCGTGCTCCAATGCCTCTTTCAACGACGGAGCAACCGCCGTTACGCCAAGTACCCGGCCTCCAGCGGTCCGCAGTTGGCCGCCAAACTGTGTGGACCCGGAGTGAAACACCTGCACCCCCTGCACCTCAGCCGCGGCGCTCAGCCCGGAAATGGGAAATCCCGTCCTATAGCTTCCCGGATAACCCGCCGAACTGGCTACCACGCATGCCGAAGCACCTGCCGTCCACTCGAGCTTCGTTTCAGCCAGCCGTCCGTCGATGCATGCCTCCAACGCCTCAACCAGGTCGCTCTCTAGCCGCACCAGGATCGCCTGCGTCTCAGGGTCGCCGAACCGCGCATTGAATTCCAGCACCTGCGGCCCACGCGGGGTCATCATCAGCCCGATATACAAAACACCCTTGAACGGTGCTCCCTCGTCCGCCATTCCCTTGATCGTGGGCTCGGCAATGTGCCGCAGAATCCATTCCTTCATGCCTGCATCCACCAAATTGTCTGTCGAGTAAACACCCATCCCGCCCGTATTCGGCCCGGTATCGCCTTCGCCAATTCGCTTGTGATCCTGTGCAGGTGCTAGCGCAGCCACATCTTTGCCATCGCTCAGGCAAAGGAAACTCAGCTCGTCGCCGGTAAGGAACTCCTCAATCACCACCTGTACTTCGGCTTCGCCCAGCAATTTTCCGCTGAACAGGTCGTGCGCAGCTTCAAGCGCGATGGCCCGCGAAGGGCAAATAATCACACCCTTGCCCGCAGCCAGCCCATCCGCCTTCACCACAATCGGCGCTTGAAATCCCGCGATCACGGCCTCCAGTTCCGCGGCCGTGGTGCAAACAGCATATTGCGCGGTAGGAATGTTATGCCGTTGCAGAAATCGCTTCGCGAACGCCTTGCTGCTTTCGAGCATGGCCGCCGCCTGGGTTGGACCAAACACCCTCAGTCCCCGCTCCTCCAGCGCATCCACAATGCCCAATGAAAGCGGTAGCTCCGGCCCTACAATCGTCAGTCCCGGCTTCTCGGCAATAGCAAGCCTCACCATCGACTCCACGCTTTTCAAATCCACCGGAACGCAGCGCGCGACCTGCCCGATCCCGCCGTTTCCCGGAGCACAAACGACTTCCGTAACCCGCTCGCTCCGTTTCACTGCCCAGGCCAGCGCATGCTCCCGGCCTCCCGAACCCAAAATCAAGACTTTCATCGTGCTTCCCTGCACTTCCTCGAATCCGCAAGACCTGAAAGGCTATCTGAGCAAACCGGGGAGGGGAAGTCAAACCATTCGCACAAATCTTCACAACCGATGCTCCCCTATACTGAGGCGTGGCGTCCGCAGTCCAGCGCACACCCTGGCAGGAGGGCCGAGTGATGGTCCAAACCCGCATCAAGCCCTACAAAGAGCAAGTTGCCGAGCAAACCCGCCGCACTGAGCAAACCCGCCTCTTCCGCCGCAACCAAATCATCGGCCTGCTGATCCTGGCCGGAGCCATTGTCCTCTACAGGTTCTTCCACACCCTCCCCGCCTGGATCTTTCCTCCCGGCTGGTGGCGCCCGTGAGCCCTGCGCGGAAGACGGGAAGCGCTGTCGGCGCAAGAGATCCCTTAGCCGTTCTGCTTCTCGGCCCCACCGGCAGCGGCAAAACCGCTCTCTCGCTCGCATTGGGCGAACGCTTCGGTGCCGAGATCGTCAGTTGCGACTCGGTAGCCGTCTATCGCGGCATGGACCTCGGCACCGCCAAACCCACCCCGAAAGAGCGCGCCCGCCTGCCCCATCACCTGATCGATGTTGCCAACCCCGACCAACCCTTCACCGCCGGCGAATACAGCCGCCAAGCCCGCGCCGCCCTCCATGCAATCGCTACTCGTGGTCGCCTCCCTATCGTCACCGGGGGAACCGGCCTCTACCTCCGCGCCCTCACCGAAGGCCTGTTCTCCGGTCCCGCCCGCCAAACCGAGCTCCGCGCCCGCCTCGACCGCAGCCGCAAACGCCACGGCGACGCGTGGCTCCATCGCATTCTCGTCCGCCTCGACCCAGCCTCCGCCGCGCGCATCCACGCCAACGACACACCCACGCTGATC
>Ga0302277_1002092_pt1 | contig 14396 bp, 17 predicted proteins | sample III_Bog_N3_1_FD_198759 | JGI IMG/M metagenome (GOLD analysis project Ga0302277, IMG submission 198759) | Peat permafrost microbial communities from Stordalen Mire near Abisko, Sweden - III_Bog_N3_1 | ecosystem: Environmental > Terrestrial > Soil > Wetlands > Peat | place: Sweden: Abisko... | reverse complement strand
TCATGTGCCACTTTATCTTTGAATTTTAACTCTCTAAATGATTTTCCATCATAATACATTATGTTTTTCTTATCATTTTCACACAAAAAAGTACCGCATGAAACAGTACTTATGTTATCAATATTATCTGCAATTTTTATGTTATTATTATACAATTCGCCGCTATATTTCAAATGTATCATTTCATCTTTATATTGCTTTTTAATATCATGGTTGAATTCACATTTCACAAGTGTCTCACTGTGATAATTTATTACATATTCATTATTATTATTTAATGTTATGTATGGATCCATTTAATTGTTTTGTTGTTTTTAATGAATGATCCTTAATACAGTGCTCAAGTAAAGAAGATAACAATATATTGTATTTTCATTTTTTTAACATAACTCATCAATACTCATAAAAAAAGTACCAAGTCAGGTCTATTCTTCAATTATCTCTTTGTAATTTCATCAGTTGTGCTCGCATACACTTTTTTTAGCATTGTCAAATCTTTTATACCATTATTAGACAAATCGCAATCATATGCTTTTAAAATTTGCAATTTTTTCATATGATTAATATTTGTTACATTTCTAGTGTAACTAACATCTAATTTTTCCAAGTTTACCAAATTTTGCAAACTTTCATTACTTATAAAAAGATTTTTATATGCAAATACATTTTTTAAATTCACACAATTACTAAAATATATAGGTGCATATGAATCATTGATTTCCAAAAATTCCAATTTGGATAAATTATTAATGTCATGTGAATATAAATTGCGTGACAATAAAAGACATTTTAGATTGACAAGTTTTTTGATGCAATTATTAATCAAATTTGTATGTCTTGCCAACTTTAATAATCTCAATTTAGTCATATTTTTCAAATCAATCTTACAATCAGTTATGTAATTAAGTGGATACGTTTCTGTCAAATATAATTCTTCTATATCATTTACATATTTTAACATACCATAAGTTTGTTCATTCAATGATAAAATTTTTAATTGTTTGAATCTAGTAATATCAATTACATGATTCACACAAGAAATATCCAATTTTTCCAAATGAATGTAATTCTTCAATGCAAAATCTGATAACATATACTTGAATTTATTGGAAATGTCATATAAATTTTTTATCTTTATTTTATGACACTTTTTATTAACTTGTGACAAATATATGACATCAATGGGTTTTAAAAATTTGTCAGATATGTATTGAATAACACAAAGAGGCAAACTCATGAAATAACAATCCAAATAATCTTTAGATGAATCATTTGGTTCTGATTCTGATTCTGATTCTGATTCTGATTCTGATTCTGATTGTAGGATTATAATATTAGATTCTGGTGAAGTAGATGAGTTTGTTATCTTTGAATTAAAGATTTGTTGACATATTATATTTGTAGGTTCAGGTTTGAAATATTTATTGGAAATATACTGATATATTTGTAATGACATGTCCAAGAAATAATATAAATAGTCATTTAGTTTATTTTTTAATAAGTCATTAACTTGATGTTCACCTAGCATTCTAATATATTTATAAATAAAAAGCATTATTATTTGATATGAATTTCAAATTTTTATGCAATTATTCAAAAAATTGAAAATCAAAATATCCAATTGGTAAATATATTATCTATAAAATTATACAATATTCTCATTGATAAAAAAAAATGAAATTTATAATATCTGATGCATGTTTTGTTTATTGTTTGATCATATGAATGATCACAGTCAACAAACTAAACTTTCCAATGAACTGGTTATGAAAAAAATACATAAATATGAACAAGGAATTATTAAATTTTTAAATAAAAGAGGATTTTATAATATAGATAAAATATTTAATGTTGAAAATATATTACCAATACATAATTTGTTCAATAACGTATCTATAAATGAAAATAAAATTTATGATATGTGCATTAATGAAAATAATTATGATGATGAACTTGTTCTATATCATGGTATTTATTTTGAAATAAAATATGATTATGATAAAGCCATTAAATTGTATGAAATTGGTGTTGATAAAGGTAATTCACGTGCTATGGTATATCTTGGAGGTATATATGAAAATTTTAATAAAAGAGATTATAAGAAAGCAATCAATTTATATGAAATGGCTGTTAATAAAAATAATTCTGATGCAATGAATGATCTTGGATGTATGTATAAACATGGAAGAGGTACTAAAAAAGATTATACTAAAACAGTTGAGTTGTATAACATGGCAATTGATTTGGGCAATACAAATGCAATGAATAATTTGGCACTTATGTATAAATATGGTAAAGGTGTAAATGCAGATTTAGAAAAAGAAATTGAATTATTTGAAATGGCTAGCAATAAAAATAATGTTACAGCTATGCAAAACGCTTTTGCATCGCATATGGAAAAATGTAATTATAATTTAGCTGCCAAATATTATGCTTTGTATTGTAAAACAACTGATTGTTATTGGAACACAAATTCTATAAATTTTGATCAACATAATATCATATGGGAAACATATTTACATGAATTTTGGCCAAATAAAAATGTAAAAAATAATATATTTTTATTACTTTCAATATCAAAATACAGAAAGAACTCTAAAATTGATATTGGATGGATGATTAAAGGCATTACTTTAATTATTATTAAATATTTGACTATATTTGACAAATAACAATAAATAATTTTTATAAACAAATTTCTTTATCAAAAGTAACCAAATATTTAATCATTATCATCATTATACCTTTCACTGCATACTTTACATAATTATGTTTTGATTCTTTTCTATTTTTTGATATCAAAAGTAATACCATTATTTTATTTTCACTGTCTTTTTTGTTGGGCCAATGTTTATGTAAATATGGTTCCCAAACAATATTAGTTTTTGACAAATCAATAAAATTACTCAAAGATATTTGTTTTGACTCACAATATTGCACAATATATTTAGCATACATATTATAATCTTTCAAATGTTCAAAATACAAATAGGCTAAATTTTTCATTGCCATTGAATTGTTTTGTTCAATTGCTAATTCATATAGTTCAATTGCTTTGTGATAATTTTTTTCAATACCACTACCATTATCATACATTACTGCAAGACAATTCATTGCATCAGCGTCACCTTGTTTAATTGCCAAATCATATAGTACAATTGCTTTTTTATAATATTGTTTAACTTTTGAATTTCCAGACATGTATTTATATGCAAGATAAATCATAGCATCACAATTACCATGTTCAATTGCCAAATTATATAATTTATATGCTTCATCTAATTCTTTTTCAGTAGCATTACCTGATTCAAATATGCGTCCAAGTTTATACATACAATTGGAATTACCCATTTTAACACCCAATACATATAACTTGGTTGCCTCCATGTAATTTTGATGAACATCCAAAGGACAACTACAATTTAATTCATATTCTTCATTTCCTTTAGTATACATTATTGCAAGTTCCCATATTGCATCACAATCATTTTTTCCAATTGCTAATTTATATAATTCGATTGTTTTTTCACAATTTTGTTCTATGCCAAGACCCATTCATACATATATGCAAGTTGTTTTATTGAATGTGAATCACCCATTTTCATTCCCAATTCACATAACTCTATTGATTTTTTATAATCCTGTGCAATTATAGTGCCATCTTCATATATGAATGCTAAATTATTTATTGCATTCAAATTTTCTAGGCCAACAGCAATATCATACATTTTAATTGCTTTTTCACATTGTTTGTAAAGTTCAAAATACACTGCATGATAAAATGCAAGTTCTGAATCATTCTCTATTTCTTCAATATCAGATTCTTTACCAACAAAAAATAAATCATGTATTTTCTTGATATTTTGTTGCTTTAAAATTTTAACATATGTATATCCTTTTTTTTGAATATAATCAATAATTGATTGTTCATGAATATTATAATTATCCATTTTATATTAAAAAGAATCCTGATGGATATGACAAATACTTTGAATTTCAACTTTTTATATCTCCAAAAAATTGAAATTTTGATTGATTGTATCCTTCTTTTTATATTTACAATCAATCAAAATGTCTTGTTCTGAAATATATGTCACTGATAAAGGAAATATTTATGGAATTGATAAAGAAAATAAACCAAAATTATTGATGAAAAATAAAAATGTTGTACAAATAGAGTCTTGTAATACACATGCATTGATTCTCACTGATCAAGGAGAAATTTATGTCTGGGGAGATAATTATAGATGCCAACTTGGTTTGCCTAAAGTAAGATGTGTATCTGAATTAACTTTATTAGTAAAAGATGTGAATATATGCAAAATATATTGTTTTTATGATAATTCAATATATTATAAAAATGATGGACAAATATATATTTTTGGAAAAATATTTTGGGAGAATGGTAAAAAACCAAAATATTTAGTTACAATTCCAAATGCAGTATCCATTTTAAGATATGATCACATAATATATATACTCAAAAATAATGGAGAAATACTTGAATGTTCACTATATAATCCAAAAGCAAATAATGTTATTCATAAAAATGAAAAAATTATTAAATTGTTCAATAGTTCTTATGCTGGATGTAATGATACTCTAATATTTGGATTAACCATTGATAATGATATTGTTGTAATTCAGAAAAAAATTAATGGATTTGTAAAATGTATATATGCATACAAATTTTCCATGGAATCACAAATAAAAAATATAATATTTGATGCAAATCCATGGTGTCTTAGTCTATCATCAACAAAATATGATTGGATTATAAGACTACTTGTTCTAAATAATTCAAATGAAGTATATGACATTAAATTTTCATATTTATCAAATTTATGTAATGATAATGATGCATGTGAAATTATTGATTTACAAAATTATGTCCCACAAATCAAAGGAATTGCACAAATTGGACATCATTATGGCAATGATATATTCATTAATAACAAACAAATTATTATTAGAAATAATTATAAACGATTTGCAAATATATCATACAAAAATATTGAAATTTTATATGAAGATAACATAACATCTATTTCGAATTGTTCTATTTTTCATTGGACACCAACTTCTCATAAATTCTTCTCTGTTCATTTCAAAAAAACAATTTATTCTTTTCTGTGTTGTTTGAAAAGAATACAATGTGAAACAAAAATAAAAATTCCAAAATTTGTCTTGTTTGAAATCATCAAATTCACTATTTAATTTATATTTTCATAAAAAATTGATAATCTCATAATATCACAAGCCAATAATATATGCAGTTAATATAATGAGTCAATCTTTGGATAACTCCTCAAGTAAATTGCCAAAATGTTTAATGAGACATTTATTAATCAATTATGTGGAATTAAAAGATTTGTGCAAATTATATTTAATATCTAAAGACTTTCATGCATTAAATCATAATGATAATGAATTTATTATTGAATTCATGGATAGTTATTGTATGTGCAATAGACCATTGGATGACATTTGTATAATTGATGAATCTATTGATATTTGTAATGAATGTGATATGATGATGTGCAAAAAATGTATATATAGCAATACATATAAATTTGAATATTACAAAACAACAAAAGAATGCAATAATTGTAAAATAAAATTATGTAGAGAGTGTATTAATTATTGTAGATCATGTGGAGAAGAACATGGAGGTATACTAATGGTGCATTGTTGGGATTGTTATATAAAATTAGATGAGTATATAAATAGTAAAAAGTGTGATTATTGTAATGAAACTATATGTTCAAGTGACAGTCATGAATATTGCAAAGAACTATGTACTGAATGTCATGCAAGTTATAATTTTTGTGGAAAAATGGATGAAAATATATACTAAAAAAAGTTGAAAATCAAAGTATTTGGTCATTCCTTTAATTTGATCATTTATTCAAAAATAAAATGGAATTCAATAATATAACTGAAATTACAAATTTTATTAATAATAATGGTATTGATGCTAATAAAATCAAATCTATCATGGCGCAAACATCTCAAAATAGTTTTGTTTTTTATGAAGAATGGCCAATTTGTGAACAAATAAATCTTAAAGATACTTATTATCCTCATAATTATTTTAGCAAAAATGGAAGTTATGATGGAAAATCCACAATGTACACTGTTCTTGGAATTGACAATCATATCACAGATTATAGCAACAAATCAATATTCATGGTCAGTTACAGAGAAAATATCATCAAAATATTCTCTGTCATTGAATCAATCATGAATAACTCAAATAAATTGCAAATTGTGTTCCCAGCTGGTGGAAATCCATCATATTATTGCCCATCATTGAAAAATACACAACATCAAATGATAGTCTATGATACAGATGAATCATTAGAACATGATTTGCAAAAATTACCAAATTGTACATCCTTCTTGGGAAACAAAGGAGATATCACAAAAATGAAAGGTGAATATGACATCATAGTATGTGTTGGTTTTACATTTTACTTGAATAGTTATGAAGAATTTGCAAATTTAATGAATATCTTTCATTCTTGTCTTAAAATTGGTGGAAAATTGATTGTTAATGTTATAATTGCTATGAGTGAACAAGGCATTAATGTTGCATCTGGAAAAAAGATTGTTGGTTTTGATGAAGCAATGAAGTGGCAAATGGATGTAGTTGTTGGTTTGAATAATACTCCAAAATTTACAGGATTCTTCCCAACAAAAGAACAAGTTAATAGTGCATCAAAAAAATATAAAATGATTGAATTTTTTGTTGGCTCATTGAATGTACATAATACTATTGTTTTGGAAAAGATATTATGATTTTTTTATAAAAAAAGTTGAAAATGTAACAGTAAGATAACCATATGAATATGTTAATAATTATAAAATGAAATATATCATATTATTCTTATTTTTCATTACTTGTACTTTGGCTGTAAATCAACCAGAGTGTTTCACTAATAATACCAATATTGATTGTTTTTTGGCAGATGAAGGTTATGATTGGTTTGCATCTGGTAGTTGGTCACTAAATAGAATACCAACAGTAAATGACACTGTAATAATCAGATATACAAGTTGTTATATGTATCATGATACAGATAATGCAACAGTAGATAATTTGTATGTTAGCAACTATGATAATCGAGATATAGTATTTGGTCTAAATGGTAAACTTACTGTGAATTCAAAATTTGATAATACCGGACATCTTATTATAAAAAATACATTGATTCTAAAATCAAATGATACTTTTTATAGTAATAATACAATAAATGTAAATAATGGAAGTATAATAAATAATGGAGTATTAATAATACATAATAATTCTGTAATAAATATTCATGAAGATTGTACTATAACTAATTTGTATGTGCATAACAGTCATATTACATTACGTCCACATGCCACTTTAACACTTGATAACTTTCATTTAGTAAATTCAACTTTGACTGTTTTTTCAACCACTTCAATGATAAGCACTAACAATACAAAAATAGAAAATTCCAATTTAATAGTAAAATTATATGGAAAAATGAACAGTGCTACTATTCTAATAAATGCAAAAAATATGGAAGGAGACTTTACATATAATGCATTTTCACATAGATATTTTGGCATGACTAATATTTCCAATAATAATATCATTTTGAGTGTATATTATAAAACATATGTTCTCTTTGCAATTTTAATGACAATCATTGGTATCTTATTAATTGCATCTATTGTATTGATGGCAGTACATTATAACAATAGAGCAAATCATCGTTACATCCAAATTATCAATTGATTATAAAACACAATCATGCTTTACATTTTTTAATTTATCCAAACTTGTCAATCAAACAAATCGTTAATATTAATAAAATTTTTATTTTTGTGATCTTTACAATTCATATAATCATCATTGAAGTAATCAGAAATTTTACAATTGTATGATTCTTTATTTGACCATTTTATATTAGGTATTATGCACTTTTTGCAAGGATAAAATGCATCTTTACCTTTGGGAAACTCTCCATTATTATGATCTATTAGACATTTTTCACAAATTTTACCAGAAATACCTAATTCCAAATAAAAGTAATTTACATTTGAATTACATTTTACACATGCAATAAAATAATTTTCAGTTGTGAATTCTGTCATGATTTTTTATTATTCTATATATGAAGTATATTATTGAATATTACTTGTTCAATTTTTTGTGAATAAATCAATTATCAAACTTGCAAATCATATTTCAAAAGATTCATGATAATCATAAATTTTATGGATTTTGGCATTTTTATTTTTCTTGTTTTCATAATACACAACAAAGTGAGAATTTGCATTTTTGTGTATTTAGTAAAGTATCTAACATCTTTTTCTACATCAAGAATTATTTCATTATCAAATATCTTTTTGCCATTATATTCAATAATTTGACCATCAATAGTTAGTTTATCAGTACTATTTACATCATCATCAAACCATTCAATAGTAGAATCTTTACTAATTTGTACCCATTGATTCGTTCTAAATAATATATCAATTATATTATTTGGATCAATAATACTGCATATATATTTAGAACTGGAGTAATCACAATGAATTATTTTATATTTTGTATATTCACTTGGTGTATGTATGTAAAAATATAATTTTTCTGTAATTTCTCTGTCTAGTGCTTTATGATGAGAAAATATCTTTAAAATGTTCAATTCAGAATATGTGTTATATAGAGAAGATGATGTCCAAGAAATATATGGGCCAAAAGTATGTCCATCATATTCGGAATTATAATTTTTTTTACCATTAAGTCTTAAATGATTTAATAATTGTGAATATCTCACATATGATGTTTGATATGATTTGCCCATTATTGAATCACTTATAAAAAATACAAGTATTATATAGTCATCAAAAAATTCATGTGCTAATTTATCTTTAAACTTTAATTCTGCAAATGATTCACCATTATAATACATTATTTTTTTTTCATTATCATTACAAATAAAAGTATCAAAGTATACCATTCCTATATTATTAATGTTTTCTGCAATCTTGATATTATCTTTATATAATTCACCATTGTACAATAATTTATAATTTCTGTATTTCTTTTTAACATCATTATATTCACATGTTATCAGTTTTTTGTTGATATGATCTATTTCATAAGTGTTGTTATCACCCAATATGATACGTTCAATTGCGCAGTTATTCAAAAAATTTGCCATTTGTTAATATTCCATAAATAAAGCATATTGCAATATATCAATATTTCAATTTTTTCCATATTTTATCATGAATGATAATATGATTAGTTCCAATCAATAATCCACATGAGGTAGCATTTCTGGGATCATATGTATTTGAGTGAATATCGATTTCTAATGAATACAACCATTTAGCTATGTCAATTTGGCCACGCGCACAAGACATTATGAATGCACATTCATTTTGAACATGAATATCAACACCCAAAGAATATAACCACATTGCCACATCAATGTAACCAGCTGCACAAGCACTCACAAATGCATCATTACAAGAATGAATATCAATACCAAAAGAATATAGCCATATTAATATGACCTGCTCCACAAGACTTTCCAAATGCATATTTTTTATAGTCATGTATATCAAGATCCAATGAACACAACCATTTTGCTATACTAAGATGACCATTACTACATATGTGCATAAAGTATAAATAATTCATATTATTTAATTGTGTACCAATAGAGTATAACCATTTTGCCATATGAATATGGCCTCTCACACAAGATCCAGCAAATGCACTATCATTAAATGTATGAATATCAACACCTAAAGAATATAATCATTTTGCCACATCTAAATAACCATTATTACAACATTAAATAAATCCAGTTTTAGCCTTAATTAAAAAGTCTTTGCCATGCTCATCCAATACATTCATTTCTTTTACTGTTAATATTAATATCTCAATTGATTTCACATAAAGAAAATTCATCATAATATACCTAAGCAATACATTTGGTACTGTTAATTTCTTTATTGTTATCAACATAGTAATTTAATATTATTTAATGTACAAGTGTGTTTTTATATCCAACCTAAAATCCATTTGGAGTCATCAAAATAAAAATGAAAGTGTCAATTAAAGATTTAATTATCATAATTTTATTTAAAATCACAAAGAGTTTTAATATATTTTATGCATTCTTCGGATGTTACACATGATAAACTAACACTCACATCACCAATTTGTTCAACAATATATTTTAAACATTCCAATTGATCACTTTCTGCTGCAACAATTGCCAAATCATTATGCCACATTACATAAGTATTTTGATGTAAATATTTTATACAATCTAAATGTCCTTTTTTTGCTGCATATGACATTACCGCATAATTAATATGACCACATTGATCAAGTGCTTGATAACATTTATATTCATTCAATTTATCAGTATACATATATTCCAATGTACTTCTAGATATATCTTCATTACTTTGTAAAATCAGTTCAACTTCAACACATCCATCACAACACTTACTTTCTTTGGATATCTGAGGCAATATATTTTTTTTATTTAATTTGATTTTATCCCAAATAAATCCATTTATTGGACATTCTAATTTTACTTTTGGAATTTTACATTCAATAACAGTATTATCACTTGGATTGGTAAAATCATAAATATCATCACTTGAACTATCACACATTATATATTATTGTATGATTACATAATCTTATTTTTCATTGTTATTATCAATTATTTTGCCATAAAAATGTAACTCTTCCATTTTCAATGAGTTTATCTGTTATTTTTATTGCATCACTTAACTTGATTGCCACTACTGCTATAATATTATCATTTAAATCAGTACTTTTTTTATATGATCTCATTTTTGATTTTATTTCATCATACGTACCATATACTATTATACATGCTTTTTTATGATTATTATCTATGCCATCTCTTTCTACAAAATTTGATGTAATGGATGTTTTATTGATTGGACAAGAATAATAAAAAGTTTGAATTAGTCTACTTTTTCTATCAAAACCATTGGATTCATGTATTTCTTTCATATCCTGAGAATTACAATTTAATCTTAACTCTTCACGAACACCTTCAATAGCTGCATCTTTGAAACTTTCCGTGATATTTGATTTGTTATAAATTTTTATTGTTTCAGTCATGGCTATTTGTGTTACTTTATTAATTTTTTTGGGACATAATATATACATGTCTTTATTATTGGGAATATTTTGTTGAATTTTTTTTAGAGCTTCATCTAGTTGTGGTAAGGCATAATCTGAAATCATTATTTCTTTTTCACTTTCAATGATTTTTAAATTATTGAAATATCTTGTAATAATAGTTGGATTGCCATTTTCCATATTTTTGTTTAATGATTTGTATTATTTTACATGTTACCAATTAGTTTGGTTTTCAATTTTTTCTTTATACTAATCTAAAATTCATTTGGAGTTGATTTCGTAAAAAGTAAAAAAGTAATTAAATCAATTGAATTACTTTAAAAATTTTTCAAAGGTTTCACACATATAATTTTCATTTATCATTTTTTAATATTTTTTCTCATTTTATTTCAACAAAACTTGAATCAAAATTTAAGTGCTTGTTCAATAATCATTAATTTTAAAGGTTTTGGCATCACAATATGTCTTTTCAATACACATAATAAAGTTAATATTTGATTTTTAGTACTATTAGTAAAATGTTCTATTTTATCAAGCATATCATATATATTTTTATTATTGAATATATTTTTTCTATTATATTTTATAATTTGTCCATTAAAATGTATTCTTTTAATCAAATTTAAATTTTCAGTCCTATTTTTATCTTGTTGCTTTTTTGGTTCTGGTTTCATCACTGAAAAATCCACAAAAGAATTTTTATTTATGAAAATAATGTCTGATGTTCCATTATAAGGATGATGCCATGAAAAAATATCAATAACATCATTATCATTATATGGAGTTTTAACAGGCATCCATTCACCAAAACAAATTCTCATTGTATTATCACTGAAATATAAATATGGAGCATCTTCTTCTTCTATGGTAGTTGATATCATTTCTAAATTATTTTTATTTGAATAATCCATTTCATAAAAAGATGCGCATATTTTATGAAAATTAAGCATATCTTTTGTATTTATATTGTCCAACCAATCTTTAGAATCAATTTGATAGAATTTATTATTATGCAAAATAGCAATTCTGCTTTCATATATTTTATATATATACTCATTCGAATTCACCAAATCATAAAATACTGAATCTTGGTATGCCATCAATTTACCATCATAACTATCACAAATAATACTATCTTTATACACATCAGTAATATTATATATTCTATCTATGATCTTGACAGAATCTTTAAACAATTCACCACTAAAATTCAATTCATAATTATAAGATCTTTTTTTAATATTTGCATCAGATACTTCAATTAAATAATCTGACTTTTCCCATTCTTGTTCACTATCCAACTCAAATAAATTTTTGACTCTATCAAAATTTATCATATAATGTTTATTATCATCCAATGTTATCACTGACATTTTAATCATTCAATAAATAAAAGACACTATATACATTCCATAAATCAACTTTTTTGCATATTTAACAATTGTTTTTTAATGAATAAAATTGAAAATTAAAATGATTGTTACTCACATTATTTAGTAACATAATTTAAATGAACGATCATCATATTATTCGCTGTATCGATGACACTATGTATGGTATTGGAGATAATACTAATTGTCAACTTGGATCATCAATATCATATAGGAATGCTCCAATAAAATTAAATATTAATATTAAATATGTAAATATTGCATTTGGTTTGCATCATACTCTATTTTTAACAACAGATGCTGAATTATATGGATTGGGTGATAATGGATGTGGCCAATTGGGAATTGGAAAATCAATTGTTCAACAGGAAAATCCAAAAAAAATAATGGATAATATAAAAATGATTGGATGTGGCGATCGTTATTCTTTGGCATATGCATATGACAATATGTTGTATTTTTTTGGTGCAGGTAAAGTAAATCCAAAATTAGTGTTGGATTATAACAGTTATATACCAACAGTAATATTGGACAATATAAATATAAAAAAAATGATGTGTGGTGGTGATCATTTTTATTTACTTGATGAAAATAACAAATTACATAAATTTGGATGTAATGGTAATAATCAATTAGACTTTGGTGAAATAGATCAACCATTAAAAAAAATTGCATGTGGTAAAGATTTTACAGTTGCATTAACAAATAATGATATTTGGGTTTGTGGCAATAATGAAAATGGTGAAATTGGATTATCAGAAAACGAAAATATGAATTCATCACAAGTATTAGATTTGGGAGAATTACATATCGTGGATGTATGTTGTGGTAGATTTTATTCAGCACTTTTGACAGATGATGGAAAAGTATATGTAAATGGTAGAATATATGTTTATGATAAATTGGAAAAAATGAAATTGATATCAACAAACACAAAATATATGATTGGTGGATCAGAAAGTATCATTTTATTTCAAAACAATGATGATGTTATTTATCATCATAAAAATATTAAAATCCAAACATTAACTTTTGATAAAAAAATATCAATGATTAATAATCAACTAATTTTATGGTCACCTGATCACCATAAATATTTAAACAAAGAATTCAAAGATCAAATTGTGACTTTAATGATGATATATGACAGGTTCAAAAAATCAAGATATCCAATTGGAAAGTATGTGATATTTGAAATAATACACAGATGTATTTAATTTATTATTTTTAATTTATCATTGATAATAATCATCATACACATATAAAAAATATAATATAATTATATAATGAACAATCATGGCAAATATCGTAAATACAAAATTAAATACGAAAATAGTAAAAAAGACAATAATGATTTGAAAAATTGGGCTGATTATATAATAGTTGGTGCAGGAGCAGCCGGTAGCGTTTTAGCAGCAAGATTGGCACAAAATTTGCCCAATGATAAGATATTAGTTTTAGAACTTGGACAAAATAATCAAAATAATTCTTTTATAGACAATCCAGCTGATTCAATGTTACTGTGGAACAATCCGGATGGTCCTCATCCATCACCTACTTGTTTAGATTTTAAAACTACTCAACAATTAGAAAGAACATATACATATCCACGTGGTAATGGTGCAGGAGGTAGTACTAATCATCATTCTATGGTTGATGGTAGAGGTTCATACAAAATATATGACCGTATAGCAAAAATAGTGAATGATGATGTATGGGCTTCAAAGAATGTATGGAAGTATTTTAAAAAAATGGAATCTTATAATGTTCCATTTGTTGATGGAACTTTTCATGGTAAAGATGGTTGGTTACAAATTAAAAGT
>Ga0302277_1002091_pt1 | contig 14399 bp, 11 predicted proteins | sample III_Bog_N3_1_FD_198759 | JGI IMG/M metagenome (GOLD analysis project Ga0302277, IMG submission 198759) | Peat permafrost microbial communities from Stordalen Mire near Abisko, Sweden - III_Bog_N3_1 | ecosystem: Environmental > Terrestrial > Soil > Wetlands > Peat | place: Sweden: Abisko... | reverse complement strand
ATTAATTGCAGAAGCTACAATAGTTGATTATACAATTAAAACTGAAACAAAGACTTATCTTTGGAGTTTGGAGCGTGATTCTCTCGTATCTGTTTTAAATACACTACATATCACTGAACCGGGGCATGGGAATCGAAATCTTAATTTCACCTACTTTGATAATGAAAATTATAAAGTCTGCACAGGAGGTGTGCCATTTAATGTGGATCATGTGAGAGCATAAATATTGGGCAACATATATGCGCTTAACTTCATTAATCAAATTATGACACCATGACATAATGATTAAAAACAATTCTAAATTCATTTACAAATTAAAATTACTTTTTTTATCTATCTTTTAACTTATTTCATCATATTCAACAAATTTCATTGAGCTTTCGATTTAGGCAATAATTCTCAACAAAAAATATTGGAGAATTGCGGGTCTAAACTGAATTGGTGCAAAATGAAGGAGAATGATGAGCAGGAAAGATGAAATGGATTGTATAATCAATTAAAGATATCGAGATCCTTTATGCCTTCGCTGAAAGGATTTGTCCCGTTAGGATTGAGGGATATCTTGGCTATGCCGATGTCCAGGTTGTACAACCTGTTAGACTGTGTATTGCGGTAGTGGAACAAGAAAACCCCAAGAGGAATCTTCAAAAAAATACCTAAATATGTCAGCAAAATAATAATCTTAAGATAGGCCTGCTGGTGACTTGAATTGACTCCCACTGCTGGCGGATTCCAATAACCACTAGAGTTCATGAACAGCCATATCATGTCCAACACCTCACTGAGAATGAGCATGGCGAGAGTGGATTTGACATAATTGCTGTCGAAATGTTTCATCACAAAGATGAACATCAAGAGGGCAAGCACCATCAACTGAATCAGGATCAAGCTACGTTTAAGAAATCGTATTTTTGAAAAATAACGATAATTTCAAGAAGTCCAAATCCCAAAGAAAGAAAAAATAACCATTTTAGTTATAATTAATTCCCCTCTTCGTCCACATGTCCCCCTGGTGTAACTTAATGATTGTTCATATAGCGTGAGGTGCGAGCGCTCGCCATAAATGTGATCATACTGATTCCAAAAGGCTCGGTAAGATAACGTAGATCTTCTTAATACTCCATTTTTTATTAATTGAGTTGATCAATTTCAGCTTCTATTTTACTGTTTCTTGATCTGTAAAGAGTTGGCGTGGCTTATTATCGTTCTGTTTCAAGGGTTTTTATTTAATCTGAGTTAATAATCTCGTATCTATGATGTCTAATAATCGATTTTGGATGATGTTCTGCGCTTTCGCAATGGTTTGAACTAATTCCTCGACATTTGCTTGAGCGTTTCCATTCGAAGTTTCCTCCCAAATTTCAGATGCCACTTCTGCATTAAATGGTTAACCCGACTAAATAAGGCCGTGCGTACGATAAGTGAGTTTAAAAAATTGTCAAATTAAACTTTCCTGAGTTTATCTGTGGTTTTGTACCCTTATCTTAAGAAAGTGTTTCTTATCTTATCAAGCTGATTCATTTATTCGTTATTTATAATTAATAATAAGCTGTAAATTATAACCTTCTAATCAATATGAATTTTATCAGGAGATAATTCTATTGAAACCTAGTAAATTTGATTTATTTCTTCTATTGTCGCTGCCTGATATTGTAAAGTAAGTTATCATGTTCTTTAGTGGAGAAGACTCGAAAGGAGGCTTGTAACTAGCTTTTAAAAGTTGACTTAAAACTTATTTTTAACAATTTATGTTTCGTTCTTTGCTATGAGTATTAGGAACTTTTTTTGTCTTTTAACTCTCAACAATCGTTCCTTCTTTTTTTTTAGACGTAAACCTCGGTCGTTTATTTTCACTTTCATGGGAAGATTAATTAGCCATTAATACTTTTCGTTAAGTTGTTGCATAATGTTTGATTTCTTGTTTATTGGAGACCATTAAAACTTTAGTTCCAATATAATTTTTCATCTTTTTAATTGACTTATTAGGAGTTAATCCTTGATAGCCAGCCGGCAGATGGAGAGGAGCTTTTAATTATTGTAAGATACATTTTAATTGAGGAATTATCTTTTAGCTCTTAGAATTGTGTGTAAATTTTGACTTTGCACTCTCAGTGGCAACTCTACAATCTTCCAGAAGTTTATTACTATTCTTTATCTTGGTATTAAAGTTAAATCTCGACTAAATCTTTTCTGGAATTTTATAGTTGGACCATCTTCCGATAAAAATATCATCGTCCATGAGTTTGGATTCTTCCTTTTCGTTATCCAAATCGATTAAAGTTTCTTTTGCTTGCAACTATGTCTAAAAATACTAGCCATTAGTGGAATGCTTTAATTCGAGTCTTTTCAATTTTTATAGCTGATATTAGAGTAATTGAGAGTGCATTTACTGAACAAATGAGCATTTTTCCTTATCTTTGCTCTTCATTAATAAATTATAAGAAGGATACTTTAAAATTTATTTTTACCTGTGAGACAGAAAGAACATATTATGAACCACATCAAAGGGATCAATTTAAATTATACTATTTTATATATACTTTGTTATTCAAATCCATTATCACAAAAAAGCTAAATAAAGATTAAATTTCATTACTAATCCTTGATTTATATTATACATCTTTTATTATTGTTATAGATTCTTTTTTTATAATTTTTTGGAGAAGTTCAATAATTTTGACTTAGATAAAAGATGGATAAATTATATATATTGATGAATCTCAAAGTTAATAAGAAGCATCAGTAGTTTAGAGGTAGAATTATAGCCTTCCAAGCTGTCGACCCGGGTTCGATTCCCGGCTGATGCATTTTTATCATAAGTGAAAGTCGAACCTTTTTACTGTAAAGAGGCAGCATTAAATTTAAATAATCCTTCTTCTTTTTTTCAATTTATCCAAGGAATTTACTTTCAATTATTTTATATTTAAATGATTGATAATAATTTGGATTGATATTTTTTAGTTGAGATGAATCTGAAAGACCGCGTAGAGAGGAATAACATCAACAATTCAATCAATGCCAATAACAGCAAATTCGACTTCGATAATCTCAGCAAATAGGAGCAGATCTTTTAGAAATCTCGACGATAATGCGAGCAATAACTCTACAAAAAAAAGGAGGAGTTGGAGAGATAGAGGGCTAATATGCTCAAAATAAGAGAAAGATAACTTGCTCTTACCATTGACAAATTTGAAAAGGATTTTGAGGATATCAAGAAGCAGATTGTGAATATTGTGAATCAATCCCTGGTCGAAATTAGGGTTCGATATATGACAGCAATCAAAGAAAAGAGAGCCTTATAGTCCAAGGAAGAGATTGCTATCAAAAAAGATATGGATGATATGCTCGCTATTATCCAGACCAATTTACTGGGTCTAAAAAAAGGTAATTCCATCTCAATTCAGAACAGTACAGAGAGTATATCGCCAAAATTGTTATGACTGATTTTTAAATCAACGCCAAGAAGGAGGACATTAAGCAGAACATCAGAAAACTCAAATTTACCACCCCTGGCCTTTCAATTGATGAGAAGTCCTTCACTTGCTTCAGAAATGACTTGAATAAGATGGTTCAGATAGACCTGAATTCCAGAAAAGAAGCTGAAAAAGAGCACAGAGGACCTGAAAAATTCTAAGGAGAATCCACCAACCTTCATCAGAACAGGGATTGGCTCAAAGGCAACTTTGTTTGATTAAAAAATCTAACATATAATCTTTAAAAGCAATGAAAATATAGGCTGACTATGACGATTAATAAATTTTAAATGAGTAAATCATGGCTTCTTTTCGTGACTGAGATCAGTGATTTTCTCCCATGCAAATTCGCTTCTACCGAAGTGACCTCCTGAGGCTGTCTTTTTGTAGATGGGTTTTTTAAGATCAAAGTTCTTGATAATCATTCCAGGACGAAGGTCGAAATTACGGAAGATTATTCCTTGAAGATCCTCATCAGTATAACCTAAATAAATTATGCTGTACCAGGAACAACAGTGTTATAACTGTCGACGTGGATGCTGAGAGGTTGGGCAATACCAATACTGTAAGCAACCTGAACCATGGCTCTCTTGCAGAATCCATTTGCTACTAAATTTTTAGAAATCCATCGAGCAGCATAGGCGGCTGAACGATCAACCTTTGTGGGGTCTTTGCCTGAAAAAGCACCTCCACCGTGACCTCCCCATCCTCCATAAGTATCAGCAATAATCTTTCTTCCAGTGAGACCAGCATCTCCGTTGGGTCCTCCAATAATAAATACATTGCTTGGGTTAAGAACGTATCTTGTATCAACAAGCCATTTTTCTGGAACTGCCACCTTAATGACATCATTAAGGAGATCTTCTCTGATTTTTTAGTTGGTAACATCAGGATTATGTTGTTGAGAAATTAGGATGGTGTGGACCCGAATTGGAATAATGTTGTGGCCATCACGTTTGTACTCAACAGTTACTTGAACTTTCGCATCGGGACGCATCCAAGGCACGATTTTATTACGCCTGCATTCCTCCAGTCTTTGAACCAGCTTGCTGCAGAGATCATGAGTCAAAGGCATGAAGCTTTCAGTTTAATCTGAAGCATATCCAATCATAAAACCCTGATCACCAGCTCCTAATTCTTATTCAGATTTATTGAGATGAACTCCCTGCGCAATATCTGGTGATTGCTTGTCAATTGCAACAATAAGAGTTGCAGTCTTGTAATCCATTCCAATGTCAACTGAGTCGTAACCAACTTCTTTAATGGCTTGTCTTGCCACTTGTTCGAAGTTAACTTCTCCGTTGCAGCTGATTTCTCCAAACACCATGCAGATTGAGTTTTTAACAGCAGTTTCACATGCAACTTTAGCATGAGAATCTTTCTCAAGGCAAGCATCGAGAATAGAGTCAGAAATAAAGTCGCACAGCTTATCGGGATGTCCGCTGGTAACGCTTTCCGAAGTAAAGAGGAAATGGTGTGGCTTGGGGAGCAGATCTTTCTCCATAAGTCAACTTAATCTAATTAATAAAATAAATTTCAACATTACTGGTATTAATACAAATTGATAAAATGGATATGGGCAGGACATCAAAATATTATCGAAAAAATATTAGTTAGCAATTAATGATCGTTATTATTATATTTTGGGCCGTTGACATTAGTGCTGCATATATAAGCGGATTTAGTATTCAGTGAACGAGAAAAAACCCCATTTTAAGTAAATACACTTTTAAATCCCAACCTAATTTATGTTGAAGCCTTCTAATTTGGTTTTTTATTATTTATTCTCTGTGAATGTTGCCATCATTTGTATAAAATTCATTTACAGTAGTTTTAAGAATTTGCATATCAAAATTGAATGTCGAAATTATTTACATTAATAAAGCGTTGCCAAACTGACAGTCTTGATGAATTAATGATATTTTGAGTTGCTAATTTAATTGAGGTGACAATTTAAAAAATGGTCACAGAGGGGATCGAACCCTCGACCGTTGCGTTATTAGCACAACGCTCTAACCAACTGAGCTACGCGACCCTATCTGATTATCTTCCCAGTCTTGTCGTAAAATAGTATATCGAAGAAATAGAGTTACAATAGTTGCAATGAAAAAACTCAATTTTATAATAGAAAACTATGAGAGGAAGCATACAATCAAAGACATTTGGATCATTTTGTTATAGTAAGAGTAGGCTGGTAATGATCAAGTCCTCCTGTGTGATTGGTAATTCGATGATACTTTATTAATTGCAGGGCTGATTTATTATTGTTGGTGCGAAGATTGTAATGGATCAGCAATTCAATTATAGAAAAGGGTAGATTTGTTTTTGGATTGGCGGGCGATAACTTCATCTGCGATAGTAACTTTTGGATAGATTGGAAGGCCTCTGCTATTTTGTTTTGTCGGCAATACAGGACTGAAAGATTATAATAAAAATTATTTTATTGATTCATAAATTAAAAATAGGCTGGTCCTGACTCTAAATTATCTCATAACTACGCTGATATCCAGTGTTTATGGTGGACAAATTTGATTACGAGGAAGAGTGGACATTTCCAATTAATTCATGCATAGCATCATAGGATTTATCTATTCGGTTCAGTTAGCACAATGCCTACATCTTATAGCTGAGAATATTGTAGTAAATTTGTTGTTGATGAGTACTTTTGTTTTGAATTAAGTAAGTTTTTTCAAAAGATTGATACTCCTTTGTAAAATAAATAACACTCATCCATTTGCGACGGCACAGGTTAATATAGCACAAATGAGAGTATATACTACTTTTGAAATCAACATACTCGTTGTATAGTTTTCTACATGAGATATGAGGTACAAATTAACTTGCTAAGTTAAGTTCTTATATTCTCCTTCCAGGTTAATAACCATATTTCTTTATTTCTCCAGAATAGTTAGGGCGTATTTTAGATAGGATTCACCGAACTATAAAATTTATTGTGATTTCAAGAGCAAATCTTTTTCTGAGAGGACATATCTTCGATAAAAATATTTGTTATTGCTAAAATTAGGATTTTTATCTTTATTTTTCTGCTGAAAATAGGGTTGATTTGGATAATAGTAAACGGTCTCATAGAAATCATGAATTTTATTGTAGGTCGTTTCTTTAGCTGAACTCTGCAGCATTTCATGATATAAATTCAGACAAAATTGAGCTTTTCGATAATTTATTTTATATGAGTAGGAAGTTGGAAGAGAGTTAAAAAAATCATGCATTGATTTATATGGAAAATAAGGTGTATTGAGAATTGATAGAAGCATATTCTATTTACAATGAGAAATAAAACTGTTTTTTTAATTGTGAATTTACACCTCTTTGGAACAATACAAATAATTAAGGGCTCTTCTGAGTAATAAAAGGGAAGAAGAATTGTGGCCGTAGTTTGCCAAAACCAACCCTATGTTATGATTTATTATATTTTTCACGAGCTATTGATCGCCAACTGCTTTTTCAATTTTAGTGGTCAAATCAGCTAGTATTTTCAGGGAATTGCTATAATTATTTGAGTGATATTAAATTTCTGCATGCAGCAGCTCTTGGTATATTGAAATGGGTGTGCCGTTTATTTAATGGATTTACTGTTCATCAGTGTTTTACTCAACGTTCTGATTAAATTTCATCATGTACATTATCTTGCTGTCTTATATCATACCTCAGTTATGAAAATCTTACCTAATTTCAGTAGAACCCTAATAAAGAGAATCTGATTCAAAAAGATGTAAGATTGTCCTTCTTTTGTACTCTATTTCAAACGTATAAGCAAACGGTTTTGGGTTGCGATTAAAGAGAAACAAATGGAAAGACGATTGGAACTCTCCATTATTGTTAGCATTTTGTAGATTATCATCAAGCTGGTTTCATCACTCATGCTATCAATGAATTTAAGAGCTTAAGTGGCTATATTCTTCGAAAAGTACCAATCATCTACGTAGTTTAAGAATTAAGCAGAAATTACGATAAAACTATGATGTTCCAGTAGCAAAATTAGCTCATAGTCCTGACAACCTTTATTCTCTTTTTATTTTCAATTATTTGCTACGATTTCAATATTTTCTCCCATGAATTTATCCTGATATTTTTTAGGATACTCACTGAGTAACTCAAGCAATACACAATTTTTTTAAGCAAACTTCTCTTTGTTTTGGAAGCTGTTTGAATGAGCAAAGCATGTCATTAATATCGATACTTATATGATGAGTCTTTATTTCAGCTAGAGTTCCTAATTAGAGGAGAGATACTTTTAACACAAGTCGAATTCCTTCCTTTTGAATTGATTGTGCGCAATGGCTATCTTATTGATGAATGAATCTGTCTCTTCCATTTAAAGTAAATTTGTATCAAAGAATGATAAATAGGATCATTATCAACTAAAATTTATTGTCTTCAATCATTTTCTCAGCTTTTATTTCGAAGATTTGCTTCTATCATTTATACGTGTTTTTAATACAGCATTTTATTAATTTAGTAATAATAACCATGTGGTTGCTCATTATCTTGATAGTGATAGCCGTCGCTATTGGACTCGTCTGGGCCTACTATAACTTTCAACAGATCAAGGCCATTCCAATCGCTACCAATTACAGTGTTGATGATGAACTTCATACCATAAATTCAACCACCAGTCTTGGAATTGTATAAATTGGGTCGATCATCCACGAAGGAGCAGTCGAATTTATTGTCTCAGAATACAAAATATGCACCATTTTTATAACGCTCATCGCATTTATAGTGTGGATTTGTGTGGATGGACTTGCCAGTGGATTTACAACTTTTGCCTTTATATTGGGAGCAGCCACATCAATGGCCTGTGGAGCTTTTGGTATGCACATTGCAACCTATTCCAATTACAGAACAACCATATGCGCAAAAATATCTTTAGGATTCGCCTTCAAAACAGCCTATAGAGCGGGCATAGTAATTGGGTTTGTTTTAGTCTCAGTTTCTTTATTAGTATTACTACTCCTAATCACAGTTTTCAAATCACTATTAAATTTAGATTAATCTTCACATAATCAACAGTATTATGAGTATTTATTTGAGTGTGTGGCTGGTTTCGGGCTTGGAGGCTCCACTGTAGCTCTCTTCGCTCGAGTTGGAGGAGGAATCTTTACTAAGGCTGCTGACTTGGGTTCTGATTTGGTGGGTAAAATATAAAAAGGCTTACCTGAAGATAGTCCTCGTAATCCTGCGACTATTGCTGATAATGTCGGAGATAATGTTGGAGATATTGCTGGTATGGGAGCAGATCTTTTCGGATCTTTCGCTGAATCAACTTGTGCTGCTTTAATAATTGGAGGAAATTCAATCAGTGGCATGGATGGAGTAATTTAATTGCAAACAATCCTTTTTGTTCTGTTGATTCCCGCAGCTGGAATTTTAATAAGTTTAATGGCTACAACTTTTATTACTGAATCTTAAGATATTACTGATGGGAGACAAGTCTAAAAATGTTTAAAAAAACAATTGATTTATTCAACTATTGGATTACTGCCCATTCTGTGGTTCTTGTGCTATTTATACTTTGCTAACTTTCAATTCAAAAAGGGAAAATAGGTCCAAATCAAAACATTTAATGATGTGTTTTTTTGCCTGGCCTTTGGATTGATATCGGGGTTGATCATCGGATTTATTACTGAGTTTATGACTAGCTATTCATATAAACCAGTTCAATAACTCGCACATGCTTGTAAAACAGGACCAGCTACCAATATCATATATGGACTTGCACTTGGATATCTATCCACTATTGTTCCAGTCATTGTCTTGTGCTTAGTTTGCTATTTTTCGCACTCTTCTTTGGGTTTCTATGGAGTTTCTATCGCAGCACTTGGTATGCTGTCCAATTTACCTATTTGTTTAGCCATTGATAGTTATGGTCCAGTTAGTGATAATGCAGGAGGCATTGCCGAACTGGCTGAATTAGCCTCTGTCGTTCGCCAAAGAACTGATGTCTTGGATTCAGCTGGTAATACAACAGCCGCCATAGGTAAGGGATTCGCTATTGGATCAGCAACATTAGTAGGATTTGCCTTATATGGAGCTTTTATGCATTCAGCGTTTCTCTTCGGGCTGCATTAAGAACAAATATCGTTCGATGATCCACTTATTTTCACTTGTCTTCTCTTCGGCAGCATGATTCCTTATGCCTTCAGTGCGTTGACAATGAAATCAGTCGGACATGCTGCTTTGGGGATGATTGAGTAAGTGCGAAGGCAAATACATTAAAATCCAGGAATATTAACAGGTACTTCGCCGCCAGATTATAAAGCTTGTGTACGAGTAAGCACTAAAGCTGCCTTAAAAGATTTGACTTTGCCTGGGCTTTTAGTAAATGTTGGATAATACAGGTTACACTTACACCGTTTTTACTGGGATTTTTCTTTGGCCCGAAAGCCTTATTAGGTTTTTTACCTGGTGCAATAGTTAGTGGAGTTCAGATGGCAATTTCAGCTTCAAACACAGGGGGAGCTTGGGACAATGCAAAAAAATATATCTAGGCAGGCCTTATGACAAATAATGGAGAGTTAGTGATAAAGGGGAGTGATATTCATAAGGCAGCAGTGATTGGCGATATGGTGGGTGATCCTCTAAAAGATACGTCGGGTCCAAGTTTGAATATTCTTATTAAATTAATGTCCATCCTTTCACTCGTATTCTGTAAATACTTTTCATCCTGATTTATTACAAAATGTATATCATTAGTCATCCAACTGCCTTTATCAATTATTAGATTCAAGTAATTAACAATTGAAGTATATATTCGCGTACATTAGTCTTTCTTAATTTAGCAAATATAATTTGAAGTATCACTATTTTCCCTTGAGGTTGATGAATAGTATCTTGCCGCCTTTGCAATTTCCAATGTTTTGTACTGCTTATAGATAACGAATCTGCATCGCAGAATTTGAATTCAATATTTACGATGTCTCTTTTAACATTTTTGCAGATTAAACATTGGCTTTTGCTGAAATTATAGTAGCCTATGAGAGACGTCTTTGAATTGCAGCCGATTGCAAGTTTTTCTGAACTTATGGGGAGAGGATGACGTCTGAATTAAAAACCAATTACCCTTAATGAAGACATTCTCTATAAACAGCCCCCAGGGGTATACTATCTCCTTGACATATTCTTCGAGCTGATGCGCTAATTTTGCTCTGTGTTCTAACAGCTCCTGGAAACTATTTTCACCAATCACACTCCTTAGTGCAGAATATGCGATTTCCTTAATAAATTCTCGAATTTCTTTTGTATTATTTCTAAGTTTGTAGACTAGTTGGTAGGGATTAATTGCACGGTAATAAACAATTGTCTCTATCTTCATTGTGACGTTGTCCTTAGTTATAACCTGCTGTGGAGCCAGTCCAAACACTGACGTCTTCATATCCACTTCAATCACATTCTCACTCATAGGATTCACTATATGGATGCCTGGTTTTAAAATCTGAAGATATCGGCCGAATGACTGATGAACTCCTAACTTGGCTGTTTTGATTTGATAGATGGGATTCTTACAGCAGCAACAAAAGCAGGGACACCATATTTTCAAGCATCCTGTCATATTGCCACAACACACCAGGCATGATTAATAACAGGTACTTTCGAACTCTACCTTCTGTATTTCCTAGTTATCCTCCTATTCGCTATCAATAAGTTCGTGTTTTTCAGCCATATTGTAATAAAATTTTATAGTATTTATCAGAAACATCACTACTCTATATCATGTCTTACGATCATAAAAGCGACCATAACTAACACTCCACAGCTTGCAGTTCTCGACAAGTACTGCGGGGGAGAGTCGATAGACCTGCTAGCCGTTCAGCTACTCGTTTACGCCGACGATGATGGGGGTGTTATTATTTTTAGTATTAACGGCTTCCTCCAACAGACATCCAAGTAATTAGATCTATTTACTAATCAGATGGAAGTTACATACTATTTACTTATAGAACGGATGCTTCTTTCTTGAAATGCTTATAGACAGGCGATTAATTAGTCTGCAGTTCTCCTTGTTTACGCATGTTAAATGTTTTCATATCCTTTGGTGTAAATTAAAGCTTGGCAAGGACTTCTTCTACCAGTTCGTAGTCATGATTGAGAATGGGCTAGGAGATAGTAAAGGAGAGACCTTCATGATCATCATTTATTTAATTTTAAAGCACTTGCTGCTCAGGAGTAATAATTCTGTTATCAATACAATTGGCAACTGTTTCGACAAGTCGAGACACGAATGCAAGTTGTGTTGAAGTCAAATGGCTAAGTTTCTTTGTGGAAGTGTGAAAAAAGAGAAAAAGAATGTGATTATAAGTATGATTGTATCTACTGGGATCTTGGTGAGGTATGAGTTGTTCTATAAGGATTGGTGATAACAAGAACGAGTATAACAATAATTTTTTGACCAAAGCGACAGACTAATACTTACCTTGCTACTTGTGCCTCTCTTCCAATGTGGAGTACAAGCTATTTAATAACTGCAACAGTTCTAGAGGCATTTTGTTAATTAACTGGACAAGATCATTCTCCAGTACTGTTTCTTTATTCTTGTAGAACACATATTACTTAGGTTCATCTCCCCCTTGACCTAATCTTGCCACCAATCGATGGAACTGCCTAAAAAACGGGACAAACTGTAGAAGTTCATTCCTGATGAAACGAAAGAGTGGATGTTTACCCTCTTAGAAGAGATCACCCATGTCATCAAAACTTTAAATGTAGTAGCGATGAAGGTTGTATGTCATCTCCCAGCTAGTGAAACTGGATCCTTGAAATTGTTTTCGCTCCATCGCCTAACGCCCAGACCAGTAGATGCGAATCAACGCCAAATGCACTTCATCAGAAGCTATACTGAGCAAATTTAATATTTTATTCAGTTGATTGGAGAATATAACTTCATTGATAGCTTTAAATTTCGTATCGATCTTTTTATTTGGATAAAGACTGTTATTGCCCATGTATTTGCTTCTTAATCTAAGGTAGTTTTATCGACCGCATTTTTCTTTATTAAGAATATAGTCCATTGTTTCCATAAGGTTCTCAGTATATCGCTGATTACGTTCACGATTGACATTTCGATCAAGGATAGCTCTCAATCTTTTAAAGACAGCTTCAGAATTAGTCAATGCCTCAATAAGAGACACAACTTTTTTGTTATCTTTTTAATTATTACAGTTGCTTACTTCGCTTATTTATCCGCTCATATGTGACATAGACATCCATCCATAAAACGAACTACTATTCGGACGAAAATTTTAGTTTCCCCTTACGATACGATACATATTGTAAATCAGTGAATCTAACGACATGAGAGCTAATGCTTATCCGTAAAATATTGGAGGTTTGCTTCGACAATGACTCGTGACAGCTTCCAGAAAAGTTGATACAAGTCCTCCGAAAAATGAAGATTACAGTTTTGCTGGATCTCGAGAAATAGTTATAAGCATACAATTAAGGGCTAAATTAGATAGATACTACCTCCAGTGTCAATGCTGTTGCAGTTACATATAAATTCTGCTAGTTCCTCCCACCATTAATTGAAAGCCTCACTCATTTGAATTAATTATAATATACTATCCAATAATATGATTAAACTATCCTTATGAATCGAAACATAACCCTATTTTTAAGGAGCCAGTAATTATTCATTTTAAGTTCATTTAATAAATGTCATCGATTAGAAAAGAAATTCCTCCTTTTATATCAAATGTGCAGATTAAATATTAAAATACGTATGCTCATCTAATTCAAAGTTCAATCATTTATAGAACTTATTTGAGATTATTTAACGGCAATAATGGACGCTTTCGAACTAGACAAAGAATTTACTGTGTAAAACATATCACTAAAACAGAAACTCAGGTCAGGAAGAGGGCTATTATCACGAATACTGTCGACTTTACCTTGCCAATATCGCACTCACCACACAGGTGAAGGAACTCATCGAGGAAAAGAATCAACTTGCACAACGACTCAGTAAGTATGAAGTAGAAATGCTCTTATATAGGATGAGGAATTCGCAAGTCAAAGCGATAGGAACAATGACAAAGGAAAGCGAATGCGTCGAAACGCAGATGAGATAGAAAGATACTATCGATGTACAGTCAAGATCTGTGGAAAATCCTATGGGTCTGAGGGTAGCCTGAACCAGCACTACAAACTAAAGCATCCCTAAATCTATGTAACTCTGCCGAGCGTGCAGCTGTCTGTTGGTCCTGTTATCAAACTGTAATAGGAATAGCCTTCACGAGACAAATAAAATCGACGTCGGGTTGCCAACCAAAAGAAAAAATGATATTCACTCATCTGCTTTATTCTCTATAATTAATAATCCTCTTTTATGAATTATCTCGAGAGAAATTGTTCTAATTATTTTTGTTTGTTTTCTTGAATGAATAACTTGACATTTGAATGAGGATAAAAAATCACATAAATTGGATCTAAATATAAAATGGAATATCTGTCTCTCTCATTGATTTCATACCCTGCCTATAATTATGTGAGATCAAAGAATGGATCTAATTATTTTTAATTTCAACAAATCATGTCTGAAAAACAAACTCTTACAGTCCCTGTATTCATTAAGGTCAAAGAACTTTAAAAGGCTCGAAGCGGCTTCAACGTTTATGTTAAGGTTGTGGAAACAGCACCAAAAGATATCTAAACTAGAGATGGGCACAAGATACTTATGGTGGATTGCGTGTTGGCTGATGAAACCGCCTCCGTCAAGGCTTTCTTCAAAGGTGAAAACGCCAAATCCATTGTTGTGGGTGCCGTCGTTGCCATTAGAAATGGATTAAAGCGGTATGTTAAAAACAAGATTACTGTTTAAGTAGATCTCTTTGGAAGAGTGACTTAAGAAAAGGGGGTTACTGTCAATGCAGGTTCTAATCTCGCTAATATCTCAGATGTGGAGCACAT
>Ga0302277_1002085_pt1 | contig 14424 bp, 9 predicted proteins | sample III_Bog_N3_1_FD_198759 | JGI IMG/M metagenome (GOLD analysis project Ga0302277, IMG submission 198759) | Peat permafrost microbial communities from Stordalen Mire near Abisko, Sweden - III_Bog_N3_1 | ecosystem: Environmental > Terrestrial > Soil > Wetlands > Peat | place: Sweden: Abisko... | reverse complement strand
ACCTGCGCTCCAAACTGCTGCGTTATATTCGCCACTACAATAAAACCGCCACGCCGATCAAGTGGACTTACACCAACCCAAAACATCGAATTAAAACGTAACCCGTTCATGTGTTACATTGCACTAGCTTCGGCGTAAGGCTCGCTTTAACCGGCGATGGGAACCATCGGCTGGGGGTGACCATGGTAAGGCCAGCGTAAGTCACCGGTCATCAAATAGACCAAAATGGCAAACAGCATCATGATCACGCAGAACCAAATGCGCCAATCGCGATGGGCCCGGCGCCAATAAGGTGGATGCCCCTGATGAACCGGGCCGCCATTCGGATCACCGTGCGACTTGCGATTAGGATTCAATTCATTCATAGGATTTTATTTCTGCGTTCACACTTCGGCACAAAACATTCGTAGTTGGCCTGGGACAAAATCCCGCTGACATAAACCGTTAGAAAATCCCCGGCGTTGCGCTCATTTATGAGAATCGGCGTTTTTGAGACCTTTGATACGATTCAATTCGGGAACTCCTTTATGGTCATCGACCATAATTTCAGCCGAAGATTTGCCAGCCGCCATCGCAGACCATTTCCAGTTGCGTATCTCCGGCAGGTCCTGGCCATGCTTATCAACATAATGCTTGTGCTCAATAAGCTTGTCCTTCATCTGCTGCTTCAGATAGTCGCCCTTCGAGCCTAAATTCGGCACCCGATCCACGACGTCTTTCACCAAATGAAAGCGGTCAATTTCATTCTGCACCCGCATGTCAAAGGGCGTGGTAATTGTGCCTTCTTCTTTATAACCACGGACGTGGAGATTGCGATTCGTCCGGCGGTAGGTCAGCTTGTGAATCAGCCATGGATAACCATGGAAGTTAAAAATGATGTGCTTGTCCTTGGTAAACAACGAATCGTAATCCGTTTCACTCAACCCGTGCGGATGTTCACTCGCCGGCTGGAGTTTCATCAGGTCCACGACGTTGATCACCCGGACCTTCAAAGCCGGTAGATGTTCACGCAGAATGGCAACTGCGGCCATGGTTTCCAGCGTGGGGGTGTCGCCACAGCAGGCCATCACCACGTCCGGCTCGCTGCCCTGGTCGTTGCTGGCCCATTGCCAGATGCCAATGCCCTGCGTGCAATGCACCACGGCGGCATCCATCGTGAGCCATTGCGGCAACGGATGTTTGCCCGCCACCACCACGTTGACGTAATGGCGAGTGCGCAGGCAATGATCAAAGATAGACAGCAGACAATTGGCATCGGCGGGCAAATACACACGCACGATGTCCGCCTTCTTGTTGATGACGTGGTCCAGGAATCCGGGATCTTGGTGCGTAAAGCCATTGTGATCCTGCTGCCAAACGTGTGAGGCGAGCAGATAGTTCAGCGACGCAATGGGACGACGCCAGGGAAGTTCCGCCGTTACTTTCAACCATTTGGCATGCTGGCTAAACATGGAATCCACGATGCGGATGAATGCCTCATAGCTGTTGAACAAGCCGTGCCGTCCGGTGAGCAAATAACCTTCCAACCACCCTTCGCATTGATGCTCACTCAACATGGAATCCAGCACGCGACCGGCCGGCGCGAGAAATTCATCATTCTTCACTTCCTTCGCGTCCCATTGACGATTGGTGACTTCAAAGACCGCGCCGAGAAGGTTTGAAAGCGTTTCATCCGGGCCAAAGATCCGGAAATTATTCTGGTTCAGCTTTTCCACATCGCGCAGGAATTTGCCCAGCACCATCGTGTCCTGACCTTCATTTGCGCCTGGGGACGGCACCGTCACCGCATGGTCATGAAAATCCGGCATGACCAAGTCATGCAGCAGAATTCCGCCATTGGCGTGCGGATTTGAACCCATCCGTTTGTTTCCCTTGGGGGCCAACTCCTGCAGTTCCGGCTTGAGCCGGCCATTGGCATCGAACAATTCCTCGGCCTTGTAACTCTTCATCCAGCTTTCCAACAGTGGCACGTTTTCCGGATGATCGGTATTCACGAGCAGCGGCACCTGATGCGAGCGAAAGGTGCCTTCGATTTTCAAGCCATCCACTTCTTTGGGGCCAGTCCATCCTTTTGGCGATTTGAGCACGATCATCGGCCAGCGAGGCCGCGTCGTATCGTTTTTGTCCCGCGCATTGGTTTGAATCCGCCGAATATCCTCAATGGCTTTCTCCATCGTGGCCGCCATGAGTTCGTGCATCTTCTCCGGCTCGTCGCCTTCCACAATATAAGGCGTCCAGCCGCAGCCGCGAAAAAATTGTTCTAATTCATTCGGTTCGATGCGCGCGAGAACAGTTGGATTGGAAATCTTATAGCCGTTGAGATGCAAGATGGGTAGCACCGCGCCGTCGCTGATCGGATCGAGAAATTTGTTTGATTGCCAAGCCGTCGCCAGCGGGCCGGTTTCCGCTTCGCCGTCGCCCACAACACAAGCGACAATCAGGTCGGGATTATCAAAAACGGCGCCAAACGCATGGCTGAGCGAATAGCCCAGTTCGCCGCCTTCGTGAATCGAACCCGGGGTCGTCGGCGCCACATGGCTGGAAATCCCGCCAGGAAATGAGAATTGGGTGAACAGTTTTTTCAGCCCGGCTTCATCCTGCGTGACGTTCGGATACACTTCGCTCCAAGTGCCTTCGAGATAGACATTCCCCACAATGGCCGGACCACCGTGACCAGGGCCGGCCACATAAAACATATTCAAATCATACTTCTTGATCACCCGGTTCAAATGCACGTAAATGAAATTCTGGCCCGGCGTCGTGCCCCAATGCCCAACCACCAACGGCTTCACGTCCGATAGCTTCAGCGGTCGCTTAAGCAGGGGATTGTCATAGAGATAAATCTGGCCGACCGAAAGATAATTCGCCGCCCGCCAGTAGGCATTGATCTTTTGCAGGGAATCCGGGGTAAGGGTATTCGTTTTCATGTTTTAAAGCTGTTAAAAGCCTCGCCATTAATACAATAGGCGAGGTTGAAATGTGTTATCGCGCCGTTGGCCGCTTGATTTAATCCGCCAGAAGGTTAACTGTGCACCAACTCATCAACCCAATACCCTTTGCGATTGTAATGACCATGCAGTCCCAGCTCATAATCCCGCGTGATCAGAGATGCATCGGTGTATTCCGGTGAGAGCTTGATGGTTTGCCGGGTAAGATCGATCACGACTTTGCGTTCGCTCCAGCTCACCCGCTCAATCCAAAGTGGCGAAACAAGAACTTTCTTCCCTGCCCACCAGTTGCTTGTGTTGACGACGAGATAACGAATCTCCCAAGTTTCATCGTCAACGATAAAATCTTCGACGTGGCCAATTTCACCGTCTTCGGCTTCAATGTGGTAGCCAGTCACCTCATGGCAACTGCGGAGGTGATGATCCCAGGCTTTCTCCTTCTGGTCTAATTGGCCCCATTTTGAACGGTCACGTTCAAGGTAAGGATAATATCCCCAACTGTAAGGACCATACCAATACGTCGGCCAGCCATAATAGCCATAATAATCAGACTCGAATTGTTGTGAAACCGGTTTGTCACTGTCCAGTGAGGGACTATCTTCGATTTGTTTTTTGGTCAGATCAGCAACGATATTTTTGTGATCGGCATTCACCGCCACCAATGCATAGGGCGAGACCAGCACCTGCCGACCGGTGAGCCATTTGCCCGTGTTGGCGACCAGATAACGGACGGTCCAATGCCGGTCATCGAAATACACATCTATGACCTTACCAATGGTTTCATCGTCGGTGTTTTGAATTGGATACCCGTTCAGTATTTTGACTTTGCTTAACATAATATCATGCCTTTTGGTTTTTGTTTTGGTTGAAATTGATTTTTTATTAACCCCACTGCCCGGCTTAAGATTGCGCGGGTTGCGTTGGTTTGGCTATGGGGTGAAACCCGACTAGAGAATTTAGAACCGCGACCTCAAAACCAATTTTTTTCCGGGCATCTATTTCACGCGTTGCAAGTGCCGATAACGGCTGATCAAGTTGTTTCTTGAACTGTCGTGTTTGAGTTTTGGCACGGTTTTGCCTTCCAATTCGGGAATAATCCACTCGGCGAGCGCATTGCCCAGCTCGAAACCCCATCGATCAAATGTAACAATGTTCCAAATCACGGCTAGCTTGAAAATGCTGTGTTCATAAAGTGCGACGAGTTGACCTAGGACCGCCGGCGTGAGCCGGTCGGCGAGATACAAAATCAGATCTTTAGGGAGTTAATTTCTGTAATTTTCCTAATTAGCTGCTCCTGAAAACCGCCGGATTGCTACGCGCGTAATTATTAGCCAACTGTGGCGAAGCCTTGCTGGAGCCAAATTGAATTGCCTCGGCCGCATTTCCGAATACCCTTCCGGTTCGACACTGATTTGCAATGACCAAAGATTTTCTCATCATCCCGTCCGTTCCACCGGGCGTCCGGCTCACCACGCTTGAAAACGGCTTGGCCATCATCGTCCGCGAGGATCACAGCGCGCCGGTCGTCTCCGCTCAAGCCTGGGCGATGGCCGGCAGCATCCACGAAGGCCGTTGGCTCGGCGCGGGACTGTCGCACGTGCTGGAACACATGCTATTCAAAGGCACTACCACGCGCCCCGGCAACCGGATTGATCAGGAAGTGCAGGAGGCGGGCGGTTACATGAACGCCTACACAAGTTTCGACCGCACGGTCTATCACATTGACGTGCCGAACACGGGCGCGGAGAAGGCAATTGATATTTTGTGCGATATCATGCAAAACGCCTCGCTGCCGCCGGATGAGCTGGCAAAGGAAATGGATGTCATCCGCCGTGAAATGGACATGTGCCATGACGATCCGGGCCGCCGCGCGAGCCGCCGGCTGTTTGAAACGGCCTACACCAAAAGTCCATATCGTTTCACCATCATCGGTTATCCCGACATTTTCAATGAGGTGAAACCGGACGACATCCGCAATTATTACACCGAAAAATATGCGCCGAACAATGTCTTCTTCGTCGTCGCCGGTGATGTGAAAAATGACGAGGTCGTCGCTCAAATCAAAGCGGCTTACGCCAAAAGCAAATCGAAGGCGATGCCGCCCAGCGTGCTGCCGCTAGAGCCAAAGCAGACCGCTGCGCGCGAAATCATCGAGGAATCGCTGGTGGAACTGGGCCATGTCCATTTTGCCTGGCACATTCCCGAACTGCGTCACGCCGACGTGCCGGTGCTAGATGTCCTCGCCGTGTTGCTCGGCAGCGGACGCAGCTCGCGCTTGTTCCAACAAGTTCGTGAGAAGCAAGGCGTCGTGCATCATGTGGACGCGTGGACTTATAGCCCCGGATTGCCGGGACTTTTCGGCGTTAGCGCCGTCGTGGATGGCGATCAGTTTGAGGCCGCGAACCAGGCCATTCTGGCCGAGATCGAAAAAATTAAATCGCTTTCCGTTACATCGGATGAATTGCATAAGGCCATCAAGCAGTTTATTTCCGCCACCCTGTCCTCGCGCAAGACGATGGAAGGCCAGGCGCAAAATCTCGGCGGCAACTGGCTCGCCGCGAATGACCTGAATTTCTCCGAGCGCTACCTAGCCGCCGTCAAGCACGTCACCACGGCCGATGTTCAGCGCGTCACCCGCCATTATCTCACGCCCGAAAACCGCACGCTTTATGCGCTTCTCCCCGAAGGGGCCGCACCGAAAGCCAAGGCCAACATCGAGTCCAACACCGACAACGCCATCCAGAAAATCATTTTGCCTAGCGGCCTGACGCTGCTGGTGAAGGAAGATCATCGCCTGCCGTTCGTGGAATTCCGCGCCGTGTTCAAGGGCGGCGTGCTCGCGGAAACCGCCGCGAACAACGGCACCACGATGCTGCTCGCCAAAATGCTCATCAAGGGCACGACCACCCGCAGCGCGGAAAAGATCGCGACGGAGATCGAATCCGTCGGCGGCAGCATTGACAGCTATGGCGGCAACAACAGTTTTGGCATCAACACGGAGGTGTTGAGCGAGGACTTTGCGACCGGCTTAAATTTGCTGGCCGATGTCATCCTAAATCCGGTTTTTCCCGCTGACGAACTGGAGCGCGAAAAGGAAATCCAGATTGCCGGCATCCGCTCCCGCAAGGACGAGCTGCTGAAGAGCGCAAGCCTCGCCATGCGCCGCGCGCTGTTCGGCGAAGCCGGCTACGGGTTGGATTCGCTTGGCAGCGAGGAGTCGGCGGCGAAGGTTTCCGTCGCGGGCCTGAAAGAGTTTCACCAAAAGCTTGTCGTGCCTAACAACTGCGTCCTCGCAATTTTCGGCGATGTGAAAGCCACCGAAATAAAAGCCGCCGTGGAAAAGACGTTTGGCCGATGGCAGATGGCAGATGGCAGATGGGGAACCCCCAGCTCCCAACTTCCCACTCCCGTCTCCCAGTTGCCGATCCGGGTTGAGGAAACCCGCGACAAGAAGCAGGCCGTCCTCGTCATCGGTTTTCCCGGCACCACGCTGGCCGATGACGACCGATACGCGCTCGATCTGATTCAGGAATGTTGCAGCGACCTCGGCTCGCGGCTGTTTTTGCGCATCCGCGAACAGCTTGGGCTGGCTTACTACGTCGGCGCCCAAAATTTCGCCGGCCTTGTGCCAGGATATTTTGCATTTTACACCGGCACCGAACCGACGAAGGTGGCGCTGGTCGAAAAGGAATTGCTCGCGGAAGCCGAATTGCTCCGCAGCGAAGGCTTGACCGCCGAGGAATTGAAGCGCGCCAAAGCCAAAATCATCGGCCAGAAAAAAATTTCCCGCGCCGACCTAGGCAATCTGGCCTCGACTTCGGCATTGGATGAGCTCTACGGTCTCGGCTGGCAGCGCGCCGATTTGGACGACGCCAAATACGAGGCCGTCTCTCTGGAGCAGGCTAAGGCCATCGCGCAAAAATATCTCAAGCCCGATGCCTTCGTGGTTTCCATCGTGAAGCCGGAATGATTTTTGCCAGAACGACAGAATAAACAAAATTTCTTCGGAAACAATTCTGACCATTCTGTAAATTCCGTCTAAAAAGGTTTTCCATCCGCGGGATCGCCGCCATTTGCAGCGTCGTTTTGCTGCTGTCGGTGCTCCGTGCGTTTGGCGCGGACATCCATAAAACGCTCGGCCAGTTTTTGGCAGCGACACCTGGCCCCGAACAGAAGCAAACCAAGAAACGAAAGGGAGATGATTTCCCACCCAACCGCCCGCAACGGAGCCTGCCGAAAAAGCAATCCGCGCTTCATCAGCCTCGTTCTCTTGTGTCAAACCTTGGATCGGACTTCGCGAGTGCCGGGCATGGAAAAACCGGCGGAGCGAAAAGCCGCCCGCCGGTTCGCCAAAGCAATTTTCTGCTAGCTTCCGGCCAGCGCCGGCACCAAGGGTGCCGCGTCGTCGGCCTTGTGGAACTTCACGCTGACAATCTTGCTCACGCCGTGTTCCTGCATCGTCACGCCATAAAGTATATCCGCCATGCCGATGGTGCGCTTGTTGTGCGTGATGATGATGAACTGCGAATGCGCCAGGAACCGCTGCAATATTTTCACGAAGCGGATGACGTTGGACTCATCCAGCGGAGCGTCCAACTCGTCCAAGACGCAGAACGGGCTGGGCTTGACCTGATAAATGGAGAACAAAAGCGACACGGCCACCATCGTTTGTTCGCCGCCGGACAATAGGGAGATGCTCTGCAACTGCTTGCCAGGCGGGCGCGCAACGATTTCGATGCCGCTTTCTAAAACGTCGTTTTCGTCGGACAAAACGAGGTCCGCCTTGCCGCCACCGAAGACGTCCACAAACATCGCACGGAAATTATCCCGGATTTTCTCGAACGTCTCGATGAACATCTGGCGCGTCTGCGTGTTGATGCGGTTGATGACTTCGAGCAACTGGATTTTCGCGTGGACCAAGTCGTCGTGCTGCGTGGTGAGGAACTGGTGGCGCTGCTCGGTCTCCTCGTATTCCTCGATGGCGACGAGGTTCACCGGCCCCATTTCATCGATTTTCTGCTGCAAGGCCTCGACCTGCCGCTGAACGGAGCTCCAGTCGGTCGCCGCGCCAGCTTCGGCCATCTGCTCGGGCGTGAGCGTCTCGACTTTGGCCGGACCTTCGTCGGCGTAGGTGATGGTGATGCATTCGCTGCGGATGTCGTCGAGGTTCAGGTGATATTTCTGCTGCACTTTTTCGCGCAGGTTCTGCACCGACATGTTTTTCTGCGCCAACTCAACCTCGACCGCGCCGCGCGAGTTCTGGAGTTCGGTCAGCCGACTACGCTGGCCGCGCAAGGTTTCCTCGCGCGCTGAAATTTCGTCGTCTTGCGAATTCTTCCGGCCGATCAGCTCAGTGGTCTGGGCGCTGACCTGTTCGCGCTCATGCTGCAAACGCTCAATCTGGCCGCGCGCTTCCTGTATCTCGGTCTGCGCCTGTTCCTGCCGGACGATGAACGAAGAGCATTCGTTCTTGCGCAGCTCGACGATCTGGGTCAGCTCGCGAATGCGCTGTTCGAGCGAGGTGAGCTGGAGTTTGAACGACGACGCGAGCTGTTCGTCCGAAGCCAGGGCGACCTTGCTTTCGGTCAACGCGGCATTCGCCGCATCGCGCTGCTGGCGGAGATTTTCCAACTCGGTGGTGAGCGCCACGACCGCTTCCTGGCCGGCGCGTTCGCGGGCTTCCAGTTCGTTCAAGCGAAGGGCGAGCGCCTCGCGTTTCTGCGAACCTTCCTCCTCTTGCGCGGCAAGGCTTTGCACCTCGAACATCACCGTCTCGATTTTCTGGTGGAGCAGGCGGTTGGAGTTTTGCAACGCCTTGAACTCGCCTTCGCGCGTGGCGATGGCGACTTCCTGCACGCGCAATTCGGTCTGCGCCAGCTGCAAGCTGGCCTGCAGTTCCGTCTGCTCGCGCAACAGTTCGCCGCGCTTGCGGCTGGCGTCTTCGACGAGCTTTTGCAGTTCGGCCAACTCGGCTTGCAGCTCGGTGATCTGGTTTTTGCGGCCAAGAATTGAGGACGGTGCCTTGCCGTTGCTGCCCTTGTTCAAGTAGCCGCCGGTGTAAATGCCGTGACGATTCAGAAGTTCGCCGCCGAGCGTGACGAAGTCGCAGCCGGCATGACCGTTCTGGATTTGCACCGTGGCCGTGCCGAGATCGGACGCAATGAACGTGCGGCCGAGCAGTGATTTTAACAAAGCTTCCACTTGCGGCTCGGCGTGAATCACGCTCATCGCATGGACGATCTGGCCGTTTTGCAAGCCGGCCTGGGCCGCCTCGCTCTTTTCGCCCGGAGCCATTTCGCCGGCAAATGCCAGCTGCTTCTCGTCCTGATATTGATGAATGGCGAGCGCGGCCACACTGGCGCGACCGGATTTGTTCGTGCTCAGTTCCGCCAGAATTTCCTGCGCGGACGACGGCTGCTCGGTGAGGACGAGTTGTAGATTGTGGCCGAGCGCATTTTCCACGGCGGTGACAAATTGATCCGGAACGCGAATCCGGTCCGCGAGCGAGCCGATGACTGAACGCGACTGACGCAACGCCGCCACGGCGCCGGCATCGAAACCTTCGTGCGAACCTTCTAGTTGCTCAAGCACTGTCAGCCGCGAACGCTTGTCGGATTGCTGGTGCAAAAACTTGTCCTGCTCGGTGGAGGCTGTCTGCAATTCCGTCTGCAACTCGCGCAAACGATTTTGCCGCTGCTCGACGGAACCGCGCGTGGTGGCGACGTTCAGCTTCTCCACCTCGACGCTGGCGGTGAATTCGTGCAGGCGGGTTTCGAGGCCGGTGCGCTCGACTTCGAGCTGGATTTTTTCGGCGGAAAGTTTTTCGAGGCGCACAATGTTGCCCTGCTTCTGCAAATCCAGCGCGGTAATTTCGTTCCGCAGGCGCGACAAATCCTGCGCGGCGGAAAACGCGACCGACTGCGCCTGGCGCAGTTGCTCCTGCCGTTCGCGCAACGCGTTTTCAATCGCCTGCAAACTTTCGCGTTTGGCCTGCAAGCTCTCGCGGTGCTGATCCAACGCGGCTTCGGCCACGGCGAGACGTTCCGTGACCGAAAGCAGCTCGCTCGACGCGGCCTGGCAGCGTTCCTCGGCCTGCGTGATCTCGGCGAGCGCCTTGGCGTTCTGCGACTCGATTTCGCAGAGCCGTTCCTCGTTGAACTGGATGCGGCTTTCGTTGCGGTCAATGCCCGCTTTCAGCTCCAAGCCGCGCTGCTGTTGGGCCGCCACTTCGTGTTCGAGTTCGGAAAGCAGTTCGCGCAGCTTGGAGATTTCATTTTCAAATCGGAGAATGTCATTCGAGCCGGTTTCTATTTCGTTGCGCAGATTTTCCACCGTCGTCTGGCGTTCGGAAATCTCGCCTTGCAGCACGTCAAACTGATGCCGCGCAAGCTGCGTTTCAAGATGTTGAAGTTCCTGCGAAATTTGTTTGTAGCGGCGGGCCTTGCCGGCCTGACGCTGGAGCGAGCCGATCTGCCGCTTCACTTCCTTGATTGTGTCGGCGATGCGGAGAAGATTTTGCTCAGTATATTCCAATTTGCGGAGCGATTCTTTTTTCTGCGATTTGAACTTCGTGATGCCAGCGGCTTCCTCAAAAATCATCCGGCGGTCTTCCGGCTTGCTGGAGAGAATTTGGGTGATGTGACCTTGCGCGAGAATGCTGTAGCTCGTGCGGCCGATGCCCGTGCCCATGAACAACTGCTGAATATCTTTCAGCCGGCACGGCGTGCGGTTCAAAAAATATTCGCTGCCCCCGTCACGAAAAATGCGGCGCGTGAGCGTTACTTCGTCGTAGCTGACCTCGACGCCTGCCGCGCGCAAACTTTCTTCGCCGACGCCGCCGAGCGTTAGCGAGACTTCGCCCATGCCCATCGGTTTGCGGCCGTCGGTGCCGTTGAAAATCACATCGGCCATTTCGCCGCCGCGCAAGGCTTTCGCCGACTGCTCGCCGAGCACCCAGCGGATGGCGTCCGAGACGTTGGACTTGCCGCAGCCGTTCGGCCCGACGATGGCGGTTACGCCGGGCTCAAAGTTCAGCGCCGTCTTGTCCGCAAAGGACTTGAAACCGAAAACCGTGAGATTTTTTAGATACATAAACTCGTAAAAAACTGCTTGTGGCTATCCAAACAAAGCTGACGGTTTCTGTAAAGAGAAAACCACAATATGTTGTGCACAACCCAGCTTGTAGCGCAACTAATTGGTGAGGAGCCCTGGTTAGTGTTGCGCTAAAAACAACGCAATTATCGTTATATTAAACTATTTTTACGACCATAATTGGGGTTAGTCAAATCAAAATCCTGTAAATGTTCTCGACAGGAAACCAGGTGAATCAGAACATCATAGCCTCGCCGGTAGCTGGTATCCGAATCCTGCCGGTTAAAGCGAATAATTGATCGAATTGTGTCCACTGAAACCCTCCATTTCGAAAACGCGCGGTTTGCGCAGCAACTGTTCAATCATGAGCCCCGCAATTTGCAGGCGCTCGAAACCGAACTAGGTGTCAAGGCGACGTCGCGCGAGGGCTGGATCAAACTCGACGGCTCCGCCGAAGCCGTCGAACGCGCCAAACAGCTTTTTGCGTCGCTGGAAAATTTATTGAAGGCCGGGTCGCCGGTGAAAAACCGCGAGTTCACCCACGCGCTCAGCGTGGTTAAACATGAAGGCGCCACCACCCTCAAAGACATGGTGAGCGACCGCGTCACTACGCACGACCGCAAGGCCGGCGTCACCGCCAAAACTGTTGGCCAGAAAAAATATCTCGATGCCATCCGCAAACACGACATCACCTTCGGCATCGGACCGGCGGGCACAGGCAAAACATTTTTGGCAGTGGCTATGGCGCTGTCAGCGATGCGCGAAGGCGCGGTGTCGCGGATCATTTTGACGCGTCCGGCGGTCGAGGCGGGCGAGGCGCTGGGATTTTTACCCGGCGACTTGCTGGAAAAAATCACGCCCTACCTGCGCCCGCTGCACGACGCGCTGCACGACCTGCTGCCCGCCGAGGAAATCGCCAAGCATATGGAGCGCGCGACCATTGAAATCGCGCCGCTGGCCTATATGCGAGGGCGCACCTTGAACGGGGCGTTCATCATTCTGGACGAAGCGCAAAATTCCACGACCGAGCAGATGCTGATGTTTCTCACGCGGCTCGGCCACGGCTCGAAGGCCGTCATCACCGGCGATGAAACGCAGATTGACTTGCCGTCGCACAAGCATTCCGGGCTGGCCGAGGCGCATCGGGCGCTCAAGCACACCGAGGGCATTGCCATTGTCGAATTCTCCAAGCGCGACGTCGTGCGGCATCCGCTGGTACAGCGCATCATCGCGGCCTATGAACATCATCGCGGCACGGCCAAAACGGAATAAGCATGAGCGGTAATTCGACAAATCGTTTCCTGGTTACCTCGGTTGAGAAGCCTGCCGATTCAACGATTGTGATCGCCAACCGCCAGCGATCGAAAAAAATCAACCTGCGCCTGCTCAAGCAAATCGCCAGCGCGCTGCTGGCGGAACTGGATATTTCCGCAGTCGAACTGGGCATCAATCTCGTCGGCGCGAAAGAAATGGCGCGGGTGAACTGGCAATTTCTCCAGCACGAAGGCTCGACGGATGTAATCACGTTCAACCATTTTTCACCCAATTCCCAGCGGCCTACTGCCAGCTGCCAACTCCACGGCGAATTGTTCATTTGCGTGGATGACGCGATCGCACAGGCCAGGGAATTCGGTTCCAGCTGGCAGTCGGAAGTGGTTCGCTATGTTGTCCACGGCATTTTGCATCTGCTGGGCTATGATGATTTGCAACCCGAATTGCGGCGCAAAATGAAACGCGCGGAACACCGGCTGGTGCGGCGGCTGGAAAACAGATTTGCACTCGCGCAACTTTCGCCGCCGGCTAAAATCAACGCGTGAGAAAGACATTTTTTGCCCGCTGGCGCGCGAGTTTCTTCGCCGGCCTAGCGGTCACGTTGCCAGCCATTGTGTCGGTGGCCGCCGTTGTGTGGCTGTTCCGCACGGCTTCTAATTTTACCGACACGCTGCTGTTCTTCCTCAAATTTTTCCTGAATAAAAAGGACATTTACGAGAATGGCCAATCTGGCGACATGTTTTGGTATTGGAGCGTCCTCGCCTTTGCGCTCGCCGTGCTGCTGATTTCCATCGTCGGCCTGCTGGCGCGGTATTATATCGGCAAGCGGCTGTTGGAATGGCTCGACACCGCGATGATGAACGTGCCGTTGCTGAACAAGGTTTATGGTGCGATCAAGCAGCTGAACGAGGCTTTTTCCGGCAACAAAAATTCCTTCAAGACGGTCGTACTGGTGGAATTTCCAGGCCCGGGCAATTATTCCGTCGGCTTTCTGACCAACGAGGCGCAAGGCGAAGCCCAAAAAAAGTCCGGCAAAAATCTGATGGCGGTTTTCATTCCGACCACGCCGAATCCTACCTCCGGTTTTCTCATTTTAGCGCCGGAGGAGAAAATCACCAAACTCGACATGAGCGTGGCCGACGGCATCAAATACATCGTCAGCCTCGGCTCGATTGCGCCCGAGCTTCCGGCGGAAGCAAAACGAAGATTGAAGCTGGCGGATAGAGAATAGCAAAGCGCGCCCGCCCGACATGCCCTCTTCCATCCGCCATCCGCCATTCTTGTTAACGGCATGATTGCATCCGCCAGCGGCATCATCCTGCGCACGCGTCCGCTCACGGAAACGAGCCTGATCATCCACTGGCTCACGCCGGAACTGGGGCGCATCGCCACCGTGGCCAAGGGCGCGCGCCGGCCCAAGTCGCCGTTCGCGGGCAAGCTGGATTTGTTTTACGCAGCGGATTTCTCCTTCAGCCGCAGCCGCAGTTCCGACCTGCACAATTTGCGCGAAGTGAAATTGCACGAGACGCACGGCGCCATACGCGAGGATTATTTAAAATTGCAGCAGGCCGGCTACCTGGCCGCCTTCCTTGAGCAGGCGACGGAAACGGACACGCCGTTGCCGGAAATTTTTGAACTGGTGCGCGGTTTTCTGCAACACCTCTGCCGCCAGCCGCCGCTGCCGCAAAACATCTTTGCGCTCGAACTCAAGCTGCTGCGCGAACTGGGGCTGGTGCCGGATTTTACGGAAACGCGGCTGACACCGGGCGCAAAAAAAATCGTCCAGACGCTCTTGGAAACTGATTGGACGAATGGCGCGCGGCTGAAATTGTCGGCACCGCAAAACGACGAGCTGCGCCAGTTCCTGCACGGCTTCCTGATTTTTCACCTCGGCCGGCTGCCGCGCGGACGCGCCGCGGCGCTGGCGGAAACTGCCTGAAAAGGTTTTCGCACGGTGACATTTGGTTTATCATTTCACTGTCTGAATGACGCCTAAACGCCGCAACCGATTTTCCACCGTGCGAATGCAGTTGGTGGGCAGTGTGTTTTTATTCATCCTGCCGGCGCTCGTCCTCACTTACATCATCAATCAGGACTGGTTTTGGGCCTATGC
>Ga0302277_1002081_pt1 | contig 14433 bp, 6 predicted proteins | sample III_Bog_N3_1_FD_198759 | JGI IMG/M metagenome (GOLD analysis project Ga0302277, IMG submission 198759) | Peat permafrost microbial communities from Stordalen Mire near Abisko, Sweden - III_Bog_N3_1 | ecosystem: Environmental > Terrestrial > Soil > Wetlands > Peat | place: Sweden: Abisko... | reverse complement strand
AAGCGAGTCATTGAACTCAACAATAGTGGCACCAACTGGTAATAACAGGTCAGATACTGTTTTTACGGCCTCCACGGTTCCAAAGATAGCATCTTTGCCAAGCTTCTGCCCTAAAGTGTTTATGTCAATGTAAACGATATCACCCAATTCGTGCTGAGCAAAATCGGTAATACCTACATAACCAACATTACCTTCTACACGAAGCCATTCGTGATCTTTTGTGTACTTGAGATTATCTGGAAAATTCATGCTTAAATTTTTGCTAAAAATAGCTCTTTTTTTTAAATAGCCACGCTATTGCAGAGTGAATTTAAGGGTTACACCCACCTTAGTATAAATAATAGGGTATGATGCTGAAGTAGCGGGTAATGAAATGTTTTTATTAAAGAATAACTGAACGTTCAATTGCTTATTGACCACATAGGTAATCGTTGGGCTTATTAATATATTTTTACCACCTGATGTTGGCTGAGCAAAATTCTGATCAAGCTGATAGGTAATAGCTGAATTATTAGTGTATGACACGTCACACTTCAGTTCAAGGTCATTATTAAGCCTCTTCTTTAAGCCGTGTATTTTAAATGGTATAAGGAACCTTTTCCACCTGTAACCCAGGCCAACGGTTATTTGTTCTGTTTTGGTTTCGGCCAATTGATTATTGAGGAAACTAAAACCAAGGGTTCGGCTAAAATCATATTCAAACTTGGTAATTAAACTATTCTTCCAGGTCATATCTAACCCTATAAGAGGTGCTAATTGCTCGGTAACCATAACCATTGGTATCTGGTAGAACGATACGAAATTGCCGGTGGTAGGATCAATATAATTAGGTAGCGATGTGCCGGGAATAGAAGAGAAATTGAGCGAATTACTGAAAGACCCTACTGAATAAGTACAGGTATATCCGTTGCTAAGGCTAAATGAAGTAAAGAGATTTTGGAAGAATTTGATCTTGGTTAACCCGGTAAATGTAATTTTCCAATTAGGTAATGGGATAGACATGAACGGGCTTAACCCTTGCTGGTATGGGTTTTTGCCCGCATAGGCAGCCAGGAAAGCCGGTAGTAACACATCCTGCTGGTACCTGCCATAGCCATAATAATAAACACTATCGGGTGGTAATGATGAATACGGGTCTTTTATTCCAAGACGTGCTGAAATGGCTTGCCTATAATTCTCAAATCTGCTAAAAGAATTGGGTATGCCATATTGGTTAGAGCCTTCAAATAATGTTCTTAGCGCAAAAAACGAAATAGTAAATGAGCCCGATTCAAGTGGATTAAGAAAACCAAATTGAGGCCCTTTATTACCAGACGAATCAGTATTCTTAAAGTATTCTGAGGTGCTAATTGAGTAATTTCTCATCCACGTTAAATCAATATTAAACTCTTTGAACGGTTCAAAAGAAGCACGTGCATTAAACATAGTGCTTGTATTTTGCACATACTGGTAATTTAAATCGGTGTCATCAGTTATCCAACCCTTAGCCGCTGCATTTAGCAACCAGGTGTTATTAGGCTGATAACCGAAAATAAATGGTAACCCGGGAGCATTACTTTTTGTGTCCTCTCCAATAAGATTAGGTGTTTGTGTAAATCCAGGCAAAGTGGTTGAGCCTGTTTGAGTATAGCTTATACTAACACGTTTTAAACTTAATGCCAGGCGCACAAACAGCGCTTCAATGGGATTGAGCGCAGGTTCTGCCGGTTGTTTTTTTGTTTTATCTTTTGGCGTTTGTGCCGCCGGGGCTTGCGGCGTTTTAGCATTTTTGTTTTGCGAAGGTGATGATGCGGTATCAAACTTTTTAAAGAACTTTAATTTATTGTATAAACTCCTAAAATTTAATTCGCCGGTAAGCTGAAAGTTTTGAGTGTTATTAATAATATTACCTAATGTACTCGGTTCTAAAACGGTTTTATATGGGTTGTTCTGTTCGCCATTACCAGATATGGTATCTAACACCAACGGGGCAGCGGTCCAACCATAACTTGCTGTGTAATGTGCGCTGGCAGTAATCCAATCAAGTAGCGGAAACTTACTGAATGGCACTGTGTATGAGGCGTCAAAGGTGTGATTATAGGTCATTAACCTGCCTAAATGCTGCAGGTTTTCCCACAATGAATCCTGTGCTGTTCTTGTATTAAGATAACCATACGGCTCATCAATAAATGAAGTGGCCGTGGCATTAAAATTCATATTCAATGATTTGAAAATATCGAATTTAATACCATACACCCTCATGTTCTTAAAGTAATTATTAAATGTAGTGTCGCCACTTTCACCTACAAAGGTTGGCCTTAGTATAGTGGATTCAAACATCTTATCAAATGATGTACGGAATGATAAGGCCGTTGGAAACGGATTGATATTAAAGTCTTTTAAAAACTTCAAATACTTATCCTTAGAACTTATAAATGACAGCGGATAAAATCCTTTAAATTTAGGTGCATAATTATATCCTATTTCTAAATGCTGCAGGTTAGATACATCTGATTGAACCGTGGGGTTGTGTAAAATGGTTTGCGTATACGCATAGGTGAGGTTCAAATTAGACAAAGAATAAAAATGAATCTTGGCCTTAGGGTTAGGGTTTTGTCGTTTTATATTAGTAAAATTTATACTGCGTATGGACGAAAATGTTTCAGCCGATTGCTTGTATGCGCTTCGCTGCACTGCATTAGTAATTCCGTCTAATGATTCTGTTAAGGGCACATCCAATTCAAACGGATCATACTCAGGCAAGCTAATAGATTCTGATATGCCAAAATAAGCAGGTATACTAAGCCCTAATGCTTTTGGTAATAGCTTGCCCAATTGCAATTGTGTGGCAATGTTAAATTCATACAAATTATCCATATACCGCTGATCGAGGCTTGAAGACAATTGCCCGAATCCTTGCGTATGAAAATCACCTGACAACGTTAATGAACCTAAATCGGCCAACTTTATATCGCTTCGCGCAATTCCGGCATCGCCGCCTTTTTCTATAAAATCTGCCAATCGCAATTCATCGAACCATACTTCAGTGCAATATGATGCTCCATTATCAGCCACTCCGGGGCGGCTTCCTTTTTTAGGATTGCGTACACCAAGCATTATTGTTGTGGCCTCGCCTATATTGGGGTTACCGACTACGGTTATGGTACCACCGTTGGGCAGGTTCCATACATACGGTGCCGTAATAGATGCCATAGCATTATTACGTGCAATTTTTATAGCCACCAATGAATCCAATAGAATATTAAAATCATTTTGCGCCGGCCAAACTGTTGTTGAACCGTTGGTGTAAAAGCCGGGTGGTGTAACTGCTAATGGCAACGCATATTCATAATAATTTTCTGTAAAGTCGCTACCAATACGTATAAACGCCATAAGGTCGCCATTTGCTATAACATCGCCGTTTGCTGCTTCGCAGTGTGAAAACATTTCTAACCGCTTATACTCGCGCATATCCACCTGCACAATTTTATAAGCTGCACGGGCATCACCATCCTGCAAACCACATATTTGTAATGACAATGACTGCTCATCCTGCAATACGTTTGCACCTGTAAATGCCTGTGTAATCTGCTGCTGCACACCGGGTGGCATAACATAGTTCACAGGTTTACGTGTTGAGTTTTGTTCAATGCTTACTGACCCTACGTTAAAAGTGGTGGTGCTGTTATTAGCGTTTCCAATGCTTTCGCCCGGGCTTTCAAGAGAGAACTGGTAGGGCCGCCAGGTATTACGAACAAACTGAAGCACACCAAAACGCATGATGACAGGATTTGTAAATCCGTTCAAAAACATACGCATAAAGCGGATAGATGTAAAACCTTGTATATTGCCCACAACATTTGAGTAAGAGGTAATAGGCACCCTATATTCTATCCATGTTTCTGTTTTACCTTTGCCATCTGGCAATTTAATAGTAGTATCTACCTTGTCATAAACAAAATCCTGACCGGGAAACGTATCATTGGGAGTTATGGCAACACGATATTGGTAATAATTTTCATCAGCTTCTAAAGTAAAATCATGATTCAGATCTTCGGCATCAGGCACGTTGGTTTCTGCGGTAACGATAGTTGATGTAGATGTTGCCACCGGTGAATTTCCTTCTGTACCATTATAATTCATGTAACGGTGAAGGATAGATAAATTTGCAGCATCGTAGTCTGAACCAAGGTAGTAATGATAATCATCGCCTGATGGGTCAGCGTATATAGTGGCATAAGCTCCCGGCGACACTATTGATTTTACCGTTGTAAGATAGCTGTTAAAAAAAGATTGCTCCCCTGCATCCGACAATCCATCAAATCCCACATCTTCGTAGGGGCGTGTTGTAGGGTCATTGTCAAATGCATTTGTTATAGGTGGTATCAATGGCTGAACTCCCCATTTAGAAGTATCCGTTGGTCTAAGAGCATCAGGTGTAGGCAATCCGTTTTCAAAAAACTGGTGGCCATCCTGCAAAATATCTTCTGATATATCTCCTAAGTTAATAAACAGGTTTCCACCTTGCCCTGCATTATAATTTGGATATTTATAAAACGGATAAAGCACCCAAAAATCAAGATATTCTATATTCGCCGCATTAAAATCGGTGTATGACAGTGCCTGCATTATACCGCCAAAATTATCGGCAGGATTATCGGAAAGTGCACCTTTATTAGTTAAAGCAGTAGTATAGTTATAGGGGCCACGTTCACTTGGGTAATAGTGTAAATCGAATGTAGGCAAATAATTAGGCACACCGGGTATGTTTTGTGCCGTAGGATAAACTTCCTGGTTAAACACCTGGCGGGTATAAAGGTTTGACAAACCACTGGTATCGGTCGTATCGGTTTGTATATAGTTGGGGTTGGTTGAAGCTGTAGAATAAAATAACGGATCAATAGAGTACCATGCTAATTTGGCACGATGAAATCCTTCTTCGGGATTATTATTTAAAGTAGCCTCCGGAAAAAGATAGGGCGCCCCATTTGTATTAGGGTTTACAGGCGAATTTTGCGGCACGCTACATAATGCCCAGTTGGTTACCGGCGTGGTAAGTGTATAGGTACTTTGGGCGCCTTCAAAGTCGTCAATATATACCTGCCCGGCGCTGCCTATAGTAGAAGAGTGTCCTGGAAATAAACGCGCAAACTCACCGGTAAGTGTAATAGTTGATTTTGCTTTGGTGGTAAAGAATGGCAAATCATTTAATCCTTTAGTTATCCAATCAGCATCAGTATGAAAATTAGCATCCAACCCTAAAATGCCATTAGAGATGGGGTCCTCGCCTACGTTTAATAATTGTGTATAGGGCCGTTCAGATAAATGCAGATAAGTTAATCCTAATTTAAGATTATCATTCACATAATAATCCATGCGCGTACCAAATAATGTTTTGGTATCGAACCCGGTTAACGAATTATTTTCAAACGATACATTAATGGGTAACCCCGATGCTAAAATATTTTGATTGATGATACGCAGTTGCCCCAAATTATAATCAATGGTGTAGTCCTGGTTTTCTACCAACTGCTGGCCGCCCGCAGTTACTTTAACAGAGCCTTGAGGAATATTAAATGCCCCAAGTGATATTAGCGATGATGAACTGGATTGATATGAACCGGATATAAGATACCTATCGAATTGCGGATACTCCAAAGCTACGGTTATAACAGAATCATACAACTGCTGGTAAAGATAGGGTGGCGCATTGGCTGTTGAGTCTGCTCCAAACGCTTTATCCAGGTCATGTCCGAACGGTTGAACGACAGGAAAAATAATTTTACCTAATGCCGGGTTTATGGTTACGTTGGGAAGAAAATCGAATATACCATCAGGTATAGGTTCATTGTTAGCATTCACGGCATCCAACCCTTCTACCCTCAATAATTGCGTGCTTTCAAGCGGCGCTGCCGGAATGAACTGGCGTTGTGTGCCTGATGGATCAAGATAAAAAATGTCGCATCTAAAATTTTGCTGGCTAACCTGGTAAGCTCCTAATGAATAAATATTTTTCATTTGCAATTGCCATATAGGCAGCTTAGGAGTTTGCGATGAGTTTTGTAATAATTTAAGATAAAGCACATTTGGGTTGGTGGCATTAGGCGCCACATCTTCTGCAAATTCACCTACCTGGTAAACCTTACCTCTGTAAGTATATTGATAAGCCACACACAATACCTCACTAGGATTAAGTTGTTGGTTTAGCATGATATAACCTAAATTAGGTTGAAGGGTATATTCTGTAGGCGACAACAACCTTGCATATGTTTGTTCAAAATCACGCACCTGTTGAAATCCCAGTGTATTTAGTGTACTTGCTGTTGTACTTAACTGACGGGTATAGGTATTGCCATAAAGTATAGTACTTAAGTTATTTGAAATAGGAACAGGCGGTATTGTGGTAGAAGCAAAAGATGGATAAAGTCCAACCGGACTACCAGTTAATATACTAGTTTCATATGGTTTAGATTCGCCCATATCCATAAACCCAACCACATTACGGGTATTGGTTACCGCACCGGTAATATTGGTTTCCCAAACCTCTATCCTGGTAATATTTATACCCGTGTTTATAATAGGATGTCCCCTGTTCCATTGGTCATAATTCTGTTCAAAAAACTGACCGAGAAAGTAGTTACGATTCTGGTCATACTGATCAGATTTAAGCTGAAAGGTTTGGCTTTGCGTACCATTTTGAACAGTAATACTTTGTTGTTGTGAATTTTGTTTTGCCACAATACCGGTAACCGTTAACCTGCCAAACTGCATAGTGGTTTTTACGCCAAACAAACTTTGGCTGCCTTGTATCAACTGGCTGGTCAGTGGAAGTGTTACATTACCTGCTTCAACCTTTTTAATGATCTGGTCCTGTTGTCCGCTGTAACCCAATTTTATCTGGTTCTCAAAATCAAATTGAGACTGGGTATTGTAACTCACTCCTAATTTTAACTTATCGCCTATTGAGCCTACCACACTCATCTGTATATTCATGTTAAAGATGAAACTGCTTTGCTTACGCTGTTGCAGGGTAAGAATGGGGTTTTCTATATTCTGAAAATTATCGCCAAAAGTCAGGTCAATACTTCCCTGTGGTTTTATGTTGATAGTAGAGCTACCAAACAAGCGATCAAGTATTTTATTATCTACATTAATTTGCGGTACCACGCTGTTTTTATCTAACACTGCTGAAGCATCACGTTTTTCCTGAAAATATTCTGACTCCTGTTGGCCGTATTCATACTGTAGAAACTCATCGAACGACATGTAAGTAGGATTACGAAAAAACTGGTCGCCATATTTTTGCACGATCTCATATTGATTAGTCGTGGGGTCATAAATAACGCTATCAGTAATATTAGCCGGTTGTCCAAGTGTGGCTGGGTTGGTATTAGGGTCGGTAATAAAATCCTGCTGCTGGTCCTGCATCGGGTATTTCAATTTTACCGAATCACTTTTTTTCTTTTTTGATGTATCGCCGGGTAACTGAAAACTATGAATGGATTTTTTAGAATCGTAATGTCCCGGGCGGCCGACTACAGAATAAATAGTAAGCGCCCCAAAGGCGGCACCCACTATTGTTGCTATATTAATGCGTAGTATCATTCAGTTAGTCTGTCGTGTTGTTTATTTTTACTGTTTTAAATAACCCGTAATGCCTGTTTAATAATTTCTTCTACACTTTCATTACCCTCTGCCTGTTTCAATACTCGTTGCAATACACCGTCAGCCGAAACTCTTGAAAATCCCAGCATAACAAGGGCAGATAACGCCTCATCATGCTTGTTATTGCTCTGTACGGCGCCTGTTCGTAACTTCTGTGGTATTTTAGCAATCTTATCTTTCAGTTCAAGGGTTAAACGCTTAGCTGTTTTGGGGCCAATGCCTTTTATGTGCTCCAGTAATTTTATGTCATCATGGGCAATGGCACGTTGCAAGTCTTCGGTGCTTGTACTTGATAATATCATCATAGCCGTAGAAGGCCCCACACCCGAAACAGAAATCAGCATCACAAACATTTCCTTTTCTTCAATATCATAAAAACCATATAATACCTGTGCATCTTCTCGCACAGCAAAATACGTATGCAGTTTGCAAGCAGACAGCGATTGAATTTTAGAGTAAGTACCTAAGCTGATGTTGACCTGGTAACCTAATCCCGCAGACTCTATAATAACATAAGCCGGCGATTTAAAGGTGATATTTCCACTAACGTATGCTATCATTTACTTTCACTTTTACTTTGTGCATCTACTACTGCTATGGTTATCATATTAATTATTTCGCGAACAGAACTGCCCAATTGCAAAATGTGTACGGGTTTTTTCAACCCTAATAAAATAGGGCCAATGGCTTCAAACGTGCCCACTTCCTGCATTAACTTATAAGCAATATTACCTGATGACAGGTTGGGGAAAATAAGTGTATTGGCGCCACCATCTACCAGGTCAGAAAAAGGATAATTGTCTTTTAATAACTCTGTATTAAATGCAAAGTTGGCTTGCATTTCACCATCTACCACCATACCGGGGTAACGTTGCTTTAATATTTCTACAGCTTTACGAACTCGCTCGGGCTCTGCGCCACGGTTAGAACCAAAGTTTGAATACGATAACATAGCAATGCGTGGCTGAATGTTAAATTGCTTAACTGCTTTGGCAGTAAGTGTTGTTATTTCTACCAGGTCATCAACTGATGGCTCTATATTAATTGTTGTATCGGCAAAAAACATAGGGCCGCGTTTACTCATAATTATGTACATGCCCGCTACTTTAGTAACACCCGTATCTGTACCAATAACTTGCAATGCCGGGCGTATCATATCGGGATAATTGCGGGTTAGTCCCGAAATAAGCACATCTGCATCACCTGCCTTTACCATCATGGCGCCGTAGTAATTTCTATCGCGCATTAACTTGTTGGCATCGTATAAGGTTAACCCTTTACGTTTTCTATCCTCAAATAACGCTTTACCAAAACTCTCTCTTGCACTATCCTGGTCGGGTGACCATGTATCAATTATCTGCACACCTTTTAAATCAAGCTTGTTGTCTTTTATTATTTGATTTATTTTGGCTTTATCTCCTAAGAGTATCGGTATGGCAATTTTATCCTCGCGAACAATTTGTGCAGCCTTTAAAATCTTATAGTTATCAGCCTCTGCAAATACCACGCGTTTGGGGTCGCGTTTAGCTTTGTTTACAATTACTTTTACAAAGTTGTTATCAAGTCCCAAACGTTTTATCAATACGTTTTCATATTGTACCCAATCGGTTATCGGTTGTTTGGCCACGCCTGAATCCATGGCTGCTTTAGCAACAGCAGGCGCCACCGCAGTGATTAATCTCGGGTCAATCAGCTTTGGGATGATGTACTCTTTTCCAAAAACAATATTTCTTTCGTTGTAAGCTAAACTTACCGAATCGGGAACAGGGCTCTTTGCTAAATTAGCCAGTGCGTACACTGCCGCTAATTTCATGGCTTCATTAATTTCTGTGGCGCGAACATCTAAAGCCCCTCTAAAAATAAATGGAAACCCTAAGGCATTATTTACCTGGTTGGGGTAATCAGATCTGCCGGTAGCTATAATAGCATCTGGCCTTGCCTCCACTGCATCTTCATATTTTATTTCAGGATCAGGATTAGCTAAAGCAAAAATTATTGGGTCCTTTGCCATGGCTTTAACCATGCTCTTGCTTAAAATATTTCCTTTTGACAGCCCTAAAAAAACATCACTATCCTTTAGTGCATCTTCTAATGAATTCAAATCACGGTCGGTGGCAAAAGGCGCTTTAATATCATCGATCTTTTTTCTGTCTTTGCGTATTACTCCACTCCTGTCCAGCATTACAATATTCTCAGGCTTTACACCAAGCTGTATGTATAATTTTGCGCAGCTTATGGCCGATGCACCAGCCCCCGATACCACCACTTTTACCTTATCAATTTTTTTATTTACCAGCTCTAGTGCATTTAAAAATGCAGCGCCGCTTATAATAGCAGTACCATGCTGGTCATCATGCATTACAGGAATTTTTAATTCCTTTTTCAAGCGTGTCTCTATCTCAAAACACTCCGGCGCTTTTATATCTTCCAAGTTAATACCGCCAAATGTAGGCTCCATAGCTTTTACTGCCGCTACAAATACATCAATATCTTTTGCGTTCAATTCAATATCAAACACATCAATATCTGCAAATACTTTAAACAAAATGCCTTTACCTTCCATTACCGGCTTAGCCGCTTCAGGGCCTATGTCACCCAAACCTAACACTGCTGTGCCGTTAGTAATTACCGCCACTAAATTTCCTTTTATGGTGTATTTATAAACAGCCTCAGGATGATCTGCAATTTCCAAACATGGCTCGGCAACACCCGGGGAATATGCCAGCGATAAATCGCGCTGCGTTTTAGTAGCTTTAGTAGGAACAACCTCTATTTTACCCGGCCGCTTTTTGGCGTGGTATTGTAAGGCCTCTTCCTTGCTTATCTTAATAGACATGCTTGTCCGTTTTCTTTTTTAAGAAAAAAATATTGGTTCCTGATTTTCACCGGGAAAAATTGCCTTAATTAATATATTAAAACAGGTACAGGTTTTACCTATAGGCAGGGTTATTTTGGGTTGTAAATATACTATAATCACTCTTAAAATTCATAATTTAGCTCAATTTATGATAGGCCTTTAACCACCGTTCAGGCAGGTCATCATGCGTTGCCTGCTGATAGTCAAAGTAACTGCATGGCAAAAGGTAGGTTTGCTCCTTTTTTTTACCCTCTTTTTTATAAGGTATCTCCATCCACCACAGATCACTTTTCTTGCTTTTCCAAAACACCAGTTCATATTGCTGGTCTTTAGGGTTTACCGTGTATTTAATATACTCGCTGCTTTTTTTATCAATTTTCTCTACCATACGGCTGTAAAAGCCATCCACAAAATACCATATTATTTGTGCAGCTAACTGGGCGGTTTGGCCGCGGTTATCAAACTCCGGATTCACCTCATAAATACCAAACGAACTTATGTTGTGAGATGCCCCTGCATAACGTGCCAACTGGCAACCATCTTCACCGCTTAACCCATTGGGGCCGGCCACTTCATTGGCAGGTGCATCACTGCTACGTATGGCACCAATATCAAAACTTACTACGTAAGCATTGCGCAACATGGGTTCGGCATACGTAATGTTCTCTCTTAATTTGCCTAAACGATAATGATCGAAATGCAATCTTTCTACGCTGTTCAAAGTCTCTGTTGACACAAAATGCGTCTGGTATGCCAAATGGGTGTAGTTAAACAAATTATTAGGCAACTCCGTCAGCATTTTTACCAAATAGGTGTCGCTATTAATAGTGCTTTTATCCTCATTTTCGTACAGATCTATTCGGTTATCAATGTTCACCACATTTATCATTCCCTTAGAATCGCGATGTCCTTTAAATTGGGCATAAGTGAGGTATTGGCTACCTCCGATTATTACCGAAACTATATTTTGCTTATGTAATTCGTAAACGACCTGTGTTAATGCCACCACCGTATCATTTACAGAAAAACCAGGTTCAATATTACCCAGATCAATTATGCGCAACGGGTTGGGGTTGCACATTAAAGCATAAAGCTGTCTACGTATCTCATCGGGCGCGGCGGCACATCCTTCGTTAGCTCTACTCTCACGCGATTCTTTAACACCTATAATAGCAATATCAACCTCAACCAACTCTTTTAACGACTTTGAATTAAAGCTAACTTTACTACCCCAACTGCTTGGCAACGGGTCAATAATATCTAAGCTTTCTAATGAAACAGGCTTTAAAAATTCTTCAAACATGTATTAAATTTATTGTGGGTAAAAATAAATATTATAGGCCTATTAACGCTGTTTTATGCTCGTTCACTTATACACATGAAGGGTTGTGTTAGGGCAGTTAAACCGGTGTAACTAACCCCAAATGCTCATTGCAATATGCCCCACTTTACAGAAAGAGTGACATAGGGATACTTTGTCAAACGGGTGAGTCACTATATACTTTTAGGTGTGCAGTTTATTTTGCTTTAAATAAAAAGCATAATAGTAGATTGTTGAATTGGTAGGAATGGTGGTATAATAAAAAAGCCGCCCTTGTGTGAGGCAGCTTTAAATTTTAGCTATTCGAATTAAATTTAACCTAATTATTAGGCTGCGGCACGATACGCAAATACGACTTAACTGTTTTCCAGCCGTTCGGATATTTTTCCTTTGCTTCTGCATCACTTACAGCAGGCACAATAATTACATCCTCACCTTTGTTCCAATTTACCGGTGTAGCCACTTTATGGCCCGCTGTTAGCTGCATAGAATCTAATACACGCAATATTTCATTAAAATTGCGGCCGGTGGTCATAGGATAAGTGAGCGTTAATTTAATTTTTTTATCAGGGCCAACAATAAACACAGAGCGCACGGTTTGGTTAGTTGCTGCTGTTCTGCCTTCAAATGTCCCTGGTTCATCAGCTGGTAACATGTCATACAGTTTTGCAATAGCTAATGTAGTGTCGCCTATCATAGGATATTTAACGGCATAGCCTTGTGTTTCTTGTATGTCTTTTTCCCATTCCAAATGTTTCTCAACGGGGTCAACACTTAACCCGATAATTTTGGTATTGCGTTGTGCAAACTCAGGCTGCAGTTTCGCCATGTAACCTAATTCTGTTGTGCAAACGGGTGTAAAATCTTTGGGGTGAGAAAACAGGATGGCCCAGCCATTACCTATCCAGTCATGAAAGTTAATGATACCTTGTGTGGTTTCTGCTTTAAAGTCGGGGGCGATATCGCCAATTCTTAAACTCATAGTTTTTTTGTTTTACTGTTATAAAATAGGTTATAAATACACTTTACCTTGTTTAAATTTTATTCGTCACGTTAATACAATATCAAAATTAAGAAATGAATACATAATTATATACTAAAATGATGGAAATAATATACATTTGCTAAAGGCATAATTTTTGAGCTATTGCTTCATATTTTATAGATAGATAATACTATTAATGAAAACCATAGTAATTGTTGGAGGTGGGTTTAGCGGTACCATGACTGCTGTTCAATTGTCGCAACTGGCAAAAGAACCATTATGCGTTTACCTTATCAATGCAAAAAATCCATTTGGTAAAGGCACAGCTTACAGCACATCGTTTGATGGCCATTTATTAAATGTTAGGGCGGCACAAATGTCAGCATTTCCCGATGAGAAAAATGAATTTGTAAACTGGCTAAAACAAAACAAAGAGTATTCGCATACTGACACCAATTGTTTACAAAACCAATTTATACCCAGAAAAATATATGGCCGGTATGTTTCTGAAATTCTTGACAATGAAGTTACACAGCGTGGCATTATAAAACTTATACGAGATGAAGTAATTGATATAAAATATGAGAATGGTAAAGCAACTGTGCTGTTACATAGCCACCCGGCTATTACTGCCAACAAAGTTGTTTTAGCCTTAGGTAATTTTTTACCGGCACACCCGTTCCCGCACAATGATGCCTTTATAAGCTCGCGCTATTATATTCACGATCCCTGGCGAGCTCAGCTTGGGTCACTCCGCGATTCTTATTTGCCAATATTGCTTGTGGGAACAGGGCTTTCAACAGTAGATGTATTTCTTACTTTAAATGATATGAATTATCATGGCAAAATTTATATCACGTCTAGAAATGGCCTTTTACCTACCCGGCATTCAGAATATGATGACTTTAATTTTGATGATGACCTTTTGAACTATTCACAGCTTAAAGAATTGTTTGTGGTAATAAAACGAAATCTTAAACGGGCACACTCTTCCGGCAAAGGAGTTGATGGCGCATTAGATAAAATTCGTATTCATATTCAAACACTTTGGCAAAAACTTTCAATGGCTGATAAAAAACAATTTATGCGCCATTTGCGCCCCTATTGGAGTATTGTAAGGCACAGAATTCCGGCCCCTATTCACAAAAGACTTTTAAGCGCCATCAATAACGGGCAGGCAGAAATTATTACGGGCAGAATTTCATCTACTAATGCCGCTGAACATTTTGCAGAAGTAAAAATTGAATTAAAAAACAAACACACTGAAACTATTCGCGTATCAAAAGTTATAAACTGTACAGGGCCGCAGCAGGATTACACAAAAATTGAAAATCAGTTGGTTAAAAATCTTATACAAAACCACTACATTTTGCCTCATGAATTAAAATTGGGAATTGTAGCAACACCAGACGGAAATATTATTCAACCTAACGGAAAGCCATCAGAATTTCTTTACACTTTAGGTAGTTCACTTACAGGAGTACTTTGGGAATCCATTGCTGTTCCGGAACTGCGCATACAAGCCAAAACCATAGCTTTAACTATTCTTAACCAACCTGTTTAAAGCTTATTGCTATGTGTGCAGGTGGTTTAAGCTATCAAACATACCGAACACACGTAACAGCT
>Ga0302277_1002078_pt1 | contig 14451 bp, 8 predicted proteins | sample III_Bog_N3_1_FD_198759 | JGI IMG/M metagenome (GOLD analysis project Ga0302277, IMG submission 198759) | Peat permafrost microbial communities from Stordalen Mire near Abisko, Sweden - III_Bog_N3_1 | ecosystem: Environmental > Terrestrial > Soil > Wetlands > Peat | place: Sweden: Abisko... | reverse complement strand
TGGAGTTTATTTTGAAATTTGCAAGTTTTATATGCCTTTATTTTTGCTAGTTAAGGTGTGTCTAAGATTGAAATCTGTTTCAAAGACAGGAAGTTGCTTATCTTTATTATTGAAATTAGGATTGAATTGTGTTTTTATTTTTCCTTCGAAAGCAGAAAGTGCATTATCATTATCCTCCTTCACTAGTACTCCATTTTTTATAACATAGTTTTCTTCAATATTTTTTCTGTTTTCGATTGGCTTATTAAATTTAGCAAGGATCTCCTCCGCTTCTTGCTCCTCGAGTTGAGAAATACTCTTAAAACTGAGAGGATGATTGCGATTAAATGTAATCTTCAGCATGATCTGAGAATCAGGTTAATTTTTTGAATTTATATTAAACAATTTTAAACTAAAATTCAAACCATTACTGAAAATACCAGTACCTGTATATTTACAGTATTTCATCAATTGCATGCAAGTCATTTTTATAAAATTACAAAGGATCTTATTGATAAAAGAATGGTGAAAATTGGATATCTTCAAAATAAAAAGGATATCATTAATTGTTTTGGAAATTTAAAGATTAATTCATCAAGATAGTCAAGATAATTTATAGAACAGTCAAACAATATGAATAATGATACAATAAATAATTTATAATTACATAGTCATGGAGATTAATATATAACAGTCATAGTGCTAATTTATTATTTCCACGATCTATATTCTTACGTAAAAAATCGTGATTTATCAGCTGTTTTATTGTCAAACGATCGGCTGGATTTTTTTGCAGGCACTTATTTAAAAAATCTCGAGCTTCCTTTGAGACATATACATAGGATGGAATTGATATTTCTTCTTTAACAATTTTGATAAGTTCTTCTTCTTTATTTATTTTAAAAGGATTCTACCCAATCAACATCTAATACATCATAATTCCTAAAGACCAGATATCAATTTTTTCATCATATTCATTACCCTTCAGAATTTATGGACAAACATAAAGAGGAGTTCCGCAAAAAGTGGTTCTCAATTTATTGTCCAGATGAACTGACCATCCGAAATCACAAAGTTTCACTACTCCCTGCATTATTAATTCATTACTTCATGCAAGACAATATTCTCAGGCTTTATATCTCTATGTATAATCCTAAAAGCATGTAATTATTCCACAGCTTTGCAAATTTGATTCATATATTCAGCAACTTTGGCTTCTGGCATTTGCTAATTTTTTCTTAATTGTTGAAAAAGTTGCCCTCCGATGGCAACTTCTAAGACAATATATATATTTTTTTCGTCGTCAAAGAGGCCATACATTTTAATGACATTTGCGTGATTTAAATACATTTGAATTTTGATCTATCGGATAAACTGATCAATGATAGCATCCTCAATCAGAACAGACTTTTCAATTACTTTTAATGCACATAAATAATTGCTTTTTTTATCTCTAACTATTGATATAATTACCTTACGAGGAATACATTTCCATATTTTCCCTTCCCTAAATTTTTTATCTTATCAAAATCAGCTAGCTTTAATCCAATCTTTTCGTTTTTTTTACCACGACTTATCTGCTTCAGCCATTCTCTGGTTCTCTCTTATTTTTATTTTTATTTTTCTTATTTATTAGTTTCAGGAGTATTCTTTAATGGTTTTTTGTAAAAATGATGCTAAGGTGCATCTACTTGCTTGGATTCAACACGATTTTTATTGAATGGAAAAAAAGTGGGTTTTGATTATTGAGTCAGTTAAGACGAGGATTAAAATTGAGCAGGTTAACTATAACGTGGCTGCCTTCGGGGTGGAGAAGATAAAACTGTGGGTTTGTCTGCGATTGCTGTTTTATTATACGTATAATTGCTTTCTTTAGTTTTTGCTAAATCGGATATTACGCTCTTTATCATTTAAGTATTATTTTTTGCTGCGCCATGACTAAAGTTGTTGAAGTTTGATTGGAAAATTGATGATTATGCATTAGGTTTTATATAAGTGGAGGTGCTGCTATTTACTTTAGGCTGCTAATAACTGACTTTATTGCTGTAGCTCTTGAATGGCGTCTGAACAGGTGGGGGGATATAGTGAGCCGAGTTGGGAGATTTTGAATAGCCATTAGTCGACGTATAAGAAGGTATTGGATCTTTTTGATGATTATAGTAAGGTATGGATAAAACATTAGGATTAGTTATGTGTCTCGGGCTAGAAAAATGAGGGTTCATATATCAATAATTAATAATTATTTGTTAAAATTTTAATAGACTGAGAGAGAATTGTTTTATTTAAGTTTTTATTGTTGTAATGAGTACCAATTCCACATATTAATATTATTATTTCAATTAACGGTATCAATGATCCTCCATCATTTAGAAGGATTCATCAACCATTTATGTCGAATTCAGATTGGATTTTTAAAATACAGCATGATTGACATTTCATTTAAATTAATAGTCACTTTTCAAGGGAAGAGTCAACTCATTTTTATATAAATTAAATTACTAAACCTTATAATTATAGAAGAAAATGAATACAACATACGGAATATTGACATCAACCCATTTAGAGGCGCCTCACTTTAGCTCCCCATCAGTAACATATACCCGCCTCATGAAGTCATCCACACGACTTTATCCTGAAAGATAATCTTATGTGACAACTAGAATGGTAAATTAAATTTAGGGAAGGAATATGAGGCGCTAATGGAGATAAATGGATCGTTCAATGGATTAGTACATGACAATGACAACAAAAGTAGGAGTCCAGACTTGCTTAGCAACTCGGCATCAAACTTTAGACTTGGTTTGTGGCAGCCAATATTTATGATAGCTTCGATACTTTGATCAAAATATTCAGAATTCCTTCTTATTTAATTAATTGGATTGAAATCAAATTTTCCAATATATGCTTTTTCATACGCATCAAAGAGATGGAAGAAATTTAAGAAAAATAATGGACAAAAGTTAGAGGATAAAAATTAATGAAAATCTTAAAAAATTCAAAATTAAACAATAAATAAAAATAAAACTCTTGAAAAAAGAATTAAATTGACGTTTTTAGAATTATAATTAGAGAGAACAAAAGCAGAAGCAAAACTAGCTTTAAGACATTCAAATATTTTTCAATAATAACGGTCTTTTAATAAGAAAGAAGAATTGGTAATAAAAAGAAAGCTAAAATGAAAAATGGATGTCTTTTTGTCATCTAAATATCGCCTCTTTTCTCCCAATTCTCATTCAAAAATTCTTCTGTTTATAACTCGCTGATTTTGCAGATTATTTTTTGCCAAATGTATGAATTTAGAGCAAACTTTATTTGTAATGATTATTATCCTGAATGTATTTAACCAAGATGTTTTTATTTGTATTTGTATTTTTAATTTACTAGAGTTTACTATTAGAATCATGTTCAAATTAATCTTACTTATTGGATGAACATGACAGTAAATTTATAAAAAATTGTTTATTGTGTCTTACATATATTGATCAATGAAGACTGAAACTTATAGATGCTAATAAAATTATTAATTTGAGATGTTACAAATCTAAGTTTAGTGTTGCGTTGACTGCCATCTTCACAACTGGTGTTCACGGCATAATTAGGCTAAATATCACGAATTCTATGACCGGCTTGAAGCTAAAGCCCGAGCAGTTCTTAAAAATTTTACTATCATTAAGAATCAAGTGCCCGAAAATTATGAGCAAAGATAAAATATTTCAGGTCTTGGAGTGGACTCACATAGATATATTGATGAGAAAAACTAAATTGTAATCTTTCCTAGACATGGAGCTTTCGAAGTCAAGGTTAATGGCATGCTGATCTTCTCGAAACTACAGTCAAATCTTTGGCCCAACACTGAAAAAATTGGATATCTTTTAACTCAAATTAGCAATTAGTTGGAAACTGGCAACGACATTCAAAAATATTCACTCCAATACAGATTGTAAAACGAAAATGAGGATTAATACTTTGTTGATACGTACAAAAAAGTCATTAAATTTAAGATATTTAAGAGACCTTTTAGTAGCCAATTCAATGCTTCAGCTTATGCGGGAAAGGCATCTGTGGAAAACTCAAGCGATAAAAAAATTCCTGCTTTTAAAAGAAGAAACGTGGTCAGTTTGAAAAAAGCTAGTAAATAAAAACTAGATATTTCAAGAAAGACTGACTATTAAAAACGACCTATCCCTCGGCTGAAAGGAAAAATTGAAAAAATTCATCATTAATATCATAATAATGAATTTAAAGACTTTCAAGAAGGTGATAACTTTATTGAAGAGCATTACCAAATGCCAGATATGGGCAAGATCAATAAAAGTTAAAAGTATTCTCCAAGAACTCGAAAAAGATTTCATATGAAGAATGAGCTTGGACCATTATTAAAACCGTTACCTCTCGATGTACCAACAACAACTGCAACAAATTAAATTAAGAGGCTTGAGAAAAAGCCATCAAGAAAGTTAGTAATAAAAGCTAATGATAAGAAAAGCAGCGATAGTTTTAAGAAAATTAATCAATATCAATAAAAAGTGACTGATGTGATTGGCCAATCTTAGAGTATTCTTGTGAATGCATCAGAGACACCTGTCATCAAATAATAAGTCAAGATTCAGCAGAATTTTATTGAATAAGAGCATATTCAACACAATTCGATTCAATAATAACAGAAGATCAAGAAGAAAAGTGTTAAAAATATATAAGCTGAGCATGAAATTCTTGTACAAAAATATGAAGAAAAAACTGTGGAAAACAATTTGCCCAAAAAATAAATAACCATATAGAAAAAGGACTTATAAAGTATAGTTTCCTCGAGAAAAGCGAGTGAGCCAAAGATGAAAAGTTAAAAGCATCAATAATAATCATCAAATGGAGGATATTAAAATTTGATGGAAGAGCTTGACAAATAATAAAAGGAAGAGCAAGTCCAATCTCATCATGAGAATAAAACTAAAACTTAACGTTCTCAGCTTTCAACTAAAAAAGTAGAAGAAGAGATAAATAAGAAAGGAGAATAGCTCAAATCTCATAAAGAATAAATAAAATAAACAAATACAATATAAAAAATAGCTCATGAACCAGTGAAATAAGTTTCATCAATTCCTTTGGCAGAAAATATTTCAAAAAAGAAGTCATAAAAATCTAAAAGCGATCACTAATTGTATGATGAGTAATATTATGATGAATATTAAGAATAATAAAAAAATGGTCGGCCCGAAACAAGCAATTATTCTAGAAGGGGTGAAAAAGAGGCTCCTGAATAATAATAAATTTTACAGCATCAAGAGTAAAAAAATTAAGATTTTAAGAAAAAGATAGGAAATATTTAAAAAGTAGAAACAAAATAAGAGGTCCTATATGAGGAAGAATATGAACAATTTCCACAAGAATAAAACAATTAAGATAATTAAATCCCCATCATAATTAACCGACAAAAGGACAAGAATAATATAGACAGTAGCAAGGAAGTCAAAGCAACGATTACTCCGGACAATTCTAAAAAGAAAATTAGTTAATATTAATAAAATTATGAAGAGGTGGAAGAAAATTAAAAAGTATAAGAAGTCAACTAGGTAAAATAGGAAAAAATTAAAAGCCATCCACCAAATCATTAAGAAAAAAGATAGGATTAACTAATTTAATCAAAAAAGGAAAGCAATAAAGGAGTAAATTAGCCAAAACCATAATAAGTCAAAAGAATATCAATAAAAGGCGTAAAATCCACAAAGAGTATCGGCAAAATTGGCAAAATTGAAAAATAGGAAATTAATTTAGAGCATAGCAATAAAAAAGATGGTGAGAAAAGAAAAAAAACAATTGAGATTCATTAATAATCATTATAGTCAAATAAGAAAAAATAAGAAAGTCATGTACCTATTCATGTTTAAACAAAAGGAGATTCTAATTTTGAAATAAAAAAGGAAAATATTGGAAAAATATCGGATAAATAAATTTCTTCAATTCAAATTGAAAATAAATAAAAAGAAGCTGGGACAATTTAAAATTACTAAGAAGAAGAATAATAAGCTATTAAACCTCTTCCGCTTCATTCAACAATACAAAAAGATAAAGGTACAGTCAAACCTATTGAAGTCAAATAATAAATTACAGTTCCTATTCACATCAATTAATAGACTCATTTGCCAAGTGAGCACACACCAATCCACCACCAAAATGAAAAGAATCATTTACCAAGTGAGCACACGATCCAAAAAGAGGAAGAGCATCATTTGCCAAGTGAGCACACGATCCACAAAGAGGAAGAGCATCATTTGCCAATTGAAAACACTGTTGTCCACAAAGATAAAGAGCATCATTTGCCAAGTGAAAACACTGTTGCCCACACGGACGAAAAGACTCATTTGCCAAATGAGCACACTGTCGTTCACAAAAATGAAGAAACTCATTTGCCAAGTTAGCACACTCCGATCCACGAGAATGAAGAAACTCACTTGCCAAGTTAACATACACCAATCGACCAAAATGAAAAGACTCATTTGCCAAGTTAGCACACTCCACTTCACAAAGACGAAGAGGCTCATTAGTTAACTAAAAAGGAAGAAATTAAATATGCTGCGGTTTATTAAAACGTTGCTGATCCAATTTAATAGTTAGAGGCTGCCAATGAAAATTAAAAAGAATAAAAAGTTAGCGCATCGATTAAAGTTCATTAATAAGTATAGAACTATAAAGAATAAATATAACCGACTTAATAGATTGAAATTCCAATTGAAAAGAACGAAGACATTATCTAACACTAAAAAAATGAAAATGCTATTGATAAAACTGAAGTCCTTTAGTAGATTATACCGATCTAGAAGAAATAAGAGACCATTGAAAAGATTGAAGTTTATTAATAAGTTGTAATTCCAATTGAGGATAATTAATAAGAAACAATTTAGAAGAATGAAGAGGCTATTGAAATAATAAAGATTAATTAATAAGATTCAATTCCTTTCTAAAAAAATGAATAAAATATCGTAGCAACTGATTCTCACAAAGAAGTTTAAGCAAGAGTTTAGGAAAATGAAGAAATAATTGAAAAAACTGAGATTCATTAATAAGTAGTCATCGCCATTGAAGCTAAATAAGAAGATGTTATTCCAATTTAAAAGAATCATGAAGTTATGGGAGCAATTGAAATTAATTAAGAAGTTTAAAATGTAATTAATAAAAATGAATAAGTTATATTGCCTATAGAAAAAGAAGAAAAGATATAGTCTATTGGAACTCATAAATAAGTTATAGAAGAAATCTAGAAAAAATAATAAATGATAAATTCAAATAAAAATCATGAAGGAATTGAATTAATTTAAAATCATGCAAATAATCATGAAGTTATTGAAGTTAGTTAGGAATCCCCAATAGAAACTACACATAAATAAGAAGATGTTGTAGCCATTTAAAATAGCGAAAAAATCATTAAATCTCTTGATGGTCATTAATAAATTTTAAAAAACAAAGAAGTTGTATAACCTATTGAAGTTAAAGAATAAGTGATAATTCCAATCCACCAACATGAAGAGATTCACTTGCCAAGTTAGCACACTCATTTGCCAAGTTAGCACACTCCAATTCACAAAGACGAAGTTCCTCATTTGCTAACTAATAAAAAGGAAGAAATTGAACATATTGTGGCTCATTAAAAGGCTGCTGAGCCAATTTAGTAGGTGCAGGTTGCCAATTAACACTAAAAATAAAAAAATACTGCAACGGTTAAAATCCATTAATCAACATAGAAAAATAATGAATAAATAAATCAAACTGAAGCTTAAAAATAAATAGAAATATAAAAGAGTAATAAGGATATTCTCATATCAAAGTAAGAATAAGTGGTTGAAGTTGTTGAGCCAACTAAGACTCTATAATAAGTTGCGGTATCCATTGAGAAGAAAGAAGAACTAATCGAGATCGAAAAGCCCGAGATTCATTAATAAGTTGCAATAAAAATCGATAAGAAGGAAGAATTAATCTAAAAGCCACATATTCATTAGTAGGTTATAATCCCCATTGAAAAGAAAGAATAAATTATTGAACCGGCGAAAGTTCTTTAATAGGAATTAATTCCAGTTGAAAAGAAAGAACAAATTATTTAAATATAAAAGAATGAAGAAATTATTGAGAAATCTTAAGTTCATCATTAAAATTTAATATCTACTGAGAAGAAAGAAGAGGCCAATGAAAAGATTCAAGACCATTAATAGATTATAATTCCTGTTTCTAAGAAATAAAATATTATTCCAATTTAAAACAATGGAAACATCATTGAAAAAACTGAGGTAAATTAGTAAATGTCAACTCCAATTAAAAAGAATGAAACTTAGCCAATCTCTAATAATGAAGAAAAAATTAAAATAACTGAGGCTCATTAATAAATTGCAATCCCAATTTCTAAAAATGAAGAAGTAATAGAAGTTAACAAAAAGGATGAAGACATTGCCGATGTTAAAGTTTCTTAATAAGTCATTCCATTAAATTAAAAAAAAGAATAAACTAAAACTTTAATCTTAAAAGATAAAGAAATTGCCCATCAAGCTGAGATAAAATAATCTAGCATGCACTCTATTGATAAGAACGAATAAATAAAACCAACTAATGTTAAAGAATAAATTATCTCCTCAATTGCAGCAAGCAACGCATAACCAATTCACACTATTGAAAAACATGAGAAGGTTATTTAACCGATATCCTCGGGAATAGTTTAAAAAACCGTAAATCATGTATCTCCTCATGATTTAACCATTCCAGCTCATCCAAAAATAGAACCACTATCCTAAAATCATGAAAAATTACCATTTTAACATGAAAAAATACCAGCTTCATAATAAATCCATAGTTTGTAGTTCCCTTCTATTTCAAAGATACCTGCTCCAATAGTAGCTCAAGTAAAAAATGAGTTGTAAAATTTATATAATGGAGTCAAATAAAAAGTTGAAACTAATTCCCCTTCTTTACCAAAATAATCTGAGCACGTTTCTCAATAATAGTCTCATTGATCTTAATTAATATAAAACTATTTAATTTTTTACATTACTGATTTAGCATAGAATAAAGATTAAATATTGAAACAAATTTATGTTATTAAACATTTGATTTTTACTATAAATTCGGAAGCAATTTTAATGGAAAAAACAACTTTTAAAAAATATTTTTAAAATTACGAATGGCTTTTATGATTTAATCGCAGCATTCTTAATTTTAATATTTTTATGTTTTTTTTTCGCAATAATTCGTTAAAATATCCCAAAAGACAAAGATATAGAGCATATACACTTTTTCACCAAATTTCAGCTTATAAAATATTTATCAAATTTAGATTATTTAATTTTTTGTCTAATAAAATGTTTAATGAGCTTGACAAATAAATCAATTGTTTTGGGCTAAAGGTTCTCTGGTTGTAACTTGTTTAGCTGACCCATTTGGATATCTGAGATATGAAATTATTTGAAGCTTGGCAGATGGCTTTATGTATGGGAGAATATATGAATTTTGCTTACAACTTGTAGCAAATTATTTTGCAACTTCTGGATCTAAAGGTTATTGTATTTGCTTTGATAATGTTGTTTTTATTTCTGTTTCACTGACATTTTTTATCGGTTAAGAGGCAAAAGGTGTTAATTTTTCCGACTTCTTTTAAATTTTATCTTCCTTCTTAGTATCTACTTCGGAAGAAACAAGGGATTTAGGCTAATCTTTTGTTGGAATTTATTCCTTTGGTTTGTATAAGTTTTTTGTATCCTTTTGTTTATAATTATTTGTATGATTAGTTTATTTATTTTTTGAATTTTTGGACTTGCCTTCTGGAGACCCCTAACTTATAATTTATTTTGGCGCTTGAGAACTTGATATTTTGGAATCTCCTGTGCTTTTTTATATTTTTTTCTCAACGTATTTTTATTTTTTCTCAGCATATTTTGGTAATTTTGGCTATTTTGGAGAATTCTATTAAGGTTTAGTTTCTATAGGCTTATTTGTTTGAGTATTATTAATTTTTTCATGCTAATTTATTTGTGGAGCAGGTTGAGGTGTTGCTATTTTTTAAACATTCTTGGATTTGACAAATTAATCTTTATTTTCATTTTCAATGATCTTTTCTTTATATCTAATTCTTTTTTAATTGTCGGGTTAAGTGTACTTTTCATTTTTTTCATGATATTTTTGTCTAGGCTAATAGTATGGCTTCTAATTTTATACTTTTTATTTGTATAGTCGAATATTTGTTTGCTTGTAGTCTTATTTTTGCTTAAAAAAATCTTCCTTTTTAAACTTCATAGCTCTCTCAATCACTGCAATTATTCAATATTTACGTTTTGTGTCTTCCAAAAAGTTGTATCTTGTTTTTACAGGTTGATTAACTGGTTAATCTTCCTTTTTGGTTTATGCTTTTTTCCCTTTTTTTAAAACAGTCCACGCGTTACTGGCATCATCATTTTGTTGGGCTCTAGATTTTGCAATCATTTCAAGTTGATTGTAAAAAACAGGTTCAGATGAAAAATAGTTTTTGTAAATTTGTAAGAGAGTTTATTCCTGAATAATAAATGAGATACATCATAGAAAGGGGCAATTTATTGCCCTCTGACCAAAATATCCTTGATCTTAGCCTCTTGCTCGAGACTCACCTTGACCTCCTATTCCCCGCTTGATTAAGAATCTGACATCCAATTTATTAATTAAAATAATAAGTCCAATTAATTTTGTTGATGATTTTAATGATATTTATTTTCTAAGATATTATAACCTTAAATATTTTAAATATACTGGTATTAATCATCAATATTTTTATAATTAATGAGTTATCATTCAATTTTATCACTTGATTTTTGTGAGGTTTATTTGTGTTGCTTTGAAGTATTTCGAATCATTTTTGAGAGGTCCTTATTGTGTTCCTCAGTCATTTCATATAACCTACAAAATCTACCTACAATCTGGCAAACATTTTTAGATGGATTTCCTAAATAACATAAAATTTACCCAGTAATACCATATAATGGCAAAAAGAAGCGAATTGACTAAAAATTATGTTTTTTTAACGAAGAATCATTTCAGATTGAGATTATCCTTTTTGGGGTGTAAAAATAGTCATTTATTCATAGGCAGTTTAGAAGATAGCCGCTTACCAGAAATCATTTTTTTTCCAGATTTAGCATTGGTAGACTTCAGGAATTTGATAGAGTAATTTTTTACTTTTCCCATCAATCCAATAGAAAGTAAACAGCAATCCAAGCATCTCTCTAATAATGAAGACATCACTTTTTTTAAAGCTTTCGTTAATAATAGTCTTCACCACTCGACCACATATTTTAGCATTGTTAATACTCTTGATAATGACTTGATGCTGCACTCTGTATTCTTCAATAAACATAAAGGCGATTAGTCTATAAAGATGATGTTCAGCCATTAAAATTTAAAGAGAGTTTATGTTATTAATAACCATTTCACTATCAATTTCCTGATTGTTCCATAATAGAACAATTATATTTATAATCTCAATAAACTTCTAGTATATATTTTAAGGGGATGGTCCTTTTGTGTTGCTATTTGTGGGAACCATATAATTTGGAGGCTGTATAATTTTAAAAGTTTGAATAATTTCCATCAACTATTTATCCCATGCAAGATTATTGTCAGGAGTCTAAGGAAGAGTCATATTCTATTATTTTTTCTCTTCAATGACTTCCGGTGAGGATATTTCTTCTTTAATATCTTCTATTTTTTAACTTAATTATGGCTCATTAATTATTTATAGAGAATTACCTTTAGTCTAAACTTATTTCATATTTTTCCAAATTTTTGCAATAATTTATCTTAATTTTTTATTTTTCTTTATATCGAAATAGATACTTTGTTGGAAAGGATCCAATTATAATACTCCTCTTCGACGTAAAAAATTGACTCGCTGAGTAACGATTTTCCTATGACTTTTTTCAGTTGTAAACCATTTTTTTCAGGATAAATATCCCTAGTATTTTTTTTAGCTGGTTCTTCTTCTTTATCTTTTTCCTTTTCTTCCACAATTATTTTATTTTAGTTGTAATTTCTTTTGTCTTCTGCAAATGTCTCCACATCTTTTTGAGTATCCAGATGTTCCATCTGTTTGCTAATGTTCAATAGATCGTATTAAATATTTTTAAACATACTGACCTCTGCAACAATTAGTTTTCTTAAACAATCTCCCTGCAAAATGACTTCCTCTCTTATAAGTTTTTCAGCTTAATCCAGTTGAATTGTAATTTCTCTGAATAATATTCGATATACTTATTGTACACCTCTGTGAATTGATTAAAATTTCGCACTGATTGCAAATATAATTTCTCGTGTTCTTTGTTTATTTTTAAATTTTCTGTTGTCTTTGAAATCATTTTTTGCTTCTTTTATTGTGCAATTGTGGAAGTAAACTTCATAATATTTTTTGTTATAATCATTTCTTCTGTTTATTTGTTTATGCCCTAGAAACTCTGGAAAGAACTGCGATGACTTCCTTCATATATCTAAGCTTATTTATAAAATTTTTTGATATCTCTCTCCATTTTTTTCATTGTAATTGTGTGCGATTTTAGCATATCCGAGCATATTATATCAATTTCAGTCCTGATTGATTCTGCTAATTCAAGTGCCTGACGGCCTCTTTGTTCGTGCTCAACTTTAAAGGCAGAACAGATATAGGATGTGGATAATTATGTTCCAGGTTTAATGTATTTATCAAGACATTTGCTGACTTGCACCAAATTTTTAGAATAGTTAATCTAAACTTCGATTCTTCTTCGAAAAGCTTCAATAAAGTCTTCCATCTCCTTTCGCATATTTTGAGTATATTCCACGACATCTTGAGGATGAGTCTATATCAGCAACTAACTACTGTAAAATATTTGGAGAACAGAGGAAATGTTGATTAACGTTTAGGTATTGGTTCCTCGTCCATGACGTGAAGCAGATTATTATAATAAAATCAACTTTAGATAGAATTAGCATTACCTATATTTTATGAATGTGACGAACAAACAATTAAATTGAAAAAAATCAGTTATTGATTAGATTGTAAAAAAATTATCTACCGAAAAGGATTCTTTGAAAATTATATTGAAGGGTTAGTATTTTTAATTTATGCCAAACGAATTAAATATAGTAATTATACCATTTTCTAAAACTTGCTAAAATATAAAGAAAATATGACGGAATAAGTAGAAACCCATGTCCTTAAGAGATACACCCTTCTCAAGAAGGTGGGTAGTGGAGCCTATGGACATGTTTGGAAAGTAACAGACAAGAAGACAAGTAGTACCTTAGCTCTTAAGAAAATTTTTGATGCCTTCCAGCACTCTACAGATGCCCAGCGAACTTTTCGCTAAATTATTCTGCTGCAGTAACTCAACCACCCTAATATTATCAAACTGCATCAAGTAATAAGGGCTGAAAACGACAAGGATCTTTACCTTGTTTTCGAGTTCATGGAAGCGGATCTGCACAATGCAATAGGGTATAATTTAATTTATTTAGACAAAAAATCCTAAAAGACGCTCATAATCGGTTCATTATGTACCAACTAGCCAAAGGAATGAAGTTCCTTCACTCAGCTGAAATTATTCACAGAGATTTAAAGCCTTCCAATCTATTGCTAAACAGTGACTGCACAATGAAAATTTGTGATTTTGGCCTGGCCCGCTCGCTAGTAGCAGACAAGTGCAATCAGGAGATGATTCTTACTGAGGAAGTGGCTACTCGATGGTACAGAGCTCCAGAAGTCTTGTTAGGCTCTCACTCTTATGACAAATCAGCCGATATATGGAGCATAGGTTGCATTTTGGGTGAAATTTTGATGGGAAAGCCACTTTTTCCAGGATCTTCAACGTTAAACCAACTTTAAAAGATTATAACTTTTACAGGGAAGCCTTCTAGACAATAAATAGATTCTCTCAATGCTGAAAACGCTGAAACTATGTTTGATCAAGTGAGTTAAACTAAGCAAAAATCTTTGAATGAATGGTTTAAGCCGGGCACTGCTCAGTAAGGTATTGATCTTGTCCTTAGAATGTTGCAAATAAATCCAAAAAAGCGACCCACTGCAAATGAAATTCTCAAAAGCAGTTATCTAGCCAGCTTTAGCAATCCCAAAGAATAATACTAAAGTAAGAGAATTATTAAACCTCCTGTCAGTGATAACACCAAGCTGGGACTGAAAGACTATCGTGCACTCATTTATGAACATATTAAAAGAGTTTATCGTTAGAAATAGGGATCTATCAGTCTTCATAACAGTGATAGTCTCCGTAAGATGGAAAGACCAAATACAGCACAAAAATCCGGTAAATCATAAGTAGTTGCTGGCAATTTCTTAAGTCGAAACAGCTCTAACAATAGTCGTAATGAAAAACCTAAGACCTCTTAACCAAAAATTCACCATTAAATACTAACAGGCAAGTCAAACTCAAGCTCTTTATACTACTCTGAAGAATAATAAAAAATGAAAAAGAAAAATTCAAT
>Ga0302277_1002077_pt1 | contig 14457 bp, 9 predicted proteins | sample III_Bog_N3_1_FD_198759 | JGI IMG/M metagenome (GOLD analysis project Ga0302277, IMG submission 198759) | Peat permafrost microbial communities from Stordalen Mire near Abisko, Sweden - III_Bog_N3_1 | ecosystem: Environmental > Terrestrial > Soil > Wetlands > Peat | place: Sweden: Abisko... | reverse complement strand
ACGATCGGTGCCAATCCACAGATCCCCTCGTTTGTCTTCTAAGAGGCACCGGGTACTGTTGTAGGAGAGCCCTTGCTCCGTCTCGTAGCTGATAATCCGCACATGTCCGTGATCGTCTATTAGATGGTTTAGGCCGTTGTCCGTAGCCACCCACATACTTTTGTCCCGATCCTGTGTGAGGGCGCGGATAAAGTTGTTGGACAGCCCTTCCTTCGTGGTCCATCGTGTTCCCTTCGAGCCGACAAACCGGAAGACACCATCTCCGTCTGTGCCTGCCCACAGCGCCCCGGAGTGATCGCGGTATATGTTGCGAACGTGGATGCCTCCCATCCCCGGCAATACACGCTCCGACAACGAGCCGTTTCGCATTTGAAACAACAAGGTCGATCCGATCCAGAAACTTCCATCGCTATCCTGGTAAATGGTCTCAAAATCGGAGTCGTTGGCCTGCGGAAGGGGAACGATGTTCACTTTGGACCGAGTCAAGCGGGCCATTCCAGTCTGCGTACCAATCCAGAAGTTTCCCTCCTTGTCTTCAAACAGATTCAGCACGGTATTGCTGGGCAACGCAGAGGGCGCGGTAATCTGCGTCATCTTCCCCCCGGTTAACGTGAAAACTCCCTGACCAATGGTGCCCACCCAAAGCACTCTGTCCGGCGTCTGGCGCAGAACCCGCACAGTGCTGCTGATGCCCGGAACACGCTCGAATCGATCCTGTCCAGGTTCCATCCGGTTCAGTCCGGACACAGTCCCCACCCAAACGGTTCCATCACTGGTTTGCAGAATCGACTTCACCTGGTTCTGGCTCGATTCGGCGCCCAGAGAGTAGACTGTGGATGTTTTGCCGTCGGTCACGATCAAGCGCGACCCGCCTACCCAGAGACGGCTCGCCAAGTCTCTAAAGATTGAATGTACGTTCATTGCGGGAATCGTCGCCGTACCGTCTATGCGCGAAAAATGGTCGTCGGTCAGGCGCAACAATCCCCCATCGGTGCCTGCCCAGATGGTTCCGTCACTATCCTGCTTCAGCACGCGTACAAAGTCGGAGAACTGTCCGCCAACTCCAGGCCAGGAGCGAAAATGACCTTCACTGAAGCTGACGACTCCGCCCCCCTCTGTGCCGGCCCAGAGAGCGCCGTCCTTCGCTACCATCAGGCAAAACACGCTGTTCTCGCGAAGAGCGGGAGTGTTCTGTCGATCGAATACAGTAAAGTGTGCGCCATCGAAGCGCAGTAATCCGCCGGTTGTGCCGATCCAGAGGAAACCATCCGCAGTCTGGGCGAATGCCTGGACAGTCTGTTCTGGTAGTCCGTCAGGAGCCTGCCAGAACCGCTCCGTGTAGCCAGAAAAACCCTGGGCTGATGCCGACGCACACGTGACCATCCAGGCCAGAAGGCATACTGCGATTCGAAGGCATGTTTTCATGGCGGCGCCCAGTATACCGTGCGTCATCCATGCTTACACTCTTCTTCTTGGGATTCTTGAATCATTCCGACTTTAGGCGGATTCGAGTTGAGGGACCAAAGGACTAGAGTTGTCTTTCTTACTCGTGTTGGAGCAAAAAGTCGATTCGGACTTCGGTCTGCATCATTGGAGCCATTTTCAATGTCATCTCTTCCTCCATCTCACCATCCGTGCTCGCCCTGCTTTTCAATCCTCCCAAAATTCCAACTTCTCTTCTTCGTTTTCATCCTCATGGTTTTCCGGGTGCCAGGCCTTGCGCAGAATGTGAATACAGTTCGCATCGATGCCAGTGCGCCCTTCACAGATCCTGCGCCTGCATCTTACGAGTTGGGCTCTGCAAAGTCCCCAACTGGCTCTGTGATTGGCGTCAACAGCCGCTACTTCACCCTGGACGGGTCGCCCTGGTTCCCTGTTATGGGGGAGTTTCACTTCTCCCGTTACCCTCGCGCTCAGTGGGAAGAAGAGATCCTCAAGATGAAAGCATCGGGCGTGAATGTTGTCGCTGCCTACGTCATCTGGATCCATCATGAGGAGGTAAAAGGCCAATTCGACTGGACAGGACAACGCGACCTGCATGCCTTTGCCGAGTTGTGCTCCAAACATGGCTTGCTCCTGGTCGCACGCATCGGTCCATGGGACCACGGGGAGGTGCGCAATGGCGGGTTGCCCGATTGGGTTCTCGCTCAGGGGCCAACCAGGGTAAACGATGCCGCATACCTCGCATCGGTGAACCGCTGGTATCTGGAAGTCGGCAAGCAGCTCAATGGCCTCCTTTGGAAAGATGGCGGTCCGGTCATCGGCATCCAACTCGAGAATGAGTACTCCCTGCGGGGACCCGGCGCTGGAGAGGAACACATCCTCAAGCTCAAGGAACTCGCGCTGAAGAATGGCCTCGATGTTCCGCTCTACTTCGTCACTGGATGGGACAATGCCGTCGTTCCGCGTGGCGCGGTGCTTCCACTCTTCGGCGGATATCCCTCTGCCCCCTGGGATGGCTCACAAACTAAACTCCCACCCCAGGAGGTCTACGCGTTTCGCTTTAGAGACCGCGTGACGGCCAATATGGGTGCGGTCGGCAATCCCGCAACGCCCCATGATTCGCACCCAATCGCGGGCCCCTTGCCCTATCTCACCGCAGAGGTCGGCGGCGGCAACCAGGATACCTATCACCGCCGTCCTGTGATTCAGCCCGATGACGTCGCGGCCATGTTCCCGGTGCTTGTTGGCTCGGGCGTGGACCTCTACGGAACCTATATGTTCCAGGGCGGCGAAAACCCTGACGGCCGGCTTTCCACGCTCCAGGAATCCCAGGCGACTGACTATCCAAACGATGTTCCGATCAAGTCCTACGACTTTCAAGCGCCTCTCGGGGAGTTCGGCCAGGAACGCAGTTCCTTCCGCAAGCTCAAAGTCTTTCAGTATTTCCTCGACGACTATGGATCCTATCTCGCGCCAATGGTCGTTCATGCTCCGGAGGTGACGCCGAAGGGTCCGTCGGATTTGACGGTTACACGCGCCTCTGTCCGCACCAGGGGCGACTCAGGGTTCCTGTTCGTCAACAACTACGTCCGCGGTTACGCGATGCCCGCCCGTCCGGCCGCGCAGTTTGAGATTCGAACTCCCAGTGGCGTCCTGCTTGTGCCCTCCCATCCGGTCGAACTGCCGTCGGGCGCTTACTTCATCTGGCCCTTCAATCTCAACCTCAACGGCATCAACCTTCGCTACGCCAGCGTTCAACTCTTCACTCGTCTGGATACCGCAAATGGAAGTGTTGTCTTTTTCGTCCAGGCCACCGGAATCCCCGCCGAATTCGCCTTCGATGCCGCAGGCATCCGAACAATACAAACCTCAAGTGGAGAAACCGTCACCGATGGGGGCACGACATACATCCGTGGAGTGAATCCGGGCGAGAATTCATGGATCGATCTCGTCTCAAGCGAAGGCAAGCAACTTCGCATTGTCCTTCTAAAACAGGAGGAAGCAGAAAACGCCTGGAAAGCTCGCATCGCTGGCGCCGATCACCTGCTGTTTACCGCGCAGGATTTCTTTGCCGATGCAGACTCAAATCCAGGCCGTATTTGGCTCCGCTCTCGAGATATTCCGCAGTTTGCGTTTGACGTCCTGCCCCCGCCGGCCGCTCCCCTGCAAGCCAGCCTGCCCCTCTCGCAATCGCCCAGCTCCTCACAGCTTGCTTCGTTCACCGCAGCGACACAAAAGAGCGGTGCCAGCTTCGAGTATCACCTCATTCAGCCCGCCGCTGATGTTCCTCCCGTGAAGCTCGGGCCGAACTTCTCCTGGCGGAAGCATGGTGTCGCACAGGCCCCTCCCGAGTCCGAGTTGCCGCAAGCTGCCAAGTGGGCAATCACCATTGCTCCAGCCGACATGTCTCATCTGAGCGAGTTGTTTCTGGAGGTCAAATACCAGGGCGATGTAGCAAGGCTGTACTCCAATCATCGCCTCCTGACTGACGATTTCTACAACGGACTTCCTTGGTCAATTGGTTTGCGCCGCTTCCTTGATCCGCAGAACGCGGGCATATTTCAACTGGACATTCTTCCGCTCCGAATGGACGCGCCAGTCTACATGGAGCTTTCCAGCCCGCCAGATTTTTCGGCTAAGGGCCAGGTTGACAAGCTGGACTCCATCCGGCTGGTACCTGAATATCAACTGGTTATCAACACCGGAAGCCGGTGACTGTGCAGCGCGCAGGCTTGCGTCTCGGCCTCGATTGGACGCTCGCCGCCCGCTCCATTCCGCATGGTCGCGGCCAGGGCGTATTCTTGTCGGAACCGGCAGGTGTGAGTGATTCGCTCATCCGCAATCCCTCTGATAAACAGAGAAAGGTCCTCCCGGTGATCTCCGTCTTTGACCATTCGCCGCCGTAATGCTGGTGGTGTGAGCGAAAGGTCACAACTTGACCACGGAGATCGGAAATGGACAAGCTCGAAGAAGTGAAACCGGCCGGCAAAATACGGGTCCTTGTCGTTGACGATCATCCGATCATGCGCATCGGGATTTCTGCCATCATCGAGGCCACGCCTGATATGACAGCGGTTGCCCAGGCCGGCAGCGGCGAAGAGGCGATCGAACTGTTCGAGAAGTATCTTCCCGACATCACTCTCATGGATCTGCGCCTGCCCGGAATAAGCGGAGTGGAAGCAATCAGGATCCTTGTCTCCCGGCATCGAGGCGCCAAGTTCGTTGTGCTTACCACCTACGAGGGCGACGAGGACATTCACCAGGCTTTGCAGGCTGGGGCTCGAAGCTACATCATCAAGGGCATGCCGCACGAAGCGCTCGTCAGCGCGTTGCACCGCGTCCACGCGGGAGGGCGGTTCCTGCCTACCCCGGTCACGCAGGCACTCTCGTCCCGCCTTCCCAACTCCGAGCTCAGTGCACGCGAGCGCGAAGTCCTCGTCCTCATTGCCGGAGGCAAGAGCAACAAGGAGATCGCCACCGAACTTGGGATCACTGAGTCCACCGTGAAGTGCCACGTAAGCGTCATCCTTATGCGCCTCAACGTGAGCGACCGGACACAAGCAGTCGTCACTGCCATCCAACGTGGCCTTGTTCACGTTTGATTTTCATTCGACCAGACCTTCGATTCCTCGGGACAGCTTCGGTCCGATTGAGTAGGAAAGAGAACAATCTTTGTGTTCCCTAAGCGACACCAGATAAAGCACTTAGATTTGTGACCGTTCCAGTTCGGGACCAGGGTGTCGGAGTTTCAAATCCTCCCTCCCTGACCAATAAAATCAATAACTTATGGCTATTTCCGGGATTGCCCAAAACCCCAATGTAGTCGATTTTGTAGTCGGTCAAATTCTCCAAGATCTATAAGCGGTTGCCCCGCGAAAGCGTCCACCGCGATTCGTGACATGAAATCCAGCACGACTTCAAGGATCAGGAGAGCAGACTGATGCTGGAGCAGTGCACCTGAATGGACGGGGTGAAGTCTTCAATTTATTGCCTCATCCTGATTAGCAATTCTCACGTTGCGTTCTCACGTTGCGCGCGGGGCGAGCGCGATTTGTTGGCAGGGCGAACTCATACTCGAATGTGACAGTTGTCCCCATTTCAATCTCGTTCCATTCCGAGGGAATGAGGAATTTAGATCTATGAACGAAGACATCCGGGGCCCGGTCTTCAGGCCGAATGAATGCATAGCCGTCATCCCTCCGCAGATTCGTGATCCTCCCTTTAGCCTTTTCCGTTACTTGAGTTGGCACATTCTCAAGGCTGACCATGCGCTTTGCGTCACCCCGAATTCGAATAGCAGGTATGCGAACGCCTCCCACGTCTTTCGCAGGCGGAACGGGTGAAGAGTCTTTCCAAAGTTGCGAAATGCTTGGCATCGGTCGCAAGCTGTCGTCGGCGAACCCAAGCAGCTTAAGTGAGTCGATCGGAGACTCGACATATGGGCTCCCAGCGGACAGGTTTTTACGGAGTTCGGATAAATCGCCCGCCGAAAACGTAGAGCAAGGGCCCATTGCTTTTAGAACTCTGATTAGCTCTTGTCTATATTGTTCGGTTTGGTCAGGCGGGCGTATTCGAAATCTGCCCACCTCACGCATCCGAATTGGACCGGAGGCCTTCACCCTGGTCCGATCAATTGCGCTATAGAGGATGCCGGTTCTGGAAAGACGCCATTTTCGACCCTCGATTCCAGATAACAAAAATGTCAGGTTTTTGGCTGCACTCTAGGGAGTGCGCCACTGAGACTTGATACTTTAAGCATCGAAAATGGCCGTTTGTGCCGCCCTGGTATAGATAGATTCGGCCAAGGTGAATGATTCTGCTCTTGGGTTTTTGACAGAAAACCACTAAAAAAGAGCCTTGCACAGGCCCTGCGAACCGGTCGTCAACTGGCCTTTGTGAGGAATGTACTCGATCATGACCGGCGCATTTCTTTCTGCCTGGTAGCGGTATTGATCGATCAGACTCTATAGCACTCTGTTGCCCCCTCTTACGCCGCCGCTCTCGTGAAAGGCTCCGAACTAAGAAGTCAAGCTTGCATTCAAAAGGGGTGACCGAGCACAGCACACCCCAACAACCAACCATTGGACGAGTCCTACGTCCATCTGAAGTTGCAGCCCTCTTTTCATTGGTCATTCGGCGTGCTTTTCCTGGTATTTTGTCTGGGAAATGCAATTGCCATGCCAGGGGCCTGAACTTGTGTTGTCGTGAGGTAATTCAAGCGCAAGTGAAATGCAAACCTGCGCCCGACCATGAACAAAGCAATATCACAGACCAGGCAACTTATATCGCGGTCCAGTGATCTAAGAACATGGAAGGGTTTGGCTGATTCCCAAGGACTGAATTGGAAAGCATCTCTCAAACTAGGATTTTGGGATCGAAGAGGTTGCTCTCCTTTGGGGGAGCCCTCTGCGTTTCTCTGGCATTCATGGTTTTCGCGTGGGGAACAAATTACAAACTGTCGCTTTACAAGACTGGACATGAGACTTCCCCGGCTAAACTGTGCACACGCGGCAGCGACGCTGCAAAGAACGCAATGGGCCACACTGCAGGCGCCCGTACTTTAGCTCCGACGCCTCTCCGCATTGCGGCGCTCTTCTCTCATCCCCGCGAAACCAAAAGTTACTCTGCAGATTGGCTGAGCAGCGAGGCGATCTGCGACCTCTCACCGCTTAGGCGCGCCCCGATTCTCTATCTTCGACCACCTCCGGACAAAAGGCGCTGGCTCGATTAGCCGCCGAAGGTAAGACCCTTCCGCGGATGAATTCACAATATCCATTCGAAGGAAGGTTTCCGATGCGCTTCAAGCGCCCGATCTTGATTGCCGCCTGCTTTTTGGCTGCAATCCCGCTATTGATCTATTTTCTATATGCGCGCCATAGGACGGATGCGGCAACGGATGGTCCGGCGGCGGCTGTGGCTGTCTCCTTTGCCACAGCGCATACTGGCTTTATCGCGAATCAGTTGACGGTCGCCGGCGTATTCCAGGCATTTCAAGAGATCGACGTCCACGGCAAGGTCTCCGGCTATATCCGGCGAATCTATGTGGACATAGGGGACCGTGTACATCAGGGGCAGACGCTCGCGGTGCTCGAAGTCCCGGAGTTGCAAGCTGAAGTTGAAGGAGCACAGGCGGGTATAACCCAGACCCAGCAAAACATATCGCGTCTCCAGAATGAAGTCGCCCGGGACCAAGCTACCTACGCAGCCGTTCACGCCAATTACACGCGCTTGAAGCAAGCATCGGACGAGCAACCCGGCCTGGTTGCGGCACAGGAGCTGGACGATGCTCTGGCAAAGGATAGATCGGCGGCCTCACAAGTGGATGCGGCCAAGTCTGCCGTAGCGGCGGCGCAAGGGCAGTTGGGCGTCTCCCGAGCTGAGAACCTGAAGGTAACCAGCATGGTGCAATACGCGACCATCACAGCTCCTTACAACGGCGTCGTCACCATGCGATATGCGGACACCGGCTCGCTCATTCCCGCAGGAACCGCGGAGGGGTTAAGCCAGGCCGTGGTCAGGCTTGCGCAGAGCGATGTGCTGCGTCTCCGCATGTCTGTTCCTGAGCGGGACGTGCCTTTCGTGCACGTTGGCTCGCAAGTCACGGTCCATGTGCAGGCGACTGGGCAGCAGTTTCCAGGAACGGTGGTCCGCTACACGCGGGACGTATCCAATTCGACCAGGACAATGCTGACCGAAGTTGACGTGAACAATCCAGATCTAAAGCTCACTCCTGGAATGTATGCAGACGTGACCTTCAATCTGGAACAGAAGAATGATGCCCTCATTGTTCCCGCGAGCGCCATCATTCAAGGCGATCAGCCTTCAGTGATGCTTGTAGACAGCAACAATCGAGTGCAGAAGCGGCCCATTGTGTTGGGGATCAGCAGTGCAAACGCTCAGGAGGTCACTTCTGGGCTTGAGCCAGGCGACAGGATAATCATCGGTGGTCAAGCCCAGCTGCAGCCCGGCCAGCAAGTCACGCCGCAACCCGCCAAGAGCGACCTGGAGAACTATCAGCAAACAAACCAGAAGGGCGGCCAATAACCATGCCCTTCTTTGCGATTCGTTACCCCTTCTTTATTCTCATGGCCTGCATGATGGTCGTTGTAGTTGGTATAGCGGCTATCCTGGGCATGCCCGTCGATCTCTTTCCTCCCGTAAAGATTCCTGTCGTGGTGGTGGCAACCTTTTATGCCGGCATGCCTCCCCAGCAGATCGAGTCGGACATCACCGACAGCGACGAGCGGTTCTTTACGCTGGGGAGCAATATCGACCACATTGAATCGCGCTCGATGTCTGGTGTCAGTCTTATCAAGATCTACTTTCAGCCTGGAACCGATCCAACGGCCGCGGTGAGCGGCATCTCAAACCTGGCAATGGCAAACCTGCGCCGCCTGCCGCCGGGCACTCTGCCGCCTGTAGTCCTCAGCTTCGACGCAGCAAATCTCCCAGTATGTCTGATTACGCTGAAGGGCGCCGGCATGACTCAGACGCAATTGAAAGATGTTGCCCAGTTCACCGTGCGAAACCAGGTGGCCAACGTCCCGGGCGCCTCAGTTCCTCAGCCATACGGAGGAACGTACCGGCAAATTATGGTCTACGTCGATCCGTTGAAGCTCGAGGCTTCGCAGCTTGGCATTATGGATGTCGTCAAGGCGGTCAACGAATCCAACCTCATCCTGCCGGCAGGAGATGTCCGGATAGGCCCCAAGGACTACAACATCTACGCCAATAGCCAGGTGCCGACGACCGACGCTGTCAACAGCATCCCACTCAAGACTGTCGGCAATTCCTCTATCCTCGTGGGCGACGTTGGTCATGCTGTCGATGGCGGCCAACTCCAGACCAACATCGTGCGTGTCGACGGGCAGCACTCCGTTTACATTCCAATCCTCAAACAGGGCGGCGATTCCAATACGATTACCATCGTCAATGGCATCCGCAAAGCAACCGCCCATCTCCTCGATATCCCGCAACAGCTCAAGACTGCTGTCGTGTTCGATCAATCCGTCTTCGTCAAGACTGCCATCGCGAACGTCATCAACGAGGGAACGATCGGCCTTTTCCTGACCGGCGTTATGATCCTTCTCTTTCTGGGCAATGTGCGTGCCACGATTGCCGTGATGCTGTCGATCCCGATCTCGTGCATTGCCACCTTCCTGGTCCTCAGCGCAATGGGCAACTCGATCAACACCATGGTGCTCGGTGGCATGGCGCTTGTGTTATCCCGCCTTATTGACAACTCGGTCGTTGTGCTCGAAAACATCTTCCGGCATTTCGAGATGGGCTCAGATGCGGTGAAAGCCTCGCAGGAGGGCGGCAAAGAGGTTCAACTGGCTGTATTGGCGGCTACATTCAGCACCGCCATTGTCTTCTTTCCCGTCGTGCTGCTTACAGGGGTCAGCAAGTACCTCTTCACCGCGCTTGCGCTTGCAGTGGTCATCGCGCTCTTCTGCTCTTATGTAGTAGCGATGACCGTCGTTCCACTCTTTTGCTCTCGTTTTATCAAGCACACCAAGCACGAACATATGCATGAATCCGCGCAGGCAAATGATCCGATCCCCGAGCATATGCGAGGCGGTCACGGTCAAACCAACATCTTTGCCAAGACCGTGTATCACTTCAACCAGGGCTTCGGTTGGCTGCAGGACCACTACGACGAAGCGATCCGATACAGCCTGCGCAGGCCGGCGCTTGTGATCGTGGTGTTTTCAGTCTTTGTTGTGCTAACGTTTGCACTTGTTCCGTTCCTTGGCCGCGCCTATTTCCCCCGTACCGATCCTGGCCAATTCGTCATCAGTGTCAAGGCTCCAACGGGCACGCGCATTGAGCTCACCGACCAATACGTTGCTCGCGTTGAGCAGGATGTGCGCGACGTTGTTCCTCCCAAAGACCTGAACATGATCGTGTCTAATATTGGAGTTACACCCGATCTTTCGGCGATCTACACCCCCAACTCGGGGATGCATACCGCATTTGTCCAGGTGAGCCTGAAGGAAGATCACAGTCTGAGCAGCTTTGCCTACATGCAGCGAGTGCGAACGAAGCTCGCTGCCGATCTTCCATCCGTGCAAACCTACTTCCAGTCTGGCGGGCTCGTCGATTCGATCGTCAATCAAGGGCTTCCCGCACCCTTCGATGTCCAGGTCAGCAGTAACGACATGGACGGAGGATATGCGGTTGCCCAGCAGCTTGCACAAAAGATGCGAGCGCTCCACGGTGTAAGCGATGTTCTGATTCCCCAGGACATCGATTACCCCGGTCTTGCCCTCAACATAGACCGCCAGCAGGCAAGCCTCGAGGGCCTCACCCCGAAGACCATAGTCGACAGCGTCATCACGGCCATGACTTCCAACGGCATGGTTGCTCCGAGTTACTGGATCGACCCGAATACGGGTAACAACTACATGCTGACCGTTCAGTATCCAGAAGGTCAGGTCAAAACCCTGAATGACTTCAAGCAAATACCTCTACGATCAGCCGACGGCAAGACCACGACTCCACTCGAAACTGTGGCATCGATCCGGTCAATTAACACGCCGACTGAAGTGGATCACTATCAGCTCCGTCGGGTCTTCGACGTATATGTCATGCCCAAGTCCGAGGACCTGTCTACGATCAGCACCGGCGTAAACAAGATCGTTGCGGGAATGCATCCGCCTCATGGAACGGTTCTAACGGTCCGAGGCACCATAAACAACATGAACGAGTCCTTCAAGTCCTTTGCGATCGGCCTGGTCATGGCGACCGTACTTATTTTCCTCATCCTTATGGCGCAGTTCGCATCCTTTGTAGATCCCTTTATCATCCTGCTCGCTGCCCCTCCGGGCATATCGGGCGTCATTCTTTTCCTGCTTGCTACTGGGACCACCATCAACATCATGAGCCTCATGGGGGTTCTGATGACGACGGGAATTGTCGTATCGAACAGCATTCTGATCGTCGAGTTCACAGGCCAGCTCCGCGGGCAGGGGCTGAAGCTGGAAGAGGCGATCATTACTGCCTGCAAAGTACGCTTGCGACCAATCCTGATGACGACGCTGGCCACGGTGCTTGGGCTCATCCCCATGGCGCTGGCGCTGGAGGCGGGGAGCGAACAGTATGCACCACTCGCCCGTGCTATTCTCGGTGGCCTTAGCGTCTCCGTCATAGTGACCGTATTCCTCGTCCCCGCCGCCTACTTGCTGATCCATCGCCGCATCGAGGCTCGCAAAGAGCGTGCGGGCGATGCCTCTATTGGAGATGCCGCGCAGTCTGGTGAGGTGACAGCATGAGAAGCTGTCTGCTCAGTTTCCTGCTTACCTCTTCTCTCTATGCGCATGCGCAGACGAGCACCGCCGATCTTCCCGCGGCCCCGCGGCCTTCATCGACATCTCTGAAGCATGCGACAGCAATTGCGAGCCCTGGCTCAGATCAGGCTCAAGCCACGCCTCAGGGGCAGCTTCAGCCTCTCATCGATCCCGCAACAATCCCCATCTCGATCTCGCGCACCGATGCGGAGCGCCTCGCTCTCAACAACAATCCGCGCATAACTGCGAGTCACCTGCTCGCTCTGGCGGCCGGGCAGGCAACACGCGAGACCCGGTCCGGTGAATTGCCTCAGATATCCGGCGGCTTCACGGCGTCAAAGGCGGAGGATGGAAGCCGCATCGGCGCTGAGGGGCTGACCGACTCGCGTCTCTATACGCACGCAGGCGCAGGAGGGTCTGCATCGCAGCTCATCACCGACTTCGGTCACACTCGCAATCTCGTCGCAACGAGCAAACTGCAACAGAAGGCGCAGGATCAGACCGCACTCGCTACTGAGCAGGATGTCTTGCTGGCGACGGATCAAGCCTTCTACCGCCTGCTGAATGCACAGTCACTCCTGGGTGTAGCGAAGGCAACTGTTGCCGCACGAGGCGATGTACAGAGCCTTACTTCCGCGCTTACAAAAAGCGCTCTCAAAAGCGACCTGGATCTCAACATTGCATCCGCCGACCTGTCGGAGGCTCAGCTCCTGGAACTGGATGCCGAAAACAGTGTTGCGTCAGCGAGCGCCGCTCTTGCCGCTGTACTTGCCGCGCCTTCGGACACGCTCTATCATGCGGTTGAAGACTCCGAGAACGCACTGTCGCAACCGCCATCGCCCGATAGCTCAGCTGCCATCAACACGAGCGCTCAGACGCAGCGCCCCGATCTTCAGGCTCTTCGCTTTACTGCCGCAGCCGACCAAAAGTTCGCTACCGCACAGCAGCTCCAACATCTGCCTACAATCTCCGCATTGGCCATCGGAGGTATAACCCCTGTCGCTCCGGATGGAATCTTCGTCCCGAACTGGTATGCCGCCGGAGGGGTGAGCCTTACCCTCCCGCTGTTTACTGGATTCCGCATTGATGCCCAGGCGCAGGAGGCGCGCCTTCGTGAGAAGGCAACCGAAAAGCAGGCGCAAGATCTCTCTGACACCATCGCCCGGGACGTCCGCGTTGCACTCCTGAACGCACAAACTGCCTTCCAACGCATTGTGGTTGCCGATCAGTTTCGGAAGCAGACCGCTCAGGCGCTCGCACTCGCGCAAACCAGATATAAGCTAGGTCTCAGCTCCATCGTCGAACTAAGCCAGGCACAGCTGCAAAGCACCCAGGCGGCCGTCGCGGCAGTGAATGCGCGATACGATTACCTTTTGTCCCTCCGCTCGCTGGATTACGCGCGCGGCCAACTGGCTCCATAGAACGAATTGACCCAAAGGATGAAACGGGAATGCGAAGGCGTCCCCGGGGAATGGGGTTTGCATGCCGAAACCCGTCTCGAAGAGCAACGGACAAATTCCCACCTCGCTGGCAAGCCCAGGAGCGGTGCGGTTTTGGCTTGCCATTTGTTTGATTGGCGTGAGTACCGGTTTGGCGGCCGCGGCGCTGACTTTATTGCTCCAAGTCATCCAGCGCGCCGCGTGGCATGAATCCGGCACAAACATACTCGAATCTGCTCGCCAGGCAAGCGCGTTGAGACACATCGTCGTTCTGGTCGCTGCCGGCATTCTGGTAGGGCTGGGGCAGGTTCTCCTCAAGCAGCTTTCGAGTGGCAACGGAATTGACACGACCGAGGCGATCTGGTTTCATGCCGGGCGCATGCCGGTACTGCGGACTCTAGGCAGCGCATTGTTGTCAATCTTTGCGGTAGGCATGGGGGCATCCATGGGCCGCGAAGGTGCGCCCAAACAGGCGGGCGCTGTTTTCGCCAACCTTTGCGCGGATGCCGAAACTCTTTCCGACGAGCAACGACGCCTGCTTGTGGCTTGTGGCGCTGGAGCTGGCATGGCAGCGGCCTATGGCGTTCCACTCGGTGGCGCACTCTTCGCGATTGAAGTGATGCGCGGGAAACTGGCTTTGCGCTTTGTTCTGCCGGCGCTCTTCGCCTCCCTGATCGCTACCGGTGTTTCCTGGTTGGCACTCCCTGACGCGCCCACCTACGTTATTCCATCGTTTACTCTTTCGGCTTCAGTAATCCTGTGGGTCATCGTGGTCGCTCCCATCTTTGCTTTCGGGGCCATCCTCTATGTGCGACTCGTTCGCTGGGCCGACCAGCACAAACCCCGCGGGTGGCAGCGATTCATAGCCCCGGCGGTCGCCCTCGGGCTTGCAGGTGTGGTGTCAGTGTGGTTCCCGGAGATACTCGGCAATGGGAAAGACCTTTCGCAGTTGCTTTTCACGGATCAGGTTGGATTGCGCCTTGGGTTGGCGCTTCTGTTCTTGAAGCCACTTGCCACCATCACTTGCATACGCAGCGGCGTGCCTGGGGGCCTGTTTACACCTTCACTCACATTCGGCGCTTTGCTGGGCGCTGCGTTGGGCCACGCCTGGAGCGCGTTCTGGCCGGGCACGCCGATTGGATTTTTTGCGCTGCTTGGCGCGGGCGCGGTCCTGGCCGCGACTACCCAGGGGCCGGTGTCATCCGTGGTGCTGCTGATGGAGCTTACCGGCAGGGACCGGTCGTTCATTTTGCCGCTTATCTTGGTTGCCGGAATCTCGACATTGA
>Ga0302277_1002074_pt1 | contig 14474 bp, 11 predicted proteins | sample III_Bog_N3_1_FD_198759 | JGI IMG/M metagenome (GOLD analysis project Ga0302277, IMG submission 198759) | Peat permafrost microbial communities from Stordalen Mire near Abisko, Sweden - III_Bog_N3_1 | ecosystem: Environmental > Terrestrial > Soil > Wetlands > Peat | place: Sweden: Abisko... | reverse complement strand
TGCTCCATAATCATTAATTAACATTTTTACTTTTTTTATATTTTGATATTGTACTGCTAAATGTAATGGAGTTTCGCGTTTTTTATTTATCATATCTATTATTTCTGGACACCAATCCAAATAATATTGCATTGTATAAGTAAAAACATCATTGTTCATGCACAAGTAATGTAACGGCGTGTTTCCCAACGAGTCTTGTTGTGTCAATGCATCATTTGTCAAATATATTTTTGCATTATTCGATTTTATTATTTGCTTTATCGAATGACTATTATGTTTACACATAAGATGATGTATATTTTCATTTTTGTTGGTGGTTAAATTTATTAGATTGGGTGATTGTTCCAAAAGTTGGACAGTAATATCATTTACATAATAATTTTGACACAAATAATGAATTAGGCATTGTCCATTATTTTTTTCATGATTATTTATTAAATTATTGATGATATGTAGAATTCTACTTTCATTGTGATATTCTGAAAATATTGATGTGTCAATTGTACAAAAATCAAATTTTTTATATTCATCTAATTTCCAATATTCTTTATTTTTTATAATATTGTTAATTTGTGTCATATCTACTTTTTCATCAACATCTTTATCATCCCAAATATCATCATCAATAAAAAATAATTTCCACGAATCAGCATCTTTACTTTTATTATATTTGATGCAATTTAACAAGTGATTTGATTCACTTATTGTTTTTGTAATTTGATCTTTATCATATTTGATTTTGATTTGTTTTTTTTCATATTCTTGAAATTTTATTTTGTTTTCATCATGTTTTTTTATTTGTTGTTCAAAATCTTTGCATTTATCCAATATACAATTAAGATGTTGTAACTTTGACTCTATTTCTTTATTATTTTGTGTAAGTGTATCCAAATAATTAGTTATTGTATGTGATTTTTTTTGAATACTTTTGGATATTTATTGAATGTAATCTTATTTTTGAATATATTCTTCATTTTGATAATTATGAATGTACTAATGAGTAGTGCAATGGTATGAAATTTCAATTTTTTATAAAAAATTGTCTATAATATTACCCACTGAATTTTTGTGAAAAAAATTGTCTGGTATTTACCCACTGAATTTTTGTGAAAAAAATTGTCTGGTATTTACCTACTGAATTTTTGTGAAAAAAATTGTCTGGTATTTACCTACTGAATTTTTGTGAAAAAAATTGAAAAGTGATTACATTGTAAATTATTAATATATTACAATATTTACAACAATGGAAGCAAAAATTAAAGAATTTTTGATCAAAGAAAATATGGTGTTGTATCCAATAAAAAGTGACTCATTAACTATAATATATGATTTATTTTTTAAAAATAAAATTCCAGATGATGATATGTTAATATATGAACCAGATATATTATTTTATATTGGAACATATTATCAAGTATTGAAAGATGTGAAAAAGGCAATTGAATATTTAGAAAAAGCAATCAAAGTAAATAATTATATGGCATTATATAAATTGGGATGCATAAATGAAAATATGGGAAATTATAATTTGGCATTTGGATATTTTAATAGAGGTGCTATTTATGATGAACCAAATGCATTGACAAAGATAGGATTTATATATATGTTTGATTATGAGAAATACAATGTTAAATATAATAAATATATGGCAATTAGTTATTTTGATAGATCTGCAAAATTATATAATGAGACTGCAATTTTAAATTTGGGTGATATATATTTGAAAGATGGCAATAAAAATAAAGCAATTGATTATTATAAAATGGCGGGTGCAGAAAATAATATATATGCATTAAAAAAATTAATATATATTCATCACAAAGAATATCATCAAAATAATTTTTGTGGAGTGAATTTATTCGAAATTATAAAATATTGTGAACAATTATTAAAACTCGATGATGATGGTAAAATAAGAGTATTATATTGTAAATGTTTATTGTATTATTGCAGCATTGACATATCAAATAGTGATATTTCAATTTTGGATAAAACAATAAAAAATGTAACAATGATTGATAATTACGAAAATAACAAAATTACAATAAAAATATTATGTCAGGCATATACATATAAATTTGTGAAAAATAGATTATTAATATTTTATAATGAAGCAATGAAATATATAAATAAATATGAAAATAAACATGAAAATAAATGTGCAACAATATACAGTTATTTGTCTTTACTCAGCAAATATGCATACAAGTATGATGATGCATTAAAATATATAATAATTGGTTGTGATATGAATAACAAACCTATGTCTACCATTCATAAAAAATATATTTATGATATTATTAAAAATGAAAATATTACATGGACACCTCTTATACATAAATATTGGCAAGAACGCGCGAATAAAAGATTATCAAATGAAATATTTATATTGCTAATGTGCCAAAGAAATAAAGATAAATCAAAATATGAATATATTAATAGAATAATAAATAAAGTTGTAATTATGAAAATATGTGAATGGTTAAGTAAATTTTACAAAAATGATTAAGGTGATAATCTATACAAAGTTCTAGGACACAATGAAAAATCTGTGATATGTTGTGAATTCAAATATGTCATTACAATTCTTTCCAACCCAAAACCACCACCACCATGAGGCATGCATCCAGTTCCAAACATTTTAATGTAAAAATCCAATGATTCTGGATTAATATTCTTATCTTTCATTCTTTCAACTAATATTTTTGCATCATGAATTCTTTGTGATCCAGAACATATTTCTCTGCCTCTAAAAATAATATCATAAGAACAAGTGAATTTTGGATTTTGTGAACAAAGCATGGTATAAAATGGTCTGGCACTAACAGGATATTTATCCAAAACAAATAAATCCACATCATACATTTTCTTTATAATTTCTCCCAATGCTTTTTCATTGTCTGTGCTCAAATCTTCATTTATATCTTGTTCAAAACCATTTTTATTTAATAATTTCACTCCTTTTTTAAAAGTGATCACAAAAGGATCTTTAGTGAATAATGGTTCAATAAATCCTTCTTTTTCTGCAATTGAATTAATAATATATCCACAATTGTTTTTAATATTATTAAAAATGTATATTAAAGTATTCCACAAAACATCAATGACATAATGATGATTTTTATTTGGTGGAATAACAAGTTCTATGTCCAAACCAATAAACTCTGCAAGGTGTCTATTAGTGTCTGATTTTTCTGCTCTAAATACTGGCCCAATTTCAAAAACTCTATCGAGATCACTCACAATTGCCATTTGTTTGTATAATTGTGGTGATTGTGCCAAACATGCATTATTTCCAAAATAATCTAATTTGAACACATCAGCACCACCTTCAGATGATCCACCAATGATCTTTGGAGAGAATATTTGGGTGAAATTATTATTCAATAAATATTCGCTAAAATATTGTGTGACTTTTGATTTCAACATCATTTTAGCCATATTTCTATTTGCTCTTAAATCCAACCATCTATTATTGAATCTGTGCATTTGCCCTACTTCTGCATGTGTTTTACCATTATCTTCTATATCTGAAACTTGAATTGGTAAAACATCACATTTTGATATTATTTCAAGATTGGAAACATGAAATTCTATTTTACTATATTTTTCAGATGCAGTTTTAATACCTTTATTATTTGGCGGTAATTCTTTTAATAATCCAGCACATTTAATAACAGATTGCACACGCAAATCCAACAATTCGTCATAATTAACAATATTTTTCTTTTCCAATATGCATTGAATTCTTTCTGTTTGATACCCCAATAACAAAAAGCATATATTTGCCTTTGCTTTGATATTTACGATTCTTCCCCAAATACTTATTTCATTGGTATTTGTTAAATCAATATTTTTACAGTTATACATCTATATTAGTTTTTATTAAATATATGAATGTCATAATGTAATATTTTCAACTTTTTGAAGAAAATATGAAAATTTTATATTAAAGAATATGTATTGTAATATTAGATAAATATAATGTGATGTGATTTTGAATATTCAATAGTTAATGAAGATGGTGAAACACTATGTAATGTATATGATAGTGGAGTTAATACCAATAATGTACATATATCTAGACATAATAAATATATGATAGAAATAGCAAGTGATTGTAAAAGATTTACACATGATGAGCTAGTCAAAGAACTAAAACAATTAGTTAATAAAATAAATGATGTTATGGGATTTGACAGACATGAATTATTTGAGGTAATAGCAATATTATCATATGTATTAGCAGAATATTGTGAAGGTGATTTTTTGGAATTATCATATTGTTAAAAGTTATGATTTTTTATTTATATTAAAAAAGTCGAAAGTTTTCATTGAAAATATTTAATATTGTGTTTTGAATAAATAATCCATGAATATACCAATTCCATAATTTTTATTGAATTTTTCGTGATGATAATCATGAAATTCTGATAATCCTTTGAAACCACTGTGTGATAATACTACTGCATTAAATGTTGTTAATATCATCCAGAGTCTTATTGTCAAAGGGTGTGATGATAAAATTATCATAGGTAAATATACTGGGATAATATTACCGATATATATATCTGGTGCAGTATTATATAGGGCACCAAGGCCAATAGGAGCAGTAATTTCATGATGTTTTTTGTGAAAATTTTTATAGAAATATGGTTTGTGAAGTATCCAATGACCAGTATAAAAGAATACATCTGTCATTAATGTTGCCAATAAAATATCTGAAAACATTTTAGCATATGTAAAATCGATATTTAATATATTTACGGTACTTGTTATAATTATGATTGGTATTATTGTATGAAAAGATACATTTATGATTACTGTTGGTATACATTTTTTATAATCAGTCATCATATCATTATAATTATATTCTTGTATTTTTAAAGTATTAAAGAAACCGAAGTAATCAATTGCGAACATTGTTAAACTAGAGACATAATAACATATGTTGAAAGTTAAATAATATATTGTTGAGTTTATTATTATATTTGATATATTCATATTATATAATTACAGTAATATATTTATATATTTTTAACTTTTTTTTACAACTTTTTTATCAATATATACTATAAGATATTATGGAAATCAATATAAAAACTATTCTCGTGGTAATCATTGTTTGCTTGTTCATTTATTTGTTATATCCACATGTAGAAAGATTTGATGCAAGAACAGTTGAATTTGTACCTGTTAATGCACCAAAATATGGACTTCGTGGTGATAAATTAAGAACATACGATATTGCCAGAAATTACATTGGAACACACAGACAACTTGCATTGGACCCATCATCTGGACAAATGTGGGAAAGTGATAATTCACCAATTTCTGAAGGTATTAATGGATGCACAAAAACAGCTTGTCCAAACAACTTAACTGATTATGATAATTTAGATACATGTTATCAATGTGGTTCTGCAGATAGAACAAAAAGCAGAATTCCTGATATGGAACCACACATGCATTTGGGATAAGTTATTTAAAAAATTGAATAAAAAATAACATACATTACTCAATAATAATCATATTGTTCATTAATAATATGATTATATATTTCAAAACGCTTTCATTGTGTAAATTAAATGAAGTAGAACAAATATTCAAAAGATATAACGTAACTGTGACAAATAAAAAACCAATTGGTAAGTTTTTTGCAAAAATAGAAGAAAAAACATATTTAAAAGGAGTTGATATCAATAATAATGAATTTGATTTGGACATTAAGAAGAATTTTCAATTGCAAAGTGTGGTACATACTAGCGCATTGCTTTACAATATATATGATTTTTACAATGATAACAAAAATAGAAGAATCAAAGAACTTGGAACATTTGAATATAAGGTATATGGACACATTAATTATACAAAGAAAGTTAATAATGTCAAGGTATTTGGTTTTGATGATTATTTTGTAATAGATAATTTGAATCAAACATATCATGAACTAAAAAACATAGGTTTAAAATTGTCAGCAAGAGATCATTGTATTGGACAATTCATACAAAAATATTTACACAAACAAATTTTGAATGAATGGCATTTCAATCCTCAAAATTATAAAAATCCATTGGAACTACACAGAGATCCATACGAATTTTTTGAATCCAATATTTACATTAATAATGAATATTCACAAAAATATGGAATTACAAATATGATAAATCATGTTCTTAATGAAGGATTATTTTTTAGAGCAAATAGAAGTAATAGACAAGCAAATTATTGGTTTCCTGGATTAAATTCTGGTGTTCCTTTTGTCAAGAAAATTAAAGATGTGATGCATGAATTGACATATTTTGTGCATGATATGACACATCAAGCAATACCTGATTTGATTTACAGTGGAGAAGTAGATCCAATAAGTAGATTTGTGTATATTTGTTATAGACTAATGAGTGAAGCAATTACTTTAATATGTGCAGATGTATTTTTTGTGGATTCTTTGTTAAAGGCTGGATTTAAATATGATACAATGGAAGGAAGAAAGATATATCCATTATTTGCTTCAATGAAGAATTTTGATTTTTCAGATAAACAAATATTTTTTGGATTATTGAGAGCAAGTATGGAATTTTGTTTGTTGGGTGATGTTTCTGGTTTTAGAGAATTTAATCCTGATGAAAATAAATTAAAAGAATTCATAGATAAATATGAAGTATTTTTCATTCAAGATTTCAGATGGACAGTTCATAATTTTGATGATATGAGATTAAAAAGTGATACATATAATAAATGGTGGAATAAAGTAAATTTGTGGCCAAATAAATATAATAAAATGTATACTGTTACTGATTTCATTGAAACATTGCCAAATATTGAAAATTTAATAAATGAAAAACAACATAAAAAAGTGTGTCATATAATTTTTGATCAAATATTGAAATTATACATTGAACCAGCATTCAATAATGATGTTAAGATAGAACCATTTGAAGTCAGATATGATAGAATGTTCAGAAAATATATAATGGGACAATCATATATATTTTTTAGATATGGATTTCTCAAAGATAATGATCAGTATATCAATAACATTGATAAAATAATGATAAATGATAAATTAATTGATGTTGATCAAGGAGAAAGTTTAAGATCTTATTATTTTGGATATTTAAAAGAGTTGGAAAAAATATCTTTGTTGACAAATGATGATATTGAAATATATAAAAATGTTTATCCATTATTTGAACCAATGTATATATCTTATAATAAAAATGATAAAATGAATTCCAATTGTCATAAAAGTTTTATTGAAAGAATTATTGTTTAAATACTTTCTTTAAATATATAATTTATCAGAATTATGTGCATTTTCATAATAATTTGGTTCTTTAATAATTTTTGGATATAGCTCATGCAACATAATACACATTTTTTTGCACATTAATCTTATATCATATTCATTGCCATTTTCTGGCATTCTTCCTATGAATAATTTATGATAATCTTTTACTGACATACAAAAAGTAAATGCAGTAGATTTCATACCAATATTGAACATATTTTGAATTTCTTTATTTTGATTTAATTCATTGCAATCTTTCAAATATGAATTTCTTAACACCATAAATTCTAATATATATTTTTTTTGCAAATTCATTTCTTCGTGTGTTCCAAATACTCTATACAAAGTATCATTCATTGCAGTTGTTTTACTACTCGTTAGTCTATTGATTTTTGCTTCAGTGTGTGCTGTAAATTCCTTTAAAACTTCATCAGATATGCCAGCAATCAAAAAAGTTACATATATATCTCCATATATTGACAAATGACCCAAGTTTATCAATGTATCATTTATATTTTTGGTTGATTTATTGGAAAAAGACAAATAACATAATCTTGCATTGAATTCTCCGGACAATTCATAGGATGGTTTATTATTGATATTGAAATCATTGAATAATTCATTTGCATTTTCTTGCAGTTCAGTTTTATTGATAATTATGCATCCAGGTTCAACAACAAACATATTTGATTCTATTATTCCATTACTTTTATTTATCAAATCAATCATTTTCTTTTTGAAAGATAAAAATCCACAAGACATTATTGTATAGTTAACATTTTGATATTCAATTATTCCATTTCCATTTTGCAATTGTTCCATTATATTTAATTCTGTATTGTTCACGATTGTTATCCATTTTTTGATGTTATATTTATTCAATATATTTATTGTATTTGATGTTGTAAAATTGCATAATAAACATGTATTTGAAGTTATTTCTGGATCACTGGTAAACTGTTGGAATTTTAAAGATTTATTATTTAATATTTGTTCAAATTTTGTATTATTGAAAATTGTCATTATATTAAGATTTTTGAAATCACGCAAATTTAGTATATTATTGTATGTTTCTATTAATGCATCCATTTGTGATTTAATGTAATATATTAGAATGTTCTATTATTTAATATTTCATTTTTTTTGTAAAATTGATAGGTTTAACTTCACTGTGACTGGTGAAAAAATTGAATTTTTAATTAAAAAGTGATTATTAGTTCAAGATACAATATAAAAATGGATGTATTAAACATAGCATTGAAAAAGTTAGATATCAATATTAATAAAATAACAAATGTATATTATTATGGTTCACATGTTCATGGATCTGCAAATAAACAATCTGATTATGATATAATAATAGTAGGTGATTTTAAAAAAGAACCAATAAAATATAGAAACGATAAATATCCTTATTTTAGCGTTTATGATTTGGATACATTTGAACATAATAATATAAAATATGATATTGCTATTTATTCAAATGATAATTTTGAATCAATAATAAAAAATAATTATTTACTTGCAGTAGAATCTTTATTCAATGATCCAAAATTTGTACCAATTAACAAAATAGATTATAGGCAAATTTATTTGGAAAAGTATTATGATATAAATATGATTGATAGAGCATTAAAAAATGAATTGGGGTATTCATTGCAGGCATACAAGAGGTTCAAACAACACAAATTACATGAACAACTTGATAAGAGATGGGTTTCGAAAAAGTTATATAATGCATTGAGATATCATGATACATGTCTCCAGTTATTGGAAAAGAGAACTATTTATGATTTTGGGAGAATGAATTATGTAAAAATTGAAATAAATCGTATGTTGAGTAATATGGAATCTTTAGAAAATGTATTTGAGTATATTTATGAAATGATCAAGAAGAAAATTGTGGAAGTGAATGAATTCATAAAAAAAGATTTATCAAATTAATGAATATATATTTTGGTGGTTTGATCAGTTCATTACGTTTAATGATTAACAAGAAAGTGAATATTTGTTGTTGAGAAGTTTCTGTGTAATATTTATGAGTTATTCTTGACCATGATGGCATTATTTCCATTCCATTTATTGCTTTAATGTTTTCAAATTTTATTGATATGTAATTATTGTCTCCATTTTGCGAAATTATTAGTTCACCATCATATTTAAGAATCATTGAAGAGTAACATCCACAATAAATATGTTTTATTGTTGTGTCATTTTTTATTAATGTTGGTATCCATATTTCTGTGTGTAAAAATTTACTTGTGAATAACTGTTTTGATCTATTACTACCATAACCAATCAAGTCTCCATTGTGTTTTAGAATGAGAGTGTGATTAGATCCATTTGAAATTGATTTTACATCTTTTATTATATTCGAATCATTTAATATTGGTTTGAATATATTAGTTGTCATTATTCCTTGTGTAATACGACATCCCAACTGATTTACACTATTTGAACCAAATGTAAATATATCACAATTATTCATTAAAATAGTTGAATAATCGTCACCACAACTTACACTCTTAATATTTATGTTTGTCATTAATAATGTTGGTATAACTTTATATTTGATATTGCTGCCAAGTCCCAATTGACCAGATTGATTATCTCCAAATGTATATAACTCGCCATTATTTTTTAAAATCATACAATGAGCAGTGCCGCATGAAATTTGTTTTATATTTTTATCATTCATTAATAATGTTAGCATAGGCATATGTTCATAATTTCCAAAACCCAATTGCCCTTCATCATTTTTTCCAAGAACTAACAGTTCTCCATTATTTTTGTATATTAATGAAAATTTGTATCCACAGTGAATTGATTTGATATTTTGATCTTGAATAAGTAATTGTGGTGTTTTATATATTTTAATGCATGTTCCACAGATATAAAGTTTACCATCAGTTTTCAATATTAAAGTGTGTGTTTTACTTGTGGCAATTATTTTTATATTAATATCAGTCATTAATAGTTGTGGACTGGAGACATCTTTGATATGACCTAATCCAAGATTAAAATAATCATTAGCGCCAAGCACAAATAATTTCCCATCATCACAATAATAATAGTTCATTTATATTGTCTATATTTTCATTAAATGACTTAAATGGATTAATTTTCAATTTTTCCATATAAAAAAATATCTATATCAAATTTAATATAAATGAATAAATATAAAATTGGAATATGTGGAATTGGGTTCGTTGGTTCCTCGATGATGAACAGTTTCATTGAACATAAAATGATATTAAATGAAAATTTGTTTTGCTATGATAAATATAAAAATATTGGCAGTTTTGAAGATTTATTGAATTCAGATATATTATTTTTAGCATTGCCAACTCAATTTAAAACTGAAGATGCAACGTATGATTTGGAACCATTGAGAGAAACACTATCCAATTTAAATAATTATAAAGGAGTAATAGTATTGAAAAGTACTTTGTTGCCAAAAACAACGAATAGTTTATCAATTGAATATGGATTAGATTTAATTCATAATCCAGAGTTTTTAACTGCAAGAACTGCCTTTGAAGATTTTCACAACCAAAAACATATTGTATTGGGTAATTCAGATAATTGTCTATATGAAAAAATAGAACAAATATATGAATTTTACAATGCATATTATCCAACCGCGAAAATTTCATTGTGTAGATCAGATGAATCAGAATCAATGAAATTATTTGCAAATAGTTTTTATGCAGTTAAAATACAATTTTTCAATGAATTGTATTTATTATGCAAAAAAAATAATATTGAATATGATAATGTCAAAGATTTGATGATCGAAAATGGATGGATAAATAAAATGCACACAGATGTTCCGGGTCCGGATGGTTTGTTGAGTTATGGAGGATTGTGTTTTCCAAAAGATACAAATGCATTATTAAATTTCATGAAAGATTCTGATGTAGAACACAAAGTATTAGAATCTGTTGTTAATGAAAGAAACAATATGAGAAATGATAATGATAATGTTATTTAAAATAAAACTCTTGATTAATCAGTTTTGCGAATATAATGAGCTGAGCGAAGCGATCAAAGAGTGTCATGATGATATCATCAAAAAAAAATGAAATTTGCAATGGTTGAATGATATGTTATATATTGTTGATTTATTTAACAATGAATAATCAGTATAATTCAAAGTGGCAAATAACAATACATTTTAGAAATGCCACACATCAAACTATTGAAACATTAGAATTACCAGTGTTAAATTTAAATGGAACAGAACAAATAAGAAGTACAATAGATGAATACATGATTCCAAAATTGGAGGAAATGCAATGGACTGGATTTGGATTGTGGTCTCAACATGAACCAATAAAAGATGATACTATATTTGATGATTTGAATTATCAAAGAGATGGATTTGGTGAGATTTTATTTGAATGTGAAGATCATGCATGTCGTTATAGAGCAATAACAACAAAGGTTAAAAAATATGATGAATGTATTGTTTGTTTTGAGAAAAATGATAATTTCAAAAGTGTCATGATGTGTATGCATATGTGTTGTTGCAAGAAATGTTTTGATAAGATTAAAAATTGCCCAATATGCAGAAAACCAAAAACCAAATAATTTTTTTATAAAAATATGATTTTTTAATTATCATATTTTTAGTGATATAAAGTCGCATGCAAAAACGATATAATAAAATATGTAATAATATATAATAATTATGAATTTAATAATTGAGTTGGAAAATCAATTTAACAGAATGTTGAAAGTAGAAAAAATAAATGGTATAAGCATAAAAATTGAAGAAATCGAACCAAAAATATTTAAAATACTTTACAACAATAAATTTTTATTTTATTTTAATACAAATGAATTTGCGCAGAATGAATTACTGGGAAAACACAATAAAAAATGGGATACCAATAAAATTGAAATAATAAGAAAAATAAAAAAATTAACAAAGATGTCTCCAATAAATCATGATATTATTTGTTTAGTGAATATGCATGATAACCATAATATATTATTAAAAACAGTATCAAGTTTAAATAGACAAATAAATAAACCACATATGATAGTATTGATTTCATCAGAATCGGACAAAAAGTTTGCAATATCGTGTGATTTGGAGTACTCTATGTCAAATGAAAATACAGTGGGCGTAAAATTTCAGAATGGATTAAATTATGTTAAAGATAAATATCCAAATATTAGCGGAATATTGTTATCAAGTGGTCATGAAATTTTTCCAGAACATTGGATAACAGAGGTTTTAAAAATAAGTAAAAATTATGATGTTATAGGTGCAGATCATGATTATATGGTTGATAGTAAATGCAATAAAGTATATTACAGAGAATTAAATCATGAAAAGTACAATGCATATCTAGAAGAAGAATATCAAAATTCGTATATATTATTTTATGGGTCATATTTTAAAAAAGAATTAATATTAAAATTAAAATGGGATATATTTCCAAATATTGATAATGGCATTGAATTGAGTACATTTAAAAATTGTATGAATATAAAATCAAAAATAGGAAATATTAAAAACACTGGTTTTATTACATTGTATCAGGGTGTAAAATCATACAGTATAAAATATTTAATTGCAAAAAATTTTATTATTGCAAATGAAATTGATATAAATATTATAGAAAATACGCATCTGATTAAAAGATATAATTTATTGCAAAATAATGAGATTGTAAAAGTGAAACCAGTGACAATAACTAAAAATGTTATATATCCAGTTGCTATAACAAGAATAAATAGACAAACAAGCACAACATTTGATCCCTATGCAAAAAGAGATGAGAAGATAAATCCAGAAATGATTTTTAAATTATCATCATCAAGTGAAACAAAAGTGATAACTCATCAACAAGAAAAAATAACACCAGATAATTCAATTGAATCTATAAACAGTAATAAAATACAAAAAAATAATTCATTGAATACATTGAATACATCGAATACATTAAAAAATAATTTTGGAATTTCTGGTAAAACATCAGAATCTAAAAATACTTTGAGTGTTGCAAAATATTTAGAACCAAAATTAAATGCTGGATTGAGATTTTCTGCATACAATATTGATGACGTTAAGATGAGAATAACTCCATTAAATGGTGTGCAAGTTAATTTAAATTTGATTTTTAATTATGTATATGTTTTATGTGATACTCGCAATGAAGATAATATTAATAGAATTGATAGATTAATGTCAAGATATAATATTATATATGAAAAGATTGACATTGTCAATAGTGAAAATGCCACAATTAAAAAAGAATTTAGTAATTTGTTGGACACAAGTATCAAATCAATAAAAGAATATGTATATTTATTAACACATATGAAAGCGATAGAGTTAGCAAGAAAAAATAATTATCAAAATATTTTGATATTTGAAAATAATATTCACTTGCACAATGATTTTAATACAATGATATCAAAATTAATGATAGCACCAAATGATTGGATATTATTATATCTTGGTGATAAACAAAAATATACAGATGTATTAAATACAAATTTTTTGATTGCAAAAGATGTCAAAGGTTCATTTGCATATGCAGTAAAGAAAGATTGTTACACTGAAATTTTGAGACATTTATCACAAATGAACAAATCAATTGATGATAGTTTAATTGCATATCAAAAATTAAAAAAATGTTATGTGTTACATCCAAATCCAGTATTAATAAGAACAATATCAAATACAGAAAATGATAATTTGATGGATTTGGAATATTCACAAGTTTCAATGATTTCTATTGTTTTGCCCACATTGAATGGATTTCCATTGATACAAAGAGCAATAAATAGTATATTCAATCAATCATATAAAAATTGGGAATTGATAATAGTTGATGATGGATCCACACAAAAAGAACTTAAAAATTATTTGAGTTCACTAAAATTCAAAAAAATTAAAATAAAAACTTTGGTGAAAAATGGAGGTTTGCCAAATGCATTAAATGAAGGTATTAAAGCATGCACTGGATCATTTTGGACATGGATATCAGATGATAATGAGTTTAGATATGATGCATTTGCCGAATTAAAATTAAAAATTGACAATGGTAATGATTTTGCATATTCTGATTATGAAACAATAAATGAATTTAGAAATAATGCACAAAAAATAGTTCCATTGAGTGAATATAATCATGGAAATATAAGAGAATTATGGAAAGGAATG
>Ga0302277_1002067_pt1 | contig 14500 bp, 21 predicted proteins | sample III_Bog_N3_1_FD_198759 | JGI IMG/M metagenome (GOLD analysis project Ga0302277, IMG submission 198759) | Peat permafrost microbial communities from Stordalen Mire near Abisko, Sweden - III_Bog_N3_1 | ecosystem: Environmental > Terrestrial > Soil > Wetlands > Peat | place: Sweden: Abisko... | reverse complement strand
ATGTGCCAACGGGTGGCCATCTCTTCAAGGGAGTAGTACTCTTTCTCAGGCATTAACATCGCAATTTGGTCCGAAAATAAATTCTTTAAAAATATACTTGGACGTATACACAGAGCGTTATATAAAAGTCAATAAATATATAAAATAAAATATAACTATAAATAGTAGTTGTTAAGGTTAATGCATATAATAGCTGTTTTTGATATTTATTGTATTTGTTTTCGCTGAATGTTAAATTCATCACATGAAATATACGTATAATTCTATGGGCAGACTTATTCGGAGAAAGCAAGCTCGGCTGGCTAAAGTGCGGGATGTTGCCAAAAGTTTGAAACAGGAAATCGAGAATTTAAAGCGCATGCAGGCTAGGCTGCCTATACCCAAGAAAAGAAAAATAAAGAAAAAGGAGCGTATTCGCTCGCTATCAGAAAAATGGAAAAAATTATTGTGCTATATCGGCAATGCTGGGCCTGCGGGGATTTCCACTCGCGAGATGTTGACCTATTGTGAACAGGAAAGCCTTGATGTTCGGAAGCCAATACTTCTGTCCCATTTGAGCTTTTACAGCGATAAGAAGTTCATAAAGCGAGTTAGGAAGGCTACTTTTGCCCTAACTAAGGCAGGAGAGAAAATGGCGGGTTGGGTGCCACCTAATTCTAATCTAGAAGAGAGCCAAGATTTTCTGAGGCAGTAACTATTAAAAACAGTAGAATCCTACACTGTAATAAAATTTATCCGTAAGATTGCGTTTCTTGTGAAATTTGTAACAGCGTATGTAATCTATCATATTGAATGTGTTATAAATTTGTTCCTTGCCAAGGTCGGGCGCTGCATAATATCGCATCTCATACTTGCTGTTATCGAATCAACGAACAGCTAGCTTTTAGTTAGTTGTCATCTTTTTGAAGCACAAGTGACGTTGCTACCGGAATTGCTACCGAAATACAAAAGCGACTGAGTACAATGACGAATAATCGCAAACAGAAAACAGAAAAAATCTTTATAAACAAAGGTTTTTCTGACAATGGCAAACAGCCGTGAACATATAAAGTCAACTTAGGAAACCGATGCTCTATCCAGCTGAGCTACGAGCGCATCCCTTATAAATCATATAGTTAGATTAGTCCGATTTGAAGTAAAATCGGTTTAGGCCCCCAACTGGGCCCCCAAATTAAAAAAATGCACTTCTATACTCACAAAAATATTATCCAAGAGTTGGTTTTGATAGATGGTTCGCTTTTATAACAGACCTAAAAGCAGTGTCGAGTTTTGATACTGCCTCGCCCTGCATCGTATCAGTCACATGAGAGTAAAGATCAAGCGTTGTGGTTATAGTACTGTGTCCAAGTCGCTCCTGCGCTATCTTAGGATGAATTCCTGCTTCTAATAACTGCGTAGCATGAGAATGCCGCAAATCATGAAATCTTACTTTCGGAAAATCCGGCATTTTATTTATAACTCTCTCGAATTGATGCGTAATCGTTGTCGGCCATTGTGGTTGACCATTATATCCGCCACACACAGAGGTATTTTCAGTCTGAGTAATTTTTAGTTCGGCTAATTCCTCTTTCTGCTTTTCTTTAAAAGCTTTTAACTCTTCTAATGCATATTCTGTTAGCAGAACCGCCCTTGTCCGATCTGTCTTGGGAGACTTAAAACGAATACCTTTCTTGGTTTGCTCTAAACTCTCTACAACTCGGATGGTCTTTTTCTTAAAATCAACGTTTTGCCAGCGTAGAGCACAAATCTCTCCCCTCCTCATCCCAGTCGTTAATGCAATAAGTACAGGCCAATAAATCGGTTTACCTCGAATTGCATCCAGCAAACTTGCAGACTGATCTACGGTAAGTGTAACAATCGATGACCTGCGAGGCTTAGGTGGATCAACATCATCGGCAGGATTATGAGCAATCAACCTCATTCTTACTGCGCGTTTTAACGCTAGTTTAAGTACACGATGTATATGCAAACGAGTGCGCGGAGATAGACCACCACTTTTTCCATCCCTTCGCCCACCTGTTTCTAGTTTTGTATAGAACCGTTGAATAGCTAACGGCTCAAGCTTGGTAAGAAGGTTAGTTCCAATACCAGGGGTAAGAAAATTCTTGACTATATCAACATATCTTTCATGAGTTTTAGGACTAACTTGTGAATGTATTGTGGCTAACCACTCTTGCAAAAACTCGTTAAGTTTAATTTTGGTTGGCTCGATATAATGATTATCATCGATTGACTTAAGCATGTTCCGCAACATAGCTTTTGCGGACTCCAATGTTCCTTTATGATGAATTGAAACTCGCTTTCGTTCACCAGTCAAATTATCGGCACCTACAGAAAATCGAATTTGATAAATTCCTTTTGATCGCTGCCGAATACTTCCATCGGCACGTTTAGAACGCATAAAAGCCTCCACAAATATGGATTTCTGAAAAATTGGATCTGAAAAATTTTGAAGAATTTATTGATATAGATTTAAATCGCTACGATAGCGGCTGGTTTTGTCCACATAAGGCCGCAAACCATCTTTCGGCTTCCTGACGAGCTATAAGGGTACAACGCCCCCGCTTTATTAGACGCAGACGCTTCTCGTTTACTTCTTTATAAAGAGACGTTCTTGAAATTTTGTAGCGTTGGCAAAATTCAGACACACGATAGGCTTCGGCTTCCTCGCTCATGGGGCTTTCTCCTTAGCTAGCTGTGGGGGAATCAAAAACGCCCCTTCAACTTACTGAAGGGGCGTTCATAAAAAGTATGTCGTCACATTAGATGTGTCGGCATTTAATATCTTCGGCGCTATTAGTCTTGTGTCTTTAAAGGCATTTTCTTCACTTGCTTGCTGTGAGTTATCTTGTGCTCTGGCTCATCCTTCACAAGACCAACACGATCATTAATTTCAATGAGGAGTGTTATAAAACCAGCAAGGTTATGAAATGCCTCTATGGCGTCACTCTCCGTGTATTGTCTGTCAGGACCAGCATGTTCATTGATTATCTTCTGAAACTTTTTGTAATTTGGTTTAGGCGCTATCATGATTTATTTCCTTTCATGTTAAAGTTATCGATTCAACATGAATGACAGAAGGGTTTGAGCTGTGAAGACTAGAAGAAGCTGATGGTAGTGCAGCTTCAAATCAATTTAGTTGCTATTTATATTTGGTAACTTCTTTTTCATTACTCAAAAATCAATAACAGAATAATACTTGCGTTCGATTAAACTACGACCTTAACCATAAATTTAGCGTATATTGCTGCGTATATTTTTACAAAGAAATATTCAAGGGAGATTTTGAAATGAGCAAACATAAGGATGCAACCAATATTATTCCATTCATGCCGTGTGTTCGGAAAACACCTGAAGCAAATGTCAAACTTAACAATAACGAACCAATAACACTCGGAAATAACGATGACGCGATATCGCTTATACGTCAGTCACTTTGCCATCTTATGAAACATGTGGCGAGTGTTTCAGATGTTGAAGAATTTGAAATTCAATTTAAGGTCACGATAAGATTTAAAGTTGACCATATTGATGACCTTCTTGTCGAAACTATCGATCAAGTTTTTATTTTTTTGATAAACCTTATTAAATACGCAGAGTCCACTACTATGCATTAATTATCAGCGATCTATATTTTGAACGCAAGCGGAGCAATGAGACGGCGGGGTCCATTTAGATAAGGTTCATCAGGATGGGAAGGCTTCGTATCATATGTTTTTACAGAAATCATAAGATTTTGTCGTAAGCCAAAATTACCAGTACCAGCAAGCAGCAATTGCATAGCCTTCATTCTCATTCCTGGCAACATATCAACAGCACCTGTTGCTCGATAAAGGGGAATGTAGGCCGCTACCTCTTCCAGTAAAAAGGTGCGTGATAGAGCCATTCTATCGGGACCAAAAGCTTCACCACGTTTGCGGCAACGTTCTGCGAATGTATCTAAATCATGGTCGATAGCATCAGAAAATCCTGAATTTGTTTTGTAAAGCTGACAGACCTGTTGATGTACTTTTGTATAATCGGGATGTTCTAAAAGTTTATTCCATCGCACGACATCAATAAAAACCTGGCCCGGTAATATATTATTTCTTAGCCATACATCCCCATTCTCTAACGCTTTTTTATATGCTTGGCTTTCATCTAGACCAGAGGCCATCAGATTATAACGTTGAATTGTATCATGTAGGTAAAGCGTAACCTTGTCAAAATTTTGCACGCTCCAATCCAAAATACTCTGTGTCCGAGGGTCAAATATAGGTTCAGGTGGTACACTGATGTGTAAGCGAGCTGTATCATATTCCTGCCAGCCATCCCCATGACGCAAAATGACTTTATAATGGTTGGAACCAACCTCTGATTTAACTATATTTTTCATTAGAAGTTGTTTCAGCAGGAGAAGTTGAAGAAGACCAAATGATTTCAAAAAAATTCTTATTTGCTTTTGCTAGAGCCGCATCTCTCAAAACTACAACTGTTTTAAAATCTTCAGTAAGATAGGCACTCTTGTCCTGAAAAAAGACTGCCGTTGCATTTTGATAATAATTTTGTGGAATGTAGCGATACCAAGAGAGAGGACCACAAATGAAGGTATTCCCTTGCTGGATAAACTTTCTATATTTTATACCTTTTTGGACAATGCGCTTCATAGCAGCATGCACCGCTGGTGGTGAAATTGTCTCATCGGCCCATGCGATAAGAAATTCATCACCTTTTTCTAGTTGATAATAAACCTCATCGAGCAAACGTGCGTAACAATCTGGCCCATCAATTTCACGAACTCTATCATCTCTTCGGCGTACACCAGCTTGGCCGATAAATTCGATGTCTTCTTTTTCAAACGCTTCAATAAGTTTTGCGACGGATGACTCCCGGGGTTGCGAAGAATCATCTTCCATGCGTGTAATAGCTTCGCGAGTCAGACCTGTTTTTTCCGCCAAGTCTGCCACTCGCCATCTTAATAAGCCGCGCGCTGCGCGTATTTGACGTCCGGTGATCATAAAAGTTACGCTAGCATAAGTTTCTATTAACCAAAACTCTGTTTTTACTTTCTCAAATTAGTAATAAACTACCATTAATTGTTTTAATACTTTTTTACCAATATATAATAGTCACCTTATGTGATGTTATTCGACCTCTATGTGATTTTTGTATTGCTTTCAAGGAGCCCAAACTGTAAGTTCCCCAAATATTGGTAGTTCATAAAATCATATTTGAGGCGATTAAAATGCTTAATTCTTACGATATCAGCTTTGATCAAATGTCCAGCCACTTTGGCGAAATTGTTGCTTATGAGTATCTCGAACAAATCGAGAGGGCTGCCGGTATTTCCCCCCGTCAGATGGTTGGCCTTGAGCCAGAAATACGCCTTACGAATGCCCTTCGTGTCCAAGACACTTCTGATATGCGTCTTGCGGCGTAAGGAGTGAGGCCAATGCAACACGTAACTTACAATGAACTCACCGTAATTTGCGGTAAGCATCAAGCTTATGCGGCTCTGCTGGTTATTGAAGGATCGGTCAAAGTTAGAAAAAACAATATTGTTTCATTTGACTGTGAAAAACGTTTGAGCCACGCGCTTGATGCCATGAGTGAAACCGAACAAGCGGCTTAAGATTATAAAGGAAGATATTATGTATCCGATTAGCGCATCACAAATCAGGGCAGCAAGAGCCTTACTTGGTTGGTCTCAGGATGATCTAGCCGCTGCCTCCCATGTGTCGCGTGGAACTATTAAAACTATTGAAAATGGTAGTTCAGCACGAATTGATAAAATTGGACTGATTCATAAAGCGCTGCAAAGCCATGGAATAGAATTTTTAGATGGTGAAGGTGTTCGACGACAACCTGATGGATTAAAGAGTTTTACAGGACCAGATAGTTGTGACCAATTTTTTGACGATGTGCATCGTATTCTTAAAGAAAAGGGTGGTCAGTTCATTTGCTCTATTCAAGAACAAGACATGTTGACGAAGGTAACAAGTTCCACACGTCGTAATAATCTCGAACGGCTCGAACTTGTGCGACAAATGACGGACGTAAAATGCATCTTCGCTGATAGTGCTATTTCTCCACCTTTCATGCCATCTTTCCCAGTTCGGGTATTACCCGAAGAATCAACCATGATACCATCATCAACTTTTTGTTATGGAGATCAATTAGTAATTGGTTTCAATAATAACAGCATGTATTTCACTTTTGTTGTTTTCCAACAAATATCCTTTATGCGACATTTTCAAAAAAGCTTTCTTCCTCGCTGGCAGATTGCACAACCATTCCTCATGTCGGTTGAATCCAAGAAACGTCTTGCTTACGTTTAATTCTTCTCTTCTATCCACAACATAACTTCGCTTGCTCAATTGCGGCTATGGCTAGCAATTTCTGAATAGTATTTTCTTTTTACACACGCGCCAAAATGGTCGTGTGCTTGACCGAAAAACTCGATTGATCGTTTTGAATAAAATGGACGGCAATTTCTAATCAGAATGAACAGATATTCTTGTTGTTTTGATGCGATAAATAAAGGCATGTGGTCTTATTAAAAACATTCAATGAGATTTGATATGCCACATAAAAATACAAAATCATTTTTAAGGGTTGTTGAATCTGACGCATGTAGGGAACAAACCTCCCCATCGCTTAATTCGGTCATGTCCAATTTTGCCTCACACCAATTTCAAATGATTACTCCGGAACAACTACGTGCGGCACGGGGTCTCTTGGATTGGACCAGGACAGAATTGGCCAAGGCCGCTAATTTATCCCCCGAAACTATCAAGAACGTTGAACACGGCACTTTCAGGCCATCGGAACCAACATGCGAGAGTTTGCTCCATACTTTTGCTCGTCATAACGTGGAGTTTTTAAATTTGCCATTTCTGAATGTGAGGGGCGCTGTTCTTGTCACACCCAAATCACCATTAGATCCGGAAGCGAAAAAAGCTGAGGAATGTCAATCATGATGGCCCAAAGAGAACACACACCTAGGGTGCAGATCGTTGATCTTATAACAACAAATAAAGATAAGAAGTTTGCGCCCGTTGGCCGAATGGCAACAGCCATTATGGGTATCATCTCTGAAGATGGTGACTGCCTTCCGATAGACATTCGGGCAAGAGGGTTCACGCCATCTGAAATCTCCAAATATTGGCACATGGCTTATTCACTCGCCACCGTTGAGATGAATCTCATGAGTAATCATCCAACAAATATTGCATCTATAATAAGGAGAAAATAATGTCTAAAATACCGAAGGCACAAACCCCTGTTAAAAAGCCAATCAATTTTTATTCAATTTATCCTTGGGGAATACAGCACCAACCGAACCATTCAGAAATTGATGCCTATGTTGAAGCGAGCGGCGAATGGGAAATTGTTTTAAATGTGCGCTCAACTTCTGGTGCTAGTCACGAAACAATGGCCCAATATATCCTGTCCATTATTCATGAGCATCAAAAGAAACAAAGCGCTCTTCAGGACGCGATGCATGCTCTCGAACTTGTTCTTAATGAGGGAATTACCTTTTCTTCGGAACAAGCTATCGGACAGGCCGTTACACGTATCAAAAAGGTGCTCAAGTGACAGCTCCTATTAACACCATTGATAAGCCTTTGCTTTCACCACGCGAAACGGAAGTTATGAGATGGACGGCGTGCGGCAAAACAAGTGACGAAATTGCTCACTTTCTGCTTTTGTCAAAAGAGACTGTCCGGGCTCAAATCAAGAGTGCGTGTAAAAAACTCAATGCAAACAACAAGACACATGCAACAGCGATTGCTCTCGTGCATGGAATCCTGGGTTATGGACCATCACCCAAACGGGTAATACCCATGACTACCCTTTTTGGGTTATCAAGGCATCCCACCGAAACAACGCGCGTGCAGCCGCACTCTCTGCGATCCATTCAGAAGAAAGCTTAAGGAAACTCAGGATGTCAAAACTGGATATACAAAAAGTCGTCAATTTGATTGAAGAAGTCGCCAAACAGGAAATTCTGCCACGCTTCGGTAAATTGAGTGCGAATGACATCACGTATAAACAACCGGATGATCCGGTAACCGCCGCCGATGAAGGTGCCGAAAGAGTACTCACCGAACGTCTTACGGAGATACTGCCGGGCGCACTTGTTGTTGGCGAAGAAGCTTGTTCGCGTGATCCCTCCATTTTAAGCCGTTTTTCGGAAGATAGACCTGTCTTTGTCATCGATCCGGTCGATGGCACACGTCATTTTGCCGAGGGTCGGACAACATTCTTTACGATGGTGGCTCTTGTTAAAAACAATGAAATCATTGCTGGTTTTGTTCATCACCCATTATCCGGAGAAACACTGACCGCCGAAAAAGGCGGCGGAGCTTGGTTGAACGGCAAGAAGCTCCATGCACTTGCATCGGTGCCCTTGCAAGATGCCAAAGGCACTATTGGGCAAAGAGTTTGGCACAAACTACCAGAAGAACGCTCTAAGCTACTAGCTGCCTTGCCTGCCATTGCATGCAATCCCATATCCGGTTTTGCCGCCCCACGTCTTTTAACGTCAGGCAAATATTTTGGTCTCACCCAAGTGGAGCCGCAAATGCATTTTCGGTGCTGCCCCTATTGGAGCACGCCATGGGACGATGCCGCATCTCTCATTGCCTATGCCGAAGGTGGTGGCGTTTTTAGTCATTGGGATGGGCGACCTTATCAACTCACCCAATTACACCAGGGAATCATTATGGCTCCTGATCGCGCCATGATTGAGGAAATTAGGCACTTCTTTGCCCCCTATGACTTGCGCAACCGCATCCTCCAATTACAACAGCCAAGATTATAATAAGGAGATTTTTTATGAATTTACCCAAACCATCACCCAAGGATCTGCTTATAGTCAGGGATTCCGAGAATACAGAGTATGAAATTAAGTTGGAATGCCTCGATAAGAACAAGGAACTCGTTGATTTTCTGCGTATGGTTGAAGCCGTATTAAAGGCCAACGAACTTTATATCGTTGATCCGGTCCAAACAACCTCAGAAATGACCAGTCATTTCCTTGTTGATACGGACAATGAATATTCAGTGTTTCGTTATAACGGTGAAGTCATGCTGAAAATCAAGAAGCATGACATCATCAAAGGTCGTGAACTGCCTATTTTTAAAAATTCTGAGCATTTTGTTTATGATCTGGCCGAAATTACCGCCAAGCTTCAAGACAGTCGCATTGCTTATGTCGGCAGTATGCTTAAACGCCGCATCAAAGACTTTATTATTGATAGTGAAGATGGCCGTGTTTACTCGCTCGCGATTACAATATGTCAGACAGGCGATCAGAAACAGCACCAACTCGAAGTCGAATATTACGGCTATTTAAAGGATCGTTTAATACCCGATCCCCAAGATGAGGGGGCACTCCTATCCAAGCTTGTTACATTATGCGCTTACATCCAGAAATCATGTCCCGGCGAGTTTATCCCTTCTGTGGAGCGTAAATACGAGTTTGTCTTTAAGCATGGGGCCGTCACTCAAGCGGAAGCGGATGAGCGAAAAACACATCTCTTGAAACATCTCGAAAAAATCTAGGAGATAAAAATGAAATCCAGCATTTTTATATCGGGTCCCCATGGCTCCGGCAAGACAACCCTCATAAATCGCTTGTTAGCTGAATATAATGTTTTTCAAGAAAACAGCTTTGAAATCGACTTTACGCAAGAGTTTCCAAGCATAAAGACCATGAATTACTTCGAGCGCTGCTTGGTGCGCCTCTATCACCGCTTGTATGCTGGTAAATATGCCAGCGAGTTAGCGCGGGACAATCCCGGCAAAGTTATTATGACATCGCGTAGTGTTTATGACTCAGCGGCATACATTACAAGCTATCGGGCTATGGATTGGCTGACGGATGAGCAAACGGACAAGATGAACTTTATCATCGAACATTCCGGCCATACGCCTTTTACCATTATTCTTAATCCACCATTTGAAGTTATTAAAGCCAGGCTCGATAAACGTCGTGCCATGGGAAGCCGCAAAACCCGTGACGAAGTCTTCAGTTATGAGGATACGGATGAATTTATCAAAAGTATGTGCGCATCATTTGCCGCGTTCAAAGATCTCAAGAATGTTCTCTATATTGAGGACAATGGCGATAAGGAAATTAAAGCGGTTTTGGATTGGATTAAGCACACGCCCGTGAAGTCCTATACCCATTCCAAAGAACGCGGGGCTTATTCATGTCTGGCCAGCATTTAACGCCTCTCATTCATGACTGTGATCCGGGACCCGATGACTCATTGGCTCTTATGGTAAGTTTTTCATCCCCCAATTGGGAAGTTGTTGGCATTACAACAGTCGGTGGCAATGCCAATGTCACTCAATGTGCTCGTAATGCTCGAAAAATCGTAGCTCTTTGTGGTCATAGGGTGCCGGTTTATATAGGTATGCAACAGCCTATGGAACGAAAGATCACAACTCTCGAAGATATCTTCACCGCGTCTGGCTTACCGGGTGCTGACGATCTTCCTGACCCAGATCAAAATAACTCGCCAACAGAGCATGCCGTTCAATATCTTGTGGATAGATTGGGCTCACCCTCCGCAACGCCCCATATTATATGTGCCACCGGACCTCTTACGAATATCGCGATGGCTATTCTTAAAAAGCCAAGTATTACCAAAAATATCAAGCGCCTTGTCCTTATGGGAGGCTGTGTTTTTCCTGAACCCGTTCGTCATGAAATGGGTAATTTTAGAGTTGCCGGGACAGATGGTAAGGCTGAGTTTAATTTTGCTACTGATCCTGAAGCGGCGTCTCTTGTCTTTACATCCGATATTAAGGACATTGCCATGATCGGATTGAATGTAACCCGCAAGGTGCTGTTTAACAGCACTTGGCGGGACCGATTTCATGATCTTGGCAACCCTGTTGCACAAACGGCAGCCAAACTTCTTTCTTGTGTAACGGATAGTCATAAACAGGATTTAGGACATTTACGAGCGTTTACCGATGATCCTGTGCGGGCAGTTCATGATGCCGTTGCCGTGGTCTTTATCGATCACCCTGAATTATTCACAACTCATAAAATGTATGTCCGCATCGTGACGGCTCCGTTTCCTGACATTGCTGGACAGAGCCTTCCTTGCAATTGGGATGAAAAGGGGGCCAGCCGTTACCCCCTTGATGTCGTGATGGATGCCGACACAGACAAGGTCTTCGAACTCATGTGTGAACGGCTTGCGACATATAACACAACAACAATGAACCAAACCGCTTGCGGCTAAAGGATACTCCATGATTGTAAATACGGCTGATTACATCAAACAACTTTATCATCGTCTTGACCGACGCTGGAATGCGCCTTCTCCTGTCTTGCAATATGCCCATCGAAAGAAATTTGAAAAACTCCTCGCCATGATTATACCCGGTGAGACAGTTCTCGATATTGGCCGTGGTGGTTCTGTCGATGGAATATTAGGTGTTTTAGCTGCCAAGATAGGAGCACATGTCACGATAGCGAATGTTGCGGAGGAAAATCTCTTATCCATTGAGCGGTTTGCGGCCCTGTATAGCGTCCACGATAAAATAACTTTTATCGTCAACAACCCCCAAACCGGGAATATGTTTGCGGATAATTCATTTGATACCGTCATATCATTGCATGTTCTTGAGCACTTATCCGATTTTGACGAAGGTATTAGGACATTACACCGTATTACGCGTAAACGCGTTATTGTTGCTTTACCTACATGCCTGAACTTCTGTGTCTGGATTCGATTTGGTGGCCAGAGCTGCTATCAGCTATCGCTCAAAAGCTTCATGGCTCTTTTCTCCGGTTTTGGGCAAGTCATCAAAGCATTTCTTGAGAACCGCGAAGGTGTCACTGAGGATATGACCGAGGACAGCGGTAATCGTTGGGCTCACCTTTGGCGGTTTCCTTGGAAAATGCGCCATTCCCTTAGAAAACATGGATTCATTATTAAGAAATTTGGACCCGATACTATGTGCCTCCCTTGGTTTGACCAACTTCTTCCGATATCCGAATGGCTTGATAAGATTGGCTATTTACCAATTATCAGAAATTTTGGTTATGGCAGTCATGCATTGCTTGAAAAAAAGCGTTTGTAAGACTTATTATATTGCGGGTATTATCCGTGAGCTCGTTTTTGATATGAAATTCAATTAATAAATCGTCGTTTATTTTGTTTGTGTTTTTAGCCTATATGTCATTGTAAGGAGTTATTATGAGTAGTTTAGCATTGCCTGACGTTCTCATTAAACGCTTGAATCAAGCCTTGGCTCAAACAGACGATGTGGCATTCTATAATGTCACCTACGACAATGATAATCAGTTCATTCTTGATCCTACGGGACGACCCATTAAAGGAAGGTTTGCTCGTGGCGGTCCCTTTGGAGCCCTACTTGGTATCAGTCTCGAAGACGGAAGCTTTGAAGTTGTAGGTCAAGCTCGTGGCAATAATGTTGTTGGAAGTGGTATCGCAAGCTACCATGCCGAAGATCAGGCACTCCAGCCTGATAATTATCGTCTTTTAAAAAGCAGACTTTCGGAGCTCAAGGCTTCGGGTAAAAACCCGTTTGTATGGATGGTCTCTTCAGCCCAATCTTGTACGAATTGCCATACCAAACAAGAAATCATGGCGCGCGATCTGGAAGAAAAAGAGCTCATTAAGCCTGGGCATTTTGTAACCCACTATGGCGCTACTTTTGACGATACTTTTAAGATTGCTCAATTCTATGATGCTCAATATGCCGACGCTATGATCTTTTCTTCCATTTATCCAAAGCATGAGGCCAATCTTATCAGGCAAGAGCAGGTAACTTATCAAGCGTTGCCACGTGAGATTCAGAAAATTTTTGAGACAGCAACATCTCCAACTGCCGTGGTTATGCGTAAGGGAGAGATATATGCGCAGGGCTCAGAGTCTCGCTCCGAATTTGATCTTTACTCGACGGCTGAAGTAAATGCTGTGCGTGCAGCTTGTAGACGAAATCGTAGTGAAGGCGTTTTTACTTCATGGACAGTGGATGGCGAACTTTACACGACGAGTTCTGAGATTGGCCCTCTCCTTTTTGCCGAAGTAGGATGGACTAAAATCGGGATAGTAAAATCCGTAACAATGCCGCCCCATCTTGCCCATAAACAGTTTGAAACACGAGAGACCTCAAGACTAACTAATACTCAGTTTCTACACACAATAGCTGGTGGCTACGAAAACAATCATGCGGCCATTCGTGTTGTTCGCGATGAATGTTTTAATAATAAAGCTCAACCGAAGTGGGCAGAAATGCTGAGTGTAAACGGTGAGCAGCTTTATAATGGCGCAGCAGTTTTACCAATTATTGAGTCCATGCGCAATCAATATACACGATACCGCTTTTCCGCGAATGATATATGTACGTGCAGTCGTGATACGCCTGTTCGACGGCCAGCACGATTACTTGAATCTATCGCTGCTTCAGTGAAATATGCTGCATAACATATTAGAGAGTGTTTTTAGTGAATATTTCGAAACAAAAACTTTCTAATATTCGATTCCGAACTCTTGCCCCTCGCCGCTGGCTCTTTCAAGAGCTAAACTTGGAGTTAGACCTTCTTCATAATACGGATACCATTCAAGTTGTCCTGTGATTGTGGCAATGGGTTCACCCTTATATCCGGCTTTAATAGCACAAACATTGAGTTCAATCAGCCATTCAGCAAAGCTTACCTTTTCTAAGTCAATCAGCATAATGTCTCTCCGTTGTTAGAATGATAATCCCAATTGTTTCGTTGTTCTTGGCTTGATAACCCCAAACCTGACTAAGGCTGCTTGTTCACGCTCGTTGAGTGCCCTCAACCCACGCGGTAGGCCAAGATTGGTGTCGTTAATATCGTGGTTCTGCCACTCCTGGCTCCGTATCCAAAAACTACCGCTTGGATCTTGAAACTCATATTTTGTGACGAGACCACGTCCTGAGCGCTCAATCCGTAATCGCCAAACATGCTCATCAACCTGTATCGGTTCACTGACATAAAGTGTACTGTAAACAGGGATGCCGAGATTAACTTCGGGTTTGGCATCAAGAATAATTGTAGGCTGTTTCGATTTCAGAAAATCTACCGCTCGTGTTGCGTGGGCTGCTGACGTAAAGATAAGCTTTCTGTCGTTCTTAAGTGCTTTTAACCAGCTTTCAATATAAGCTGCGTGATCTTCGCGTATCTCTGGTGTAATGCCTAAATCAGCACATAGAAAAGCGGACCCAATTTCAGCCACAAGCTCTTCTTTGGCATAGCCTTCATCACCCCAGACAACACGTCCAAAGTCGCGATTGAGACGATCCTTGTGCTTTGTCCAATGGGTGCATTCATGCAAAAGGGTAGCGTAATAACTTTCACCATCTTTGAAAGCATCAATAAAAGGCATCTGGATATGATCGCGACCCTCCGAATAGTAAGCCTTGTCACCGCCATGTTGTATGATGACACCGGCATTGCCGATAAAATAATCTGTGTTTTCAATCCGACTGAACCCTGGTG
>Ga0302277_1002055_pt1 | contig 14538 bp, 10 predicted proteins | sample III_Bog_N3_1_FD_198759 | JGI IMG/M metagenome (GOLD analysis project Ga0302277, IMG submission 198759) | Peat permafrost microbial communities from Stordalen Mire near Abisko, Sweden - III_Bog_N3_1 | ecosystem: Environmental > Terrestrial > Soil > Wetlands > Peat | place: Sweden: Abisko... | reverse complement strand
TCGCCGGAAAGCCTCCTGGAAATTGGCGTCGCCCGCCAGCGGTTCAAGCTGGCGCAACTGGCTGAGATCGGTGATCCACGACTGGCCGATCGCGCCGGTGATGGTGCGGGCGAGCGGCGGGTTGGCCAGTAACAACCAGCGCCGCTGGGTGACGCCATTCGTCTTGTTGCTGAAGCGCCCCGGGTACAACTCGGCCAGATCCCGGACGGTCACGGTGCGCAAAAGCCCCGAATGGATGGCCGCCACCCCATTGGTGCTGTGGGTGCCAACAATCGCCAGGTTGGCCATGCGAACTTTTCGCACCGGCCCTTCTTCAATCAGGCTCACCCGGGCCACGCGCCCTTCATCCCCCGGGAAGCGGACCCGCACCTCCTCGAGCAGGCGGCGGTTGATCTCGTAGATGATTTCCAACTGGCGCGGCAGGAGCGTTTCAAACCAGGCGACGGGCCATTTCTCGAGCGCCTCCGGCAGCAGCGTGTGGTTCGTGTATGCCAGCGTCTTCTGGGTGAGGTCCCACGCCTCCTCCCAGCCCAGCCGCGCCTCATCCAGCAAGATGCGCATCAACTCGGCCACCGACATCGCCGGATGCGTGTCGTTGAGTTGGATGGCGACGTGATCGGGCAACCGACTCCAATCCGAATTCCCTTTGCGAAAGCGGCGCACCAAATCCGCCAGCGAGCAGGCCACCAGGAAGAATTCCTGCACAAAGCGGAGACCCTGGCCCTGACTGGTCGAGTCATCGGGATAAAGCACCCGGGTCAAAGATTCGGCCGCCAGTGTCTCCGCCACCGCGCCGACAAAGTCACCGTGACTGAACACCTTGAAGTCAAAATAATCGGGCGTCGTGGCCGCCCACAGGCGCAACGTGTTGATGGTTTTGCCGCCATAGCCGACCACCGGACGGTCAAACGGAATGCCGATCAGCTTGGAGGGCCGCCCGCTGACGGCCTGCAAGCCGCCGCAACGCACCTCGAAAGTACAATTTAATTGCACCTCCACCTTCTCATGCCGCCGCACAACCTCCCAGGGGTCGGGGCGGCGCAACCAGTTGTCCGGCTGTTCCTCCTGCCAGCCGTGGGTGATGGTCTGTTTGAAGATGCCGTATTCATAGCGGAGCCCGTAGCCCATGGCTGGAAATTCCATGGTCGCCAGGGAATCAAGGAAACACGCCGCCAACCGCCCGAGCCCCCCGTTTCCCAGTCCCGCATCCGGCTCCTGGTCCAGCAATTTCACCCAGTCCAGGTTTTTCTCCCGGACCACTTCCATGGCGAGCGGGGAGAGCAGAAGATTCGTGACATTGTTGGCCAGTGAACGTCCGACAAGAAACTCCATCGACAGATAATAAACCCGCTTGGGATTTTCCCGGGCATAGGTCTCCTCGGTGCGCACCCAGCGTTGGGACAGGATATCCCGCACCGAGCGCGCAAACGCCTCGAATTGTTGGCGTGGCGTGGCGGCATCAAGGGCAACGACGTTGTCAAATACCAGATGCCGCTCAAAGAAGGCGTTGTGGGCGCCGGCGAATGGAACCGGACCACAACCGTACGGCTCCAGAAGTTTGGCCGCTTCCATGGTTTTGGGCACCGCTGGCGCCCCATTTTCCATATTGGGCGAGGACTTTTGGGTTTGCTGCCTGGGTTTCAATTGAGTGGCATTCATAACGCTTTTTTGCAATTAAAATTGTCAATTTGAGTTTGATTGGTTTTGCAGCTCGCGGATCATGCGTCACTCGCCCGCATGGTGGGAGTCGTTCCACAACCGAATGGCCGGCTGTGACAGATTATTTTCATAGCCCAGCGCACTTAGACTGGCGGTGTCCAGCAGGAAGATTCTTCCCGCACCCGGATCAAGTTCCAGCCAGCGGGCGGCGAAGACGCGTAAAAAATGCCCGCTGGAGAAAATCAGCACGTTATCCCGGATTGCGCGAATTTGCCCCACGACACGGTCGGCCCGCGCGCCCACCTGGGCGGCGGTTTCACCGTTTGGGCAGCCATCCCGAAATAACTGCCAATCGGGACGTTGGGCGTGAATTTCCACCGTCCGACGCCCCTCATAATCACCGTAATTCCATTCGACCAGGTCGGGTTCGATCCGCGCCTGATCGTGAAACCCGGCCAGTTCGCAGGTTCTGGCCGCCCGCTGCAAAGGACTCGTCAGCACCCGGTCAAAAGATATACCTTTAAGCCGGTCACCAAGGCGGCGCGCGTTGCGCTCGCCGCGCGCCGTCAAGGGCAAATCGGTCAACCCGGTGTGCTGCCCGGAAAGACTCCAGGCCGTTTCACCGTGTCGGGCGAGATAAACGATGGGAAGGTGTTCGCTCATTGTGAGTGATTTGAGAACGGTCAGGAAATCGCCGGCGGCTTCCCGGGGGACGGCACCGCCAATCTGGCAACCAATTCCTTCGCGACCGCCACCAATTTTTCCGGTTCAAAACCGAATCGTTTTTGGAGTTCCTTGAGTGGCGCGGAGGCCCCGAAGGTTTTCATGCCAATGACTCGCCCTTCACTGCCCACATATCTCTCCCAACCGAAGGTGGAGGCCTGTTCAACCGCCACGCGAGCTTTGACATTTGGTGGCAGGACGCTGTCGCGATACTCCTGTGCTTGCTGCTCAAAAATGTCCCAGGACGGCATGGAAACCACCCGTGACCGGATGCCCTCCCCCTTCAGTTTTTCGTGCGCTTCCACGGCAAGACTAACTTCGCTGCCCGAGGCGATGAAGATGATGTCGGGCTTTCCGTCCGGCGCATCGGCCAGCACATAGGCGCCTCGCGCAACGCCCGAGGCGGCCGCGTATTTAGTCCGGTCCAGGGTCGGCAGCGGCTGGCGCGACAGCACCAAGGCTGCGGGCTTGTGTCGAAGTTGGATGATATAGCGATAGGCCTCGACCACTTCATTGGCATCCCCCGGGCGCAAGGTGACCAGGCCGGGAACGGCCCGCAGCGACAATAATTGCTCCACGGGTTGATGCGTCGGCCCATCCTCGCCGTCGCCCATGGCATCGTGCGTAAAAATGAAAATCGTTGGCAACTCCATCAGGGCGGAGAGCCGGATTGCCGGCTTCGCATAATCGCTAAAGATGAAAAAGGTCGCCCCAAAAGCACGCACTTTGGACAGGGACATGCCGTTCACCAATGCCGCCATCGCATGCTCGCGGATGCCATAATGCAGATTCCTTCCACCCGGATTGAATGCTTGAAATTGCCCGGCGCTTTCAAACGTCAGTGTGGTTTTGTTGGAGGGGCCGAGGTCCGCCGACCCGCCGAGAAGCCATGGGATGTTTTGCGCCAGCACATTCAGCACCTTGCCGGAGGCCTCGCGCCCGGCGATCCCTTTTGGATCAGCCGGAAACACCGGCAGATTACTTTCCCAACCGGCGGGAAGTTCACGCCGTTGCATTTGGTCAATCTCCGTCGCCAGCCCCGGGAACTTCGCACGGTAAGCGGTCAGGAGGCCGGTCCATTTCTGCCGGGCCTCCGCGCCGCGCCGGCCAATTCCGGCGGCAAAATGCTCGTGAACCCCGTCGGGCACGAGAAACTTGGCGTCTTCGGGCCAGCCGTAACTACGCTTGGCGAGGCGAATTTCTTCGTCGCCCAGAGGCTCGCCATGGGCCTCAGCGGTGTCTTGCTTGTGCGGCGCGCCGTAGCCGATGTGGCTGTCCAGAATGATAAACGTGGGCCGGCCCCGCGTCTGCCGGAAAACTTTGAGCGCGTCCTCGATGCGATCAATGTCATTTGCGTCGCCGACCCGCAGCACGTTCCAGCCATACGCCATGAAACGGGTAGCAATATCCTCGGTGAAGGCCAGGCGGGTGCTGCCCTCGATGGTGATGTGGTTGTTATCGTAAATCCAGCAGAGGTTGTCGAGGCCGAGATGACCGGCGAGTGAGGCGGCCTCGGAAGCCACGCCTTCCATCATGCAACCGTCGCCGCAAACCGCGTAGATATTGTAGTTGAAGATCGCAAAGCCCGGCTGGTTAAAATGATTCGCCAGCCATTTGCGGCCGATGGCCATGCCCACGCTCGTCGCCACCCCCTGGCCCAGCGGGCCGGTCGTGGTCTCAACGCCGGAAACCCAATGATATTCCGGGTGGCCCGGCGCCCGGCTGTCGATTTGCCGGAAACGCCGGATATCATCCAGCGTCACCGACGGCTTGCCCAACTGTTCATAGTCAGCGTTGACCGCTTGAACATCCGTCAGGTGAAGAATGGACCAAAGCAGCATGGAAGCATGCCCGTTCGAGAGCACGAACCGGTCGCGGTTCGGCCAGATGGGATCCTGGGGGTCAAATTGCATCGCCCGGTTCCAAATTGTGTAAATGAGCGGCGCGAGGGCCATTGGCGTGCCCGGATGGCCGGATTTCGCCGCCTGCACGGCGTCCATTGACAACGTGCGAATGGTGTTGATGGCCAGTTGTTCCATTTTGGGATCGTTCATAAATTTTTGCTTTCGTTGAATTAAAATATTTATCCGGTCGCGGTCGTGGTTGCCGCGTTAAAATCAACCGGGGCATCGGCAACCTCAGGCGGCCATGGAATTTCGCCGTTCATTATCATTGTGATTGCTCCAAAGCGGCGACTTTGCGCAACCGGCGCAGGTGGCGTGGCGCCTGGCTGAATTCTGCCGCGAGAAACGTTTGCACCAAGTCCCACGCCTGCTCAGGGCCTTCAATCCGTCCACCCACACAAATCAAATTAAGGTGGTCATCCTCGACTCCCTGTCGCGCGGAGAAATGATCCTCAATCAAACAGGCGCGGACACCCTTGATTTTGTTGGCGCAGACGTTGGCGCCGACCCCGCTGCCGCACACCGCCACGCCGCGGTCCACCGTTCCGGCCGCCACCGCCCGGCCCAGCGGGGTGACATAATCCGGATAATCGTCATCAGGGTTCAAGCTGTGCGCCCCAAAATCCACCACCTCGTGCCCGGCGGCCCGCAGCCGAACGAGCAGCTGTTCTTTCAATCCGAATCCACCGTGGTCCGTGGCAATACCAACTCGCATAGTTTATTCCTTTCAAGTACCTGACATGGTCCCGGCCGCGCCTTGGTCGGCAACCACGAGCGCATGAGCCCGGTCGATCCGCCCGGCGGGAATGGAAGCATCGCCCCCACGCAAACGCGCCAACATGCCGGCCTTTTCGGCGCCGGTGACGACCCAGAGAACGCGGCGCGAACGATTCAAGGCCGGATAGGTCAGCGTCATGCGCCGCCGCTTTTGATAAATGCCCGTCAAGGCCACGTCCGCGTCGGCCACCTTGAGAACCGCGTCGGCCGGCACCAGTGAGGCGGTGTGACCGTCGGGTCCCAGCCCCAGATGCGCCAGATCCAGGATCGGCGGCGAACCAGCCAATTGCCGGAGCATCCCGGCATACCTCGCCGCCGCCGCCTCTAGATCTGCTTCCTCAACCGGCATCGCATGAATCTGTTCCGCTGAAATGGGCGCGCCGGGCAGCAGACATTCCCGCAGGTGGGTGAGGTTGCGGTCCGGGTTGCCCGCCGGCGCGATCCGCTCGTCCACTTGCACAAATTGCACATTCTTCCACGGGACGTCCTCCTCAACCAATTGCCGGAGCATCTGCCACGGGGTCTTGCCGCCACTCACGGCCATGATGAACGATCCGCGGGCCTTCACGGCCGCGCGCGCCTCGGCGGCGATGATCTGCGCTGCGGCCCGGGCGGCCGCATCCGAATTGGCGAACACCTGCATATTCATTTTTTAGCCGCCGGCACGACGGGATTGTGCCAGCCGCCCACCGGCGTCACTTCCGAGCCCGTGTCCGGTCCCCAGGAATTCGGCTCATATTCAACCACCGGCGTGCCCGCCGCCAACGCCGGGTCCACAATCCGCCACGCTTCCTCCACGTAATCCTCGCGGGCAAACAACGTGGCGTCGCCGGCCATGGCATCGCCGAGGACCCGTTCGTAAGCATCCATCTCCCCCGCCCGCGGGCTGCGACCGCCGACAATTTCGACCCGCTCGCTCGCGGATTCGTCGTCCGCAAGAATGGTGTTCAGATTGATCGCGAACGCCACGTCCGGGCTCATGCGCATCCGGCAGGCATTCGACGTTAAATTATAATTGTTATACATTGTCGGCGGCTGGCGCAGGCGGACCAGGATTTCCGTGCAAGTGACGGGCAGATTTTTGCCGGCGCGCAGATAAAACGGAACTCCCCGCCAGCGCCAGGAATCAACCTCCAATTTGAACGCCGCAAACGTCTCGGTCGTCGAGACCGCCGGCACCCCGGGCTCCTCCCGGTAGCCGCGGAACTGCCCGCGCACGACGTTTTTTGTTTCGAGCGGCGGGACGGCCTTCAACACCTTCACTTTTTCATCGCGGATGGATTCGCTGTCGAGCCGGGCCGGCGGTTCCATGGCCACATTGGCGATGATCTGGAACAGATGATTCTGCATCACATCGCGGATGGTGCCGGTCTGGTCATAGAAGGCGCCGCGCCCCTGCACGCCAAAATCCTCGGCCATGGTGATTTGCACACTCTCGACATGCTGGCGGTTCCAGAAGGGCTCGAGCAGCGAATTCGCAAAACGAAAGAACAACATGTTATGCACCGGCTTCTTGCCGAGATAATGATCGATGCGGAAGATGTTCTTCTCGTCGAAACTCCGCAGCAGAATTCCGTTGAGCCGTTGGGCGCTGGGGCGGTCTTTGCCGAACGGTTTTTCCACGATGACCCGGGCGCCATCGCTCGTGCAACCCGCCGCCGCCAGTTGCTCAACCACGGTTTCAAACAAAACCGGCGGGATGGCCAGGTAGTGCGCCGGCTTCCGCGCGGAACCAATTTCCCGGCGGATGGCCTGAAACGTCGCCGCATCCTTGTAATCACCGTCCACATAACGCAGCAGGCTGCTCAATTTCTGGAAGGCATCAGGATCCAGTCCGCCGTGTTTTTCGAGGCTGTCCTTTGCCCGCGCCTTGAGCTGGTCCAGATTCCAACCCGCCTTGGCCACCCCGATGACCGGCGTGTCCAAATTGCCGCGCTTGATCATCGCCTGCAAGGCGGGGAAGATCTTCTTGTAGGCGAGGTCGCCGGTGGCGCCAAAAAACACCAGGGCGTCGGAATGATGGTTGTTCATGGGTAGGTTATTTCTCAGATTTCTCCAAATGTCCCCCGAACCCAAAGCGCATGGCCGAGAGCAGTTTATCCTGGTAGTCAGCCTCGCCGCGGGAGGCGAAGCGCTCGTAGAGCGCCGTGGTCAGCACGGGTACCGGCACCCCCTCATCAATGGCCGCCTTGATGGTCCAGCGGCCTTCGCCGGAGTCCGATACCCGGCCGGCAAACCGGGTCAGATTTGGATCTTCGACCAGTGAACCGGCCGTCAAATCAAGCAACCACGACGCAATCACGCTGCCGCGCCGCCAGACCTCGGTGACATCGGCGAGATTGAGATCAAACTGATAATGTTCCGGGTCGCGCAACGGCGTTGTTTCCGCATCGGTCTCGCGTTGCTTCCGGCCGGCATTTGCCTCGCGCAAAATCCCCAGTCCCTCCGCGTAGGCCGCCATGATTCCATACTCAATTCCGTTGTGAACCATCTTGACGAAATGTCCGGCGCCATTGGTGCCACAGTGCAGGTAACCCTGCTCGGCGGTGCCGCCAAGTTTTTCCCGGCCCGGCGTGCGGGCGATGTTCCCCGCGCCAGGAGCGAGGGTGGAAAAAATGGGATCGAGGTGCCGAACCACGTCGGTCTCGCCTCCGATCATCATGCAATACCCCCGCTCCAAGCCCCACACCCCACCACTCGTCCCCACGTCCACGTAATGAAAACCCTTCGCCGCCAGTTCCCTGGCCCGGCGGATGTCGTCCACGTAATATGAGTTGCCGCCGTCAATCAGCGTGTCGCCCGCTTCGAGCAGTGGCAGCAGGTCGGCAATGGCCTTGTCCACGACCGCTGCGGGAACCATCAACCAGACGGCGCGCGGCGCCTGGAGTTGTTTTACAAATTCCGCCAGCGAGGCCGCGCCGGTCGCTCCGTGCGCCTCCAGTTGTTTCACTGCGTCCGCGGCGCGGTCATACACCACACAGGCGTGTCCGCCCTTGATGAGGCGCCGCACCATATTGGCTCCCATTCTGCCCAGTCCAATCATTCCGAGTTGCATATTTTTTAATTCCTTTCTGGTTGCTGTAATTTTAGCGTGGCCATGCCCCCATGCTGGGTTTAGGTGATGGACGCCTCGTAGATTTCCTGGATGACTGAATCGAGCTGGGCGTCAAATTCCACCTCGGTTTGCCGGGCGGACAAGCCTTCGACCAGCGCCCGCGAAAAGCTGGCCACGACGCCATGATTTCGGTACAGGCGCTCGTTGGCTTCCTTCAGCGGGTAACCTCCTGAAAGCGCCACCACTTTCAAAACCAGGGGATGCTTGACGAATTCGGCGTAGAAGTCGTCCTGCTCGGGCAGCGTCAGCTTGAGCATGACCTGCTGGTTCGCGGGCAGCGTGCCCAGCTTTTTGCGCAGCGCAGCCTTGAGCAGTGCCTCGGCTTCCGTCTTTTCTGGGCAATGAATGTCCACCTCGGGCTCAATGATCGGCACGAGCCCCGCCGCAAGAATTTGCGAAGCCACTTCAAATTGCTGATCAACCACAGCCTGGATGCCGGCCGCGTTGGCGTGTTTGATGACGGAGCGCATCTTGGTGCCAAAGATTCCTTTCGCCCGGGCCCGCTTCAAGAGGTCCGGCAGCCCAGGCATGGGTTTCATCAATTGGACACCGTCGCTCTCCCCGGCCAGTCCTTGGTCCACCTTCAGAAACGGCACCACGCGCTTCCGGTTCCAAAGATAGTCCGCGGTTGCCAGGCCCTCAATGTCCCGATCCATCGTGCCCTCAAAGAGAATCGCGCCGAGAATCCGGTCGCCATTAAAACTGGGGCTGGTGATGATGCGCGCCCGCATCTGATGAACCAGGGCGAACATCTGTTCTTCACCGGACCAGGCACCCTCGGCGATGCCGTAGGCCATCAACGCCTTGGGGGTGCTCCCACCGCTTTGATCCAGCGCGGCCAGAAAGCCCGGTTGGGTTTTGATTTTTTGTTGCTGTTGTTCCGGTCGGCTGAGCGGGTTCATAATTCACCTTTCAAATGGCGATAGCGACGGATTAGGTGGTTGGTCGAGCTATCATGGTTCAGTTCGGATTCGGTTTTGTTTTCCAGTTCGGGAATGATGCGCTGGGCCAGTTGCTTGCCCAGCTCAACGCCCCATTGATCAAAGGAGTCGATGTTCCAAATTGCGCCCTGGGTAAATACGCTGTGTTCGTAGAGGGCGACGAGCTTGCCCAGCACTTCCGGCGTCAGTTTTTTGGCGAGGATCACATTCGAGGGGCGGTTGCCTTCAAAGACCCGATGGGGGACCAACCAGTCCGGCGTGCCCTCCGCCTTGACTTCCCCGGCGGTTTTGCCGAAAGCCAGGGCCTCCGCCTGCGCGAAAACATTGGCCAGAAGCATATCGTGATGCCGCCCCAGCGGAGTCAGCGCCTGGCCAAAGGCGATGAAGTCGCACGGGATGAGCCGGGTTCCCTGATGAATCAACTGGTAGAAGGAGTGCTGGCCGTTGGTCCCGGGTTCACCCCAGTAAATGGGGCCAGTGTCATAATCAACCACCCGGCCATCCAGCGTGACGTGCTTGCCGTTGCTCTCCATCGTCAACTGTTGCAGATACGCGGGAAACCGCTTCAAATATTGTTCATAGGGCAGCACCGCGACGGTTTGGGCGTTGAAAAAATTGCCGTGCCAAAGGGACAGAAGCCCGAGCAGCACCGGCAGGTTCTGTTCAAAGGGCGCGGACCGGAAGTGCTCGTCCATTTGATGGAAACCATCAAGCATCTCCCGAAAATACTCGGGGCCAATTGCGAGCATCGTCGAAAGGCCAATGGCTGAATCCATGGAATACCGCCCGCCCACCCAGTCCCAGAAACCAAACATATTCTCGGTGTCGATGCCAAATTGGGACACCTTCTCGGCGTTCGTTGAAACCGCGACAAAATGCCGCGCAATGGCTTTGGCATCCCCTCCCAAACCGGCGAGCACCCACTCCCTGGCGCTCTGGGCATTCGTCATGGTTTCCAACGTCGTGAAGGTCTTGGACGAAACGATGAACAAGGTTTCGGCCGGGTCCAGGTCGCGGGTCGCTTCGACCATGTCGGTGCCGTCCACATTGGAGACAAACCGGCAGGTAATCTGGCGGTTGCTGTAATGCTTGAGGGCCTCGTAAGCCATCACCGGCCCGAGATCCGATCCGCCGATGCCGATGTTAATCACATTCCGAATGGGGCGGCCAGTGTGACCTTTCCAGTCCCCGTTGCGAACCCGGTTGGCCAGCCCGGCCATCTTGTCCAGCACGGCATGGACCCTGGGCACCACGTTCTCGCCATCCACCAGGATAACCGAGCTTTTTGGTGCGCGCAGGGCGGTGTGGAGCACGGCGCGATTCTCGGTCAGGTTGATTTTCTCGCCCTTGAACATGGCCTCCATGCGCGCACGCAGACCGGCTTCCTCAGCCAATTGAACCAGGAGTTCAAGGGTTGTGTCAGTGACCCGATTCTTTGAATAATCCAGGAAAATCCCGGCGGCTTCGGCGGTCATGCGCTCCCCGCGTTTCGGGTCTTTGGCGAATAAATCCCGCAGATGAATTTGGCGGATGGTCTCGAAATGATGGCCCAGGGCCTTCCACGCCCTCAGGCCCGTCAACGGTTGATTGGTTTGCATCATATTATCTTTCTCTTAAATAAAGCGGCTGACCCGGCGGCACATCCGGGCAACCCTGGGGCGACGGCGAACCCGTGGCCGCCGTGATATGAAGCTGCGTCCACCCAGCGTCCCGCTTCGGCTGCGCTGGGTTCGGTTGTGGTTGTTTGGTTCATGCGTTGAATCACAGGTTGAGGCCGATCTGACTGCCAAGCACCAGCGCGTCATTAATATTCCCGGCACCCCCTGGGTGAAGAATGTATTGGACATCAGGCTGGAAAAAGAGGGCTCCCTTGTGGAAAGAAAACCGGTACGTCCATTCCAAAACCGACTCGTGATCTTGCACCCCCAGCGTCGGGTCGGCCATTTGCTCGCGTTGCTGGGCGGCACCCAGGTCGCCACTGAATTTGCCGTAAAGGACGCCGAAGCCCGCTGCGTCCCTGGGACGGGAGGCGAATATGCCGCGGCACGCCACCCCCGCTGTGAAGTAATACGGCATCTGACTCACGGACTCGTCAGGCGAGGTCAGAAAAGAACCAAAGACTCCCAATCCGCGGTTGTCGGCCGGGTCGCCGAACGGGACCAGCACTTGGTCGAACAAAGTATAGAACCCATAATTTCCCCGTTTGCTGCCCGGAGTCCCGGCATAGCCAACGGTCCTGTAGTCGGTGTAACGGGCATCGTCATACCAAAAACCCACCTTATAGTTGCCCAACCGGCGTGAATCGCCGGGTAATCCGTTCCGTTGGTAGCCGGCTTCGCCAATCACAAAGACCGGGCCATCCATCGACATGTCGGCGCCGTTGTGGCTGATATTATGGAGACTGGGATCGCCATTGTAAACGCCCCCCATGACATACGTGCGTTCGGTCGGCCTGACCTTGACAAGGGTGCCCCACGTATCGTTCGGATAGGCGGTCATGCCCGGCGCGTTGAAAAAAATGCCCACGGGATTGCCATCAAAACCGTTCTGCATGAACAAGTAGTCGTAAGGAGAGACCAGAAAGTCATCACCCGTGGCGATGCGTCCGAGGCGGAACTCCACGCGGTCATCCGCCAGTTTCTGCAAATAGGCCACATCAATCAGGTGGAACGTCTCGCCGCCATAGTCTTGCTGGGTGTCGAATACGTTGCCGATGTATTTTTTCGACAGGCTGTCACCGTCCCGCTGGGACATTGATACAAGGAAGGAACCGCCTTCTAGGCCGGTCAACTTATCCAAATCGAACAGCAGGTCCAGACCAATATTGTCCGCGTAGGCTGCGTGTTGGGTTTTGCCTCCGATCGGGTTCCCGGCGACGTCCGTGACATAGGTCAAAGTCGGAGTGATTCCCAGATCTTCCAGTTGGGGGCGACGACCGTCCAAGTCACCAAACAAATGCGCGCGCGGGAGGCTGAGTTGAAAAGGGCGAAGATTGGCCGGCACTGGTGCGCCGCCGCCAAAGGGGCTGGCGGCCGAATTTGTTGCCATAACGACTCCCGTGCCAATGCCAAATTTCGCCGTCGCCGCCGTCATTTCTGAAGGCGCGAGTGGCGCGGGACTTTCCTGGGCATGACCAGTCCCCGCCCCCGTGAGCAGGACGAGCGCCAGTCCCAAGGCAGCCCGCGCGACGCTGCGGGAATTTAGCTCGCCCGGTTTTTCCCACAATCGAAAGCCGCCTTGGAAGGCGGCATCGTTGTTGCCGGCCTTGCATCTCTCCGGCAACTGTTCCAGTTTGTTGACATTTCCACCGCCGAGAACCACTGAATCAGGTTCCAGCGCGGCCACCAGGCGTTTGACCACATCCGCAACATGCAGCCGCCACTTTTTAAGCCCATGCGCCTCCAGCCCGCGGATCCCGATGTAATCCTCGAACGTGGCCCGTTTGTAAGGCAGATGGCCCAACTCCATGGGCTCCACTATGCCATCCACAATCAAGGTCGAGCCCAAGCCCGTGCCCAGTCCAAGGAACAAAACCTTGCCGCCCTGGTAACCTCCCAGCGCCTGCATCGCGGCGTCATTCACAACCTTCACGGGAAGTTTGAACGCCGCCTCGAAATTAAAGCCCACCCATCCAGCCCCCAGATTATAAGGCTCGGCAACCGGTCGTCCATGGAGCACCGGGCCGGGATAGCCAATGGACACCGCCTCATATTTCCAATCAGGGACAAGCTTGAGCACTTGCGCGACCATTTTTTCCGGCGTGAGCGCCGGACCGGAATCAAACTGGCGGGGCAGGTCCTGGCCGGTCGCCAGAAGTTTAACGTGCGTGCCACCGATATCAATCACCAGTATGTTCATAATTCGTCTAAGCGGCATTTCTGAATTTGGCGCTCTCGGAGTCAATGACGGTTATCAATTCGTTCCAGGACTTCACCATTTAGTGCGCTCCGTTGCGCCGGGGCAAGCCAAGATAATGCTCATGATATTCCACACGTTTTTACAGCATTTGATTTTATCTCAATCGTCATTATTATTATCCCACCGCCCGGTTGGCATCCATTGGACTTGTGTGGGATTTGCCGCTCTCTCTTTAGAGCGAGGCGGCCTTTCCCATGACTGCATGCAATGAGACTCAGTCAGGCATTCGACTGGCCTGGCAACCCGGATCTGCCCGGGCGGAGTTCCGATGCCGTGGCATCCTTCACAATCGGTTGCCGCCCTCATCGCCCGGGCCGGTCTGAAAACAAGCCCACCAAAAATTCCTGAACGGCAGGAACATGCAGGTTCCCCAAATGTCCGCCTTCCGGGTAATCCGTGAGCCGGTCCCCAAACGTGGAGCGGAACCACGGCAGGTCGGCGGCCGTCAGCAAAAAGTCATCGTCGCAAATCTGCACGCGAACTTTCGGGTTGTCCCGCAGGTATTGAGTGTTTTGGTCCAGATCGGTTTTGGCCACCAGGTCCGGGCGATCCCTGACCCGACCGATTTTTACCAAGTATGGCAGCAAAAAACGGTCACCGTATTCAGCGTAGCCAATCTGCCGAATCTCGCGGACGGAATCCTGTCGGACAAACGTGCCGGGATTGACTTTCAGCACGCCCAGGTTGTGCCTTCGCTGCGTGTCCACAATGACGTTCATGAGTGTGAAACGGAAGGACAGGCCGATGAGAAAGTCGGACTCGGAGCGCGTCAGCGGAATATTTCCCGAGATGTCCAAACCGTTGTCCGCAAAGTAAAGCGCCTTATACACCGACTCTTTCATCCGTTGCCACCGTTCGTCGGCCGGCCACGCCAGCGGCGCGTCAAACATCTCGTCCAGCCGTTGTGCCGCATGAGCCAGATGCACGGGGGGATTCACGGCGACGTAGCGGTCAAAGGCCAGCCCACCCGTCTGGCCGGCCGCTTCGCGCGCGGCAATCATCAGCGTGAAGTAGGCGCCGTGCGAAACGCCGGTCAGGCTCGTACCGGTGATCTGGTTCCCCTTCCATTTCCGCACGTCGGCCAGGATCAATTTCAGCGCGTTGACCACGTCGTCGCAGTCGGCCGGGCCGTAACCCGGCAGTTCCACGGTGGAGGCCTCCTCCATAAACTCCTTCTGGAAGGGATCGGAAAATGCGATTACCGAGTATCCGTGCCGGTACATCATGTCCGCATAGGCCAGCGTGGCCCGGTCCAGCCGGTATGCACCCAGACCGGGGATGTAGCACACAAGCGGCGCCGGTTTTTTCTGCATCCAGCAGGAATACGTCAGCTTTTTGCCCGTGGCGGGCACGAAGACTTGGCGGGTGTCGGCAATTTCCTCAAAATCCGGCGTGACGGGCTTGAAGAGCACGGCCCGGAAAGTGGGATTGGGATTAAAATTGCCGTGGTTGGTCGGCACATAATCCAAGACCAGCCGCTCCCGGTTCAATGAATAAAGCG
>Ga0302277_1002052_pt1 | contig 14550 bp, 10 predicted proteins | sample III_Bog_N3_1_FD_198759 | JGI IMG/M metagenome (GOLD analysis project Ga0302277, IMG submission 198759) | Peat permafrost microbial communities from Stordalen Mire near Abisko, Sweden - III_Bog_N3_1 | ecosystem: Environmental > Terrestrial > Soil > Wetlands > Peat | place: Sweden: Abisko... | reverse complement strand
AGAGGAAGTGTTTAGCGTGTATGAGTTGGCGCGGCGCTATGCGAAGTTCGGCTCGAAGATGAGCGAACAGGCCTCGGCGCTGGCGAGCGGCGAGCTACTGGACTATGACGCGATCTATGCCGGGAGGTCGGAGTGGCGGCTGCTGACACCGATCGATGTACCGGGCCAGCCTTCGCGCATGCTGGTGAGCGGGACTGGGCTGACGCATCTGGGGAGTGCGAGGGAACGGCAGGCGATGCATTTGGGCGGTCAGGCGAAGACGGTTGAGGCCGTGACGGACAGTATGCGGATGTTTGAGTGGGGTGTGGACGGCGGGCGTCCGGTCGAGGGTGTGATCGGGATTGCGCCGGAGTGGTTTTATAAGGGGGATGGCTCGGTGCTGCGCGGGCCGTTTGAGGCACTGGAGATTCCGGGGCACGCGGAAGACGGCGGCGAGGAAGCGGAGATTGCGGGAATCTACGTGATCGATGATGAGGGCAATCCCTGTCGAATTGGGATGGTGCAGGGGAATGAGTTTTCCGACCACAAGTTTGAGAAGCGGAACTATCTGAACCTGGCGGGATCGAAGCTGCGGACGTGCAGCGTTGGGCCGGAGCTGGTGATTGGGCCAGAGTTCGGAGATGTGCGGGGCGCCGTGCGGATTGAGCGGGCGGGCGAAACGGTGTGGCAGCGAACAATCGCGAGTGGCGAGGAGAACATGTGTCATAGCCTTGCGAATATGGAGCATCATCACTTCAAGTTCGCGGGACATCGGCAGCCGGGCAGCGTTCATGTTCATTTCTATGGGGCGGACGCTTTGTCGTGCAGCGATGGCGTTGTCCTGCGGGATGGGGACGTTGCGGAGGTGCGGTTTGATGGATTTGGGCGGGCGCTACGGAATGTGATTCGCGAAGAGGCGACGCAGGTTGAGCCGACTCGTGTGCGGGTGTTTCGATAATTACTTGAGGCCGAGCCTGAGCAGGGGCTGGAAGATGGAGAGGGCATGGCGAAGCAGTCGGTAGCGTTACTTGGGTTGGGAACGATGGGCGCGGGGATGGCGGCGAATCTGCTGAAGGCGGGGTTCCCGTTGGCGGTGTACAACCGCAGCCGCGCGAAGGCGGAGGTGTTTGCGGCCCAGGGAGCGCGGGTGGCGGAGACTCCGGCGGATGCGGTGCGTGGAGCGAGCGTGATTCTCTCGATGCTGGCGGATGATGCGGCTTCGAGGGCGGTGTGGCTGGGTACGGATGGGGCTTCTGGAGCTCTGGCAGCGGCACAGAAGGGCGCGGTGCTGGTGGAGAGCAGCACGGTGAGTCCGGCGTGGATTGCGGAGCTGGCGGAGGCGGCGCAGGCACGTGGGCTGGATTTTCTCGATGCTCCGGTGACAGGGAGTCGCGCGCAGGCGGCGGCGGGGCAACTGACGTTTTTGGTGGGCGGACCGGCGGAGGCGTTGGCTGTGGCGACACCTGTGCTGGAGGCGATGAGCAAGGAGATTTTGGCGCTGGGGCCGGTAGGGAGTGGGGCGAAGCTGAAGTTAGTCAACAACTTTTTGTGCGGGGTACAGATCGCGTCGTTGGCGGAAGGCATTGCCTGGCTGGAGCGCAGCGGGCTGGACGTGGATCGGGCGCTGACATTTCTCAAGAGTGGAGCGCCCGGGAGTCCCTTGCTGGCGAATCTTTCGGCACGCATGACGAGCCGGGACTATGCGGTGAATTTTCATTTGAAGCTGATGTCGAAGGACCTGCAATATGCTGGCGAAGCGGCGGCGGAGAACGGCGTGGAGTTGACTACGGCTGCAAATGCGCGGAGGCTGTTCGAGCGGGCGGTTGCGCTGGGATTTGGCGACAAGGATATGTCCGCGGTGGTTGAGCCGTTGCGGATTGCGGCGAAGGAATGAATGGGCGTGGATCGGCGGGAGGTTCGTTTTTGAGAGGATGAGGAGGCGGTATGAGGCAACTTCTGGGCATCGCGTTTCAAACAGGTTTGATGGTGAGTGTGGCCTTAGGTCAGGCAACAACTGGGGTGGTCAATGATCCGCCTGCGGCGATGACTCCCGCGACTCCCACGCATCAGGCGCGACTGCCGAATCCGCTTCGGGACCCGAACGCGCCGGGATTCGTGAAGGCGAAGGAACTGCCGGACGGCGTGGTGCCTCCGTCGAATGTGGACGGCAACTTCATTATCGGGCCGACGCACAATCGCGCACCAGAGTTCGAAGTGCAGGACGGCGTGCCCAAGGGAATGGTCTATGAGTTCACGATGAGTTCGACTGACAGCAAGATTTATCCGGGTATTGTGCGCGACCCCAATACGTTTGGTATGGCCGATCCGAAGGACCCGACGAGAATGGACGTCACAACCAGCCATCCAGCGCCGTATACGCGCCACGTGGCGGTCTATGTTCCGAAGCAGTATGTGCCGGGGACGGAAGCGCCTTTCCTAGTGGGAGCCGACGGGATGGATCGCTCGTGGGCGACGGTGTTTGACAACATGATTGCGGCGCACCGACTGCCGGTGATGATTGGCGTGTTCATAGGCAATGGCGGCGGCGATGCGCAGGGCAGCGAGCGTGGCCTGGAGTACGACACGATGTCGGGGCTGTATGCGGAATTTGTCGAGAAAGAAGTGTTGCCGTTGGTGGAGAAAAATGCCAATGTGAAGCTGACGAAAGATCCGGATGGGCGCGCGACGGTGGGAGCGAGCTCGGGCGGGTCGGCGGCGATGATCATGGCGTGGTACCACCCGGAGTGGTATCACCGCGTGATGACTGTTTCCGGAACGTTTGTGAATCAGCAGTGGCCGCATGACGACGCGGTTCCGCATGGAGCTTGGGAGTTGCATGAGCACCTGATTCCGAACAGTCCGGCGAAGCCGCTGCGGATCTGGATGGAGGTTGGGGATAGAGACAACTTCAATGCAAATGCTTTGCGTGACAACATGCACGATTGGGTGGTCGCGAACGAGACTATGGCGAAAGTGCTGACGGCGAAGGGGTACCACTATCAGTTCGTGTTTGCGCGCAATGCCGGGCACACGGACCGCGCGACGAGGGCACAACTTCTGCCGGAGGCTCTGGAGTATGTTTGGCAGGGGTACCCGATTGCTGGGAAGTGAAGGCTGAAAGCAAGAGTGTCCTGCCGGACGGGCGCCCTGCGCGGGCAGCGGTCACTTCGCGAGTTGTATTGGGCTTCGCTTGGTGCTCCCGTTGGTCGCAAACAGGACGCTATGCGGGAAAAATGCGTACGGGAGTGACTTCAAGTTGTGATAGAGACGGGAGACATATGGCGAAGCTGGGTTTTTTGGGACTGGGAATTATGGGTGGGCCGATGGCTCGCAATCTTATCCGCGCCGGGCATGACGTGGCGCTGTGGTCGCACTCGGGGAGTAAGGCGGAGGCATTGGCAAAGGAGGGCGGGACTACCTGCAAGACGCCGGCTGAGGTTGCCAGGCGGAGCGAGTGTGTGTTCCTTTGCGTGGGCAACACGATGATGTCGACCGAGGTGATCCTGGGAGCGGAGGGTCTGGCGAGCGGACGGTCGAGGGCGCTGACGATTGTTGATTGCAGTACGGTGTCGCCTTCGGAGAGTCGGAGGGTGTCGGCGGAACTGGCGCAGCAGGGCATCGATTTTCTGGATGCGCCGTGTTCGGGATCGAAGGCGGGCGCGGAGGGAGCGTCGCTGACGTTTATGGTCGGCGGCGATGCGAAGGTCTTCGAGCGGGTAAAGCCGCACCTTGAAGCGATGGGGAAACAGCTTTATTACTGCGGGTCTGCGGGCATGGGATTGCAGGCCAAGCTTTCGCAGAACATGATTCTGGGCAATCTGCTGCAGGCGTTCAACGAGAGCTTTGTGTTGTCGACCAAGGCGGGTGTGCCGCCGCGCCTGATGCTGGATATTATCAACAACAGTGCGGCGAAGTCAGGCATGGTGGCCCTGAAGGCGCCGGCGGTCTTTGAGCGCAACTTTGCTCCTAACTTCAGCGTGAAATGGCTGGAGAAGGACATGGCGCTGATGCTGGAGTCGGCCGCGGAGCAGAATGTGCCTGCTCCGGTTACGGCTCTTTCGCGGCAGATGCTGCGCGCGGCGATTGCGGAAGGCTACGGCGATGAGGATATCTGCGGCTCGATCCGCGTGCTGGAGAGGTTGGCCGGCTGCGAGGTGGTTGCGAAGGCGGAGGGTGCGCCCTCGTAGGGGACAGCCAATGAGAGCTAGTCGAGCTTGAGCTTCTGGTGGCGGAAGGGGAGCGCATTGGCTCCGGTGTAATCGCTGACAATGTGGCCTGAGCCGGTAAGGCGGTATTTGTAGGTGACGATGCCGTCGAGGCCGACCGGCCCGCGCGCGTGCAGCTTGCTGGTGCTGATGCCGACCTCGGCACCGAAGCCGTAACGGAAGCCGTCGGTGAAGCGGGTTGAGCAGTTGTGGAGGACATTGGCGGAGTCGACTTCGGCGAAGAAGCGTGTGGCGGTGGCTGGGTCTTCGGTGAGGATGGCGTCGGTGTGATGCGAGCCGTATTGCTCGATGTGGTCGAGCGCGTCATCGAGCGAGTCGACGATGCGGATGGCGAGGACCAGGTCGGAGTATTCGGTGTGCCATTCCGTGTCGGAGACGAGGTCGATGGCCGCGGAGGGTAGCAGGGATTGGGTGCGTGCGTCGCCACGAATCTTTACGGACTTTTCTTCGAGCGCGTGGACGAGCGAAGGCAGGATGGCCGGTGCGATTGCCGTGTGGATCAATACGGTCTCGACTGCGTTGCAGACGGCGGGATATTGGGTTTTGCTGTCAACGACGATGCGGTTGATGATTGCGGGGTTAGCAGCCTGATCGATGAAGATGTGGCAGACGCCATCGGCGTGCCCCAGCACGGGGATTAGCGTGTTGCGCTGGATATACTGCACCAGCGCGTTCGATCCGCGCGGGATTACCAGGTCGATGAGGTGGTTCATGTCTAGCAGGGCCTGGACGGATTCGCGACCGTAGACGCCGCAGACGGCGTCGGGGGAGATGCGGCTGTGCTGCGCGAGCGCTGTATGCATGGTGTCGAGGATGGCGCGCATGGTGTGTTCGACTTCGTGGCCACCCTTGAGGATGACAGCGTTGCCGGACTTGATGGCGAGCGCGCTGATCTGGGTGATGGCGTCGGGGCGTGCCTCGAAGATGACGGCGAGGACGCCGAGCGGCACGGTGATTTTTTCCAAAGTAAGCCCGTCGGCAAGGAGGGTGCGATCGAGGATGCGGCCGGAGGGGTCGGGCAACTGGCGCACAGCGCGGACGCCTTCGATCATGACGCGGAGCTTGTCTGGGGAGAGCAGCAGACGTTGAAAGAGAGCTTGCGAAAGCTCCCCGGTGCGGACGAGTGGCTGGGCTGCCGCAACATCCGTGGCATTGGCTGCGAGAATGGTGGCGGCATTGGCTTCCAGAGCAGAGGCGATTGACTCCAGCGCTTCGTCCTTTGTCGCGGTGGGCAGAGTGGAAAGCAGGCGGCTAGCGGCTTTGGCGCTGCGGGCTATCTCGACGACCGGGGTGTCGACAACTTTAGCTGCGGCGGCGGTGGTCATGCTGTGACCTTTGCAGGCGGTATATGGGGATGGAAGACGGTGCCGATCGATTCGCCCGCGACCACGCGTTCGACTATGCCCGGAATGCGCCCGTTGGCGATGACTGTGGTCTTGCCGGCTTCGGCAACGATGCGGGCGGCTTCGATCTTGGTGGACATGCCGCCGCGCCCGCGGCCTTTGGAGACCTGCGCATAGGCTGCGAGCTTGGGGGTGATCTCGTCAACTTCGGAGACGAACTCGGCTCCGTCGTCGTGGGGATGGCTGGTGTAGAGGCCATCGACGTCGGAAAGCAGGACGAGGAGGTCGGCATCAATCTTGGTCATGACCAGGGCGGACAGCTTGTCGTTGTCGCCGAAGACGCGATGGTGTCCCGCGTTGCCGGGGCGATCCAATTCGAGGGTGGAGACGGTGTCATTTTCGTTGATGATGGGGACAACGCCAAGCTTAAGGAGCGTGTCGAGCGTTGCGCGGAGGTTGGAGTAACGCTCGGGATTGAGAAAATCATCTTCGGTGAGCAGTACCTGAGCGGTGGTGACGTTGAAGTGGCGGAAGCCATCCCGGTACATGGACATCAGCCTGCCCTGACCAACGGCTGCGCAGGCTTGTTTGAGCGCAAGTTCGGTTGGCGATTTCTCCAGGCGAAGCGACTTTGCTCCCAAGCCGATCGCTCCGGAGCTGACGATCAGCACCTGGCGGCCGGAGCGGAGCACGTTGACGGCCGATTCGACGATCCCGTAGACGATGCCTACGGCTGGTGCGCCGTCGTCGCGCATGATGACGTTGGTGCCCATCTTGATGACAATTCGCTTTGCTACGGCGACACGTCGTCGGGCCGTAGTTTCCACTGCTTCTGCTGATTGGTTCATGACCTATTAAGGGTATCAGGAATGAATGCGATGGTTCGGTTAGCGGACGAGTTGCAGGCGGCCCCAGCGAGGAATGGGAGCAGCACAAGAGCGACTCTGTGTGGGGGCGCGGGGGAAGAGCGCGGAGAACGGCGGATTCCGGAGGGGTGCAGGGGGCTTCAGGAGGTTTCTCTGCCCTCTATGCCATCCTGCGGCGCACAAACCCCGCATTTTCATAATTTCTGAGCTTTTAGTTGGAATTCTTACGAGGGACAGGAGTAGAGTGTTTTGACCGGGTTCGGTGCGCACCTAAATTTTTGCGATTCGCAATCCCCGAGAATTGGTGGAATCGGGGATCGGCGGTGTACAAGTTCGACGGAGCAAGAACTGTAGAGCAGCGACAATTGGTTTTCCAGTTGTGCTGGGTTTTCGCTTTTCCCTTGTTTCGATCCTGCCTCCTTCGGTATTTATGTGGCTTCTCTCCAAAGATTTTGTCTTTGCTGCCGGATTCCAATTGGGCCCTGAAGAGGTGTTCAGCGATGATAGCTTCTCTTCGTCCGTTCGTTACCATTGCACGCGCCTTTGTAGGCATGTCTCTCTGCGCCTGCGTTTACCCAGTGGGCGCAATGCACGCGGCTACGTTATCCGATCTGTCGGAGGCCACGCCGCCAGAGATTAGTGCTCCCTCGCCAGCGGTGGAACAGATTGCAATTCCCGGGCCGCTGCGGTCATTTTTGCGCATGGCGGGCATTAGCCAGGAGGCACCCCCCGATGATGTGTTGCCGTTGCTGGCCCGCAACACATTCTTGCTTGGCTACGACGAGAGCACGCAAACAGAGTTTCTGCGGCTAGTGAACCGCTACCTGCATCAGGCCAGGGAACTGCAAATTCTTGCCGGCGCCAACGGCACCATTCATATTGCCAACTGCAATGAAGCGGCTACTTTGCTGAAAGTGCTGGGGTATCGGCTGCGGCAAGGCTGCGGACAGAAAGAGGCCCTCTTAGAGACGGCGAATCCGACGAGGGCGTTTCTGACAATCGATTCCGGTTTTCCGCTGATCGAACTCGAAGAGGCGCTGCAGAACAACACCTCATTCAGTTATTCGTATCCAACCTCCTGGGTTCCTGTGTTGTTCAAGCAAAGCGACTGGCTTGCCCTGGGGAACAGCGAGAAGGTGGGCTTCGGAAGTGTGGTGGATATTCTGGCGAACGATCGGGCCATTGCCCGTCTTTATTGGGCGCTCGCCAAGGACGATTCAGAGACCAGCTTCGCTCTGCAACAGTCTACTGGACTCAAGAAGCTGCTTCCGTACGCGGCAACGCTTGATTTTTATGGAAGCCAGATAAGCATTCGCTCCGGCCGTGTGGTCGTGCCGGGAGGAGCGGGTGCCGAGCCGAGTTGGAAAGAACTTGTCGGGGCTAACCCGGATTCTCCTGGGGAGTTCGTCACCCACCTGCTTGGGAAGGACAACGGCTGGCTGGCAGCGTACTTCGATGCCATGTCGCGCACTAGCTTGGCGCAACTGGGTCACCTTACCGAGCCGCAAAGGTTGAAATCTCTTTATGAGGCTTATCGGTCGCCCGGTGATGAGGGGCCCGCAGCAAGGGGCGTTCTGCCTCAAGGGGCCAGCCTGGTTGTTCTGCTTAGCCGTTTGCAATGGGAGCCCTCCGGCGAGATTTCCATTCCGGGAGGCCTGGATATCTGGAAGCAGATTCTGCGTCAGGGTGCAGATTCCAAGTCTGCTAGAAGTTGGGCAACGCGGGTGCGCAACTCGACCCGTCCCGAAGAATTGCTGGACGCAATGGCCGGTCTGGCGCGAACCGAAACCGACAGCGGGCCGCTCCAGATCTACCTGACGCTGAGCGCGCTGGACAACGGGCGACCGCCACAAAAGCGACTGTCCGCCGAGACGGTGCGCGTTCTGGCCAACCGCTATTCCCAGTTGAGTACGTGGTATCTGATATTCACCGAGTTTCCGAACCTGAGCGACGAGTCAATCGTCCGCTTTGTTACCGTAGCGGACTCAATCGACAAGATTCCCGACCAAGCCCTGCGCGGAAACGCGATGGGGGCGTTTCAGGCGAACATCGGGCTGTGGCAGATACTGGCCCGCCAGGGAGAGATTGCGAGCACGGAACTGGATTCGTCGTGGCAAAACATGATCCAACCTTTTGCCAGAGTTCCTTCCTCGGTACTGCTGCTTGACGCCGCCCACACCTCCTTGAGTGCGGTGATGCTGGCAGCAACAGGCAAGGCGGACATCTCGCAGGACGAGCTAGTCGAACTGCTCGCCGGGCCGCAGCAGGAGAGCGCGGACGGCCAACAGGTGCACTCGGCACTGGCGGCGAGGATTCGATCGGTGCTGAACGACCAACGTCTGGTTTCGCTCGATACTCTCTTTGGCCTGAGCGATGGCTTGTCCGATATGGCGCACGGAAAGCCCGCGAACCTCCAGTTGTTGGGCCTGGCAGAGGAACTCCGCGACTTCGAGTTGCCGCGTCAGATCTTCAGCAAGAGCGAGAAGGTGGAGTGGGCGCCGCGCGCGAACTCCGGCCATCACGCGGAGTTGCAGACTAAGACAGATCTGACGAAGGTGATCAAGGAGCGAGCTTCGCGCGCACAACTGGAGGCTGCGCGCGGCCAACTGGCTCCGCTGCTGAGGGACGCCCTGGTGGGCCTGAATTATGCATACTACGAGCCGCCCAACGCTCAGATTCTGCACATTAATCCGTTGTTCGTCCGCTCGCATGACTTCCTAGGGGTCACGGTCACAGGATCGGAGCGGCTATGGCAGGCGCCCATGTTGATCGGCGCGGGCATATCGGCCGGCGGCGGCGCGTACCTGATGGGGTCTCTGGCCGATCTGCCTTACATGCTGGCGATGGCAGAAGAGGACATGATTGCCCCGGAACATGTTCAGGCCCTGATTTGGAAGGAGTTAGCTCCGGAGCTACTGGCTGACGCGGTGCTGGGACGCTGGTGGAATGTCACGCCGCACGAGCTTCATGCAGTTGCGCTCTATCAAAACCTTGGGGAAGAGCTGTTGAGCGCATCGGTAAAGAACCCGCAGCTTCGCGGCAAGGTTACCGGCATTCTTTCCGATCGCATGGAACCCCAACAGTTGGAGGAGGTGGCACTAGCCTTGCGGCGCACTGAGGATGTGGCTGCGATCCTGCCACGGATGATGCCGGCAAACCTCTTCTATCTGGGCGAGGAGTTTCAGAAGCGGTTTCCGGACGAGGCCTCTTCTCTTGGACCGACGGGCCGCCAACTGCAGGACCTGACGAATCGTTATCCAACCGAAGTCAACTGGGAGCGTCTCTCGAAAGACTTCGGTATACCGCATCCAACGCTCGCGCGAACCAATGCGCGGGAACTGCTGAACATCAAACCGCTTCCCTTCTACGGAGCGTATTCGAGCCGCCTTTTCGGCGAGCGCTGGGAGTCAGGGAATCTGTACTGGGCGCGGCTGGCGGATGAAATGGGCTACTCGCCGGCCGTGCTCAACCGTCTTGTCCCGGAGCTGACGCGTCATATGATCGCAAAGATATTCGCAACCGATCTTGAAGATTGGCCTGCGGTACTGCGCGCCATGCAGGAGACGGGGAACGAGTTTAGGCAGGGCAAGATTGTTTTGTTGCCGGCCGCGAATACCTCCGCATCGATTGCGCGGACGGTAGACGGCGGCGATGCACAGTAGGAGGGCTATGGTAAAGAAAGTCGTTCTATTCCTCTGTTTGTTTTCGATGTCTTTCGGGAGAGTTGGAAGAGGAGCGGCCCAGGATGAGGCGCGGTCGATCCACGTCAATGTCATTCTGGTGCAACTGAGTGTTGCTGTGACCGACCGCAAGGGAAACTACGTTAGCGGTCTTGATCCTGAGGATTTTTCCATCCTTGAGGATGGTATTCCGCAAAAGACAGCGACGTTCGAAGAAGGGAACGAGCCTGCTCGGGCGCTGATCAACAATGCCAAGGCCGATGACGGTCTTTTCGCGCCGGGGACGGACGATCAAGGGAAGTCAGGTACACGATTTACAGGGGCCAACGTCTTCATCTTGTTCGACACCAGCAACTATATGTATCCAGGATTTGTATTTGCCCAGGATGCGATTGCCGATTTCATTCGCTCGCTGGAAGGAGTAAACAAGGTCGCGCTGTATTCGTACAGCCGAAACCTCTCCCGCGTTGCGACCCTGACGCCCGATCGTGCACAAGTTTTACGCGGCGTGCGGAGTACGGTTGCCGGGGATGACGCGGCCCTGTACAACAGCCTTCTGCTGACGGTGAAAGATGCGGCTCCGCTGACGGGCAGAAAGGCGATCGTGGTCTTCTCCAACGGGCCCGACAATGCAAGTCTGGTGCCTCCGGAGGATGTGGCGGAACTGGCCCAGTCGACTGGGACCATCATTTACATGATCAGTACGCGGCAGGCGCAGTCCGAGCCGATCTCTACCGCCGTCTTTGAGCGGATGAGCAAGGCCACCGGAGGCAAGGCGTATTTCTCAAAGAACTGGAAGGACGAACAACAGGCGTTCTCCTCAATCCGGGATGATCTGGGGCACTTGTATGCACTGAGCTACTACCCTCAGCAGAACCCCAACCGTGGCTGGCGCACGATTACGGTGAAACTGGTGGGCAAGAATCTACAGCAGTACCACATACGGACGCGGACGGGATATCGTTTGCTACAAACTCAGTCCGTAGCGGGAGAGGTGTCGTCGCTGGGGACGGAGCCTGCTTCGAAACCCTAGTTCAGGGGATCGCGATCTGTGAGGTTCCATAGGTGTAGGCGCGTCTTGAGCGAGCGGCGACTGGCGAGGGCTTGCTGGAAAGATATTTTCGCTCTGCAAGACTATAGACATCAGCCATTTGTGGATGAACTGCACTAAAATCGCGGCATTCAGCAGTTGAATATGCGGCGCGTGTAGGCGAATATAAGGCGAAGATTATGCCATCCGCCTTCGCAGTGCGTTCTCAGATCGAAGCCGCCCTCGCGGAGAGAATCCCAGCGGCGCTGACCCCTGCGACCAGGATGATTCGGGAGATGATGCCGACGGGTATTGAGGCCGTCGATGCTGTCCTACAAGGCGGCTTGCCGATGGGTGCGTTGACTGAGATGGTCGGCGCCGAATGTTCGGGACGTACGGCACTGGCGCTCTCGTTCGTCGCGCAGATGACGCGAGCGGAAAAGGTTTGCGCGTGGGTGGATGTGTCGGATGCGCTGAGTCCAGAGTCGGCTGCGGCGTGTGGGGTAGACCTAGCGCGGCTGCTGTGGGTGCGGTGTGGTGTGGTGCGGCGCGGCAGCGGGCAATGGGCGGAAGTTAAAGGGAGCTTCTCACTGCCTGCGAAGTATCTGGTACCTCCTCCAGTGACTAAGGGACTTCATGGCGGCGGATATGGGCCGCATCCTCGCGGCGAGGTGAAAGGGATGGACGATGCGGTGATGGGCTTGCTGCGGCCGGAGGCGATTGGGGCACGAGGCGCGGAGCCGCAACGGAAAATGCGAACGGAACGCCAAGCTATCGAGCCTGTGTCTGCACAGAATTTTGCTTTGGAGCAGCGAAAGAAGTTTAGAGATGCGAGCGCGCCCAGCAGGCCGTGGTCGCGCATCGAGCAGGCGTTGCGTGTGACCGATCTGCTGCTGCAGGCCGGCGGATTTGGTGCGATTGTGCTGGACATGGGCAGTCTTGCGCCGGAGCACGTCTCGCGGATACCTCTGGCTACGTGGTTTCGCTATCGGGCTGGGGCGGAGCGGACGCAGGCGAGCGTGGTGTTGCTGACGCAGTATCCCTGCTCGAAGAGCAGTGCGGGGCTGGTACTGCGGCTGGAGGCTGGTGCGGAGGTGACGCAGGGGGCGACGGTGCTGGCAGGATTTGAGCGGCGCATTGAGGTTTCGCGCCAAAGGTTTGCCCAGACGCCTGAGAAGGTAATTCCGATGCGCAAGCCGCCACAGCGAGCAGGGGGTGCGGTGTGGCACAGCCAGACGGCATGGGCGGGAGGCAGATGAACGGGCAGGCGCTGGGGGCGCCGGGAGAACTCTATGCGTGCGTGCTTGCGAAGGAATTTCCTGCGCAGGCGTTGCTGCGATTGAGGCCGGAACTGCGCGAGAAGGCGGTGGCAGTGATGAAGGGTGAGGCGCCACTGGAGGAGGTGTGCTCGCTGAATGCGCGGGCGCGGAGGATGGGGGTGGCGCGCGGAATGACGCGGGCTGAAGTGGACACATTCGATTCAGTCGTCATGCTGCGGCGTTCAACGCGGGAAGAAACTGCCACGAGAACGGCCCTGCTCGAGTGCGCGGGCATGTTTTCTCCGCGGGTGGAGGAGCGGAGCGAGGATGGCGCGTTTGTTTGCGTGATCGATATTGCAGGAACGGAAAAGCTGTTTGGTCCGCCGCAGGCGCTTGCAGACAGCGTACTGCATCGCGTTCGAGCGCTGGGTGTGACGGCATCGGTGTCCGTGAGTTGCAATTTTAGTGCGGCGATTTGTTATGCGCGTGCGGGACATATGCAGCGCGCGGTTATTCCCGGGGGGATTGAAAGCGTCGCATTGGCTCCGCTGCCGATTGCCGTGCTCAATCTTTCGGCTGAGCATGCGGAAATATTTTCTCTGTGGGGGGTTCGCGGGCTGGGTGAACTGGCGGCGCTGCCGGAGAACGAGTTGATCGCGCGGTTAGGTCAGGAAGGTAAGCGGCTGCGGCAGATGGCGCGCGGAGAGCTGCCCCATCTGTTTGTGCCATTGGAGCCAGAATTTCGACTGGAAGAGCGGATAGAACTGGATTCGCCGGTGGAGTTGCTGGAGTCGCTGCTGTTTGTGACTGGCGTGATGCTGGAGCAACTGGTGCTCCGGGCGACCGCGCGGGTGCTGGCGCTGGCTTCGGTTACGGTCGCGCTGTCGCTCGAAGGCGGGACCTTTCATTCGCGCACGGTTAGGCCGGCATTGCCGAGCAATGACCGGAAGATGTGGCTAAAGCTGCTACATCTCGATCTGGAAACGCATCCGCCAGGAGCGGCTGTGCTGGGAATTACGCTGACAGCGGAGCCAGGGGGTACGAGCAGGGTGCAGATGGGATTGTTCTCGCCGCAACTGCCGGAGCCGATGCGGCTGGAGGTAACGCTGGCGCGGATTCGATCGATTGTGGGCGAGGAGTGTGTGGGGCAGGCAGCGCTTGCGGATACGCACCGGATGGATAGCTTTCGCACGCAGAAGTTTTCGGTTTCGTCTGGACCCGCGTCGAATTTGAATGCGGATGGTGCGCCGGATCGGTCGATTGCGGCGAAGCGGCAGCTTCGGCCTGCGGAGAGAGTTGCGGTTATATTACGTGGGCCGCAGCCGGTGGCATTCACGTTTCGTGAGAAACGCTACGAAGTTGAGCGCGCGTATGGACCGTGGATGATGAGCGGGGATTGGTGGAATCGGACGCTATGGGATGTGGAGCAGTGGGACCTGATTGCACGGTCTGGCGATGGATCGACGTTGTGCTGCTGTTTGGTGCGCGATCTGATGCAGCATGCATGGTCGATGGTGGCGCTGTATGACTGAGCAGTATGTGGAGTTGCATGCAGCGAGTGCGTTCAGTTTTCTGGAAGGCGCGTCGCAGCCCGATGTGCTGATCCAGCGGGCGGCAGAGCTGGAGATGCCGGCGATGGCGCTGCTCGACCGCAATGGTGTCTATGGAGCGGCGCGTTTCCATACGAGCGCGAAGCGCAATGGCGTGCGTGCCCATATTGGCGCGGAGATTGCGGTCTCGAGCTTTGATGCACGGCTTACGCCTCCTGCATGGCTTCCGCATCAATGGCCCAGAGAACCGGCGCGGCTGTCTTTGCTGTGTGAATCGCGCACCGGCTATCAGAATTTGTGCCAGATGGTGACGCAGTTCAAGATGCGGGAGAAGATGAAGTGCGAAGGTGCGGCAACGTGGGAGGATTTGCAGCAGTACTCGGCGGGGATGGTGTGTTTGACGGGAGGAGAAGAAGGGCCGCTGGCCGCAGCGTTGGCAAGCGGCGGGGAGGAAGCGGGCCGCGACGTTGTGGAGCGGCTGATAGGAATCTTTGGCCAGGGGAATGTGTATATCGAAGTGCAGCGTCATGGAGAGCGCGAGGAGGAATGGCGCAATCAGGCGGCGTTACAAATCGCGAGGACATTGAACCTTTCCGTGCTCGCGACCAATGGCGTGC
>Ga0302277_1002051_pt1 | contig 14550 bp, 10 predicted proteins | sample III_Bog_N3_1_FD_198759 | JGI IMG/M metagenome (GOLD analysis project Ga0302277, IMG submission 198759) | Peat permafrost microbial communities from Stordalen Mire near Abisko, Sweden - III_Bog_N3_1 | ecosystem: Environmental > Terrestrial > Soil > Wetlands > Peat | place: Sweden: Abisko... | reverse complement strand
CACTATGATGTCCGCCTCCGATGGCGTGCTTTCGCCGGACGGGTGATTGTGCATGACGATCAAGCCGCTGGCGGCAGTGACAATGGCCAGCCGGAACACTTCACGCGGATGGACTAAAATGGTGTCCATCGTGCCGATGGAAACAAACTGATGCCCTTTGACGCGCTTGCGCGTGTTCAACAGTAACACGGCCAGACATTCGCAATCGGGATTAAAATGGGGATGGCTGGCAATGTGCATCCGCCAATAATCGGCGGCTTTGTCGGGCGTCTCGCAATGCTGCATCGCTTCCGGCGTCGGACATTCGCGCAACGCGGTCACTTTGTATTCGTGCGGACTGGCGGCAAACCGGAACGGCTTCACAAGGGTTTCCATGCCGGGTAAAATTGCAGTGGCACTCATATTCAAACGGGTTTGAGGTCGGCGGCAAAATAGCTGCCGTATTTGGCACGCGGGTCTTGCGGATGCGAAGCAAACGGCGCACATGCCCCGCAAGGGTGCTGCCAGATGCCCCGACGTGAGTTCCAATGGAAGCCCAAACGGGCAAGCGTGTTCGTTGCGGCGCGGTGGCTCGCTTTTGGAAATTCCAGCCAAACCCATTTGCCGACAATCTCGGCCAGTTCATATTGGCGGGGCAGTTGCGCTTTCAATAATTCCAAAACGGTTTGCGTGGGCAATTCGCGGTTGTAATTGTATTTGCTCACCCGCTCCCTGCTCTTTGATGATAGCTGGCCGGCGTTTGCTGGAGCCGCTGCTTCCATTTGAAATTTGTTTTTCATAAGCTTTTTTTTGATATTCGCCGTCCGTGTCTCGCCGTGTGCCGCTTGCTTCACCAGGGCGCAGACATTTTTTGAACACACTCCGGTTTATTTTCGGCGTGCATGGGGCATGACAGCGAAAGCTGCGGCGTTACCAGATAGCCGGATTGCTGGCATGGCCCATGCGCTTCGTCGCCGGAAATAAAACGCCCCGTGAAGCGGGAGGAAGAAACGCGAAGAAAATGGTGTAGCAGCAAGCGGCAGGCGGTGAGACACGGTCGGCGTCCCCTTCAAACAAAACGCGCCAGGACTAAAACACACAACTCAAAATTCCTTCCCCTGCCGTTCAACACATTACTTTCGTAGTCATCTAACTATTGTCTAAACTGCAAAATGAGTAAAACACCCCCGTTGCACTTTATAAGTGGCGTTCGTTATCAAGATTAAATTCTCATAAAGTAATTCTTGACACTTTAGCAATGCAGGAGTAAAAAAGAAATTGTCTTAACGCGCGTGATTGGGCATGGAAAAGACTGGGCATGAAACGTAAAAGACAATTTAATGAGGTGTTAAAGCTTTCAAAGTGGGTGGCAAAACATAAATCAAGCGGAGGTTTTATGAAAAAATCAGGAATGGGCTGGGTTTTGTTGGCGGCGGGCATCCTTGTTTGCCGCTCACAGACTCCACCGGCATCTGGTAATCCGCCCCCGCCGACAATTCCGCAAGTAACCGAGCGCGGAGCCAATCACCAAGTTTGGCAATGGCAGACGTTTGAAGCGGGGCCAAATGGCATCGTTTCAACCCACTACCATAAACTGACCGAACTCGCCACGGGGATGCACTATTGGCAGAACGGACAATGGGTGCCATCAGTGCCGCAAATCAATGTCATGGCAGACGGCAGCGCCGCCGCCGTTCAAGGCCAGCATCAAGCCTATTTTCCCGCCGATATTTTTCAAGGCCAGATCGGTCTGACCACGCCCGACGGGTTGCAACTCCAGAGCCAGCCCGTGGGTTTGAGCTATGCCGATGGCACCAAGACAGTATTCATTTCCATCCTGACCAATTCCATCGGGCAGTTGGTCGCCTCCAATCAAATCACCTATCCGAACGCGTTCGCCGGCCTGAAGGCAGATGTGCTCTATGAATACAAGCCAAGTGGCTTTGAACAAAATGTTGTGCTGAGGCAGCAACCCCCGTCGCCGGATGCGCTGGGACTGAACCCCGCCACCACCCGCCTGCAAATGGTGACGGAATTTTTTGATTCGCCTGAACCGGCGCAGGATGCCAATGACGGTGTAATGGCGGATGCCACCTTGACCTTTGGCCAGATGAAAATGGTGCAAGGCAAAGCTTTCGCCATCCAACCCAACTCGCAACTGCCCGCTGCCAATTCCGAAACCACCGTCTATAAGTCCTGGGTCCATGTGGATGGCCGGACATTTTTGATTGAAGAAGTCCCGTTGCCGCAAATCAGCGCCCAGTTAGCCACTTTGCCACTGACTGCCAGTTCCACTTTGCCCGCAGCATCCCCCGCATCGGTATTGTGCAAAGTCTCCTCCTCGCGCCTGCTCCCGCCCAGCCACCCGGCCCAAGCAAGCACCAATCACATTCAACTGGCCCGAGCAGCGTTCAATCAAAACCCCGGATTGGTGCTGGATTATGTGGCGTTGATCGCCAACCAGACGAATTATGTTTTTCAGGGCGATGGCACGTTTTATGTGAGCGGAGAATATAATCTCCTTGGAACCAACATTTTTGAGGGCGGCGCGGTGATCAAGATGAACAGCTCTGGCCAGATTGACATTGACCAGCATGGCACCGTGGTCTGCCAGACCGCCGCTTACCGGCCGACCATTTTCACCTCGTTGAACGATGATTCCGTGGGCGAACAGTTGAGCTTCAGTTCCGGCACGCCCGCCTTGGGCGACGTGAGCACTTTTTTAAAACTCAATGCCACCAATGTAACCCTCCATGACCTGCGTTTCAGTTACTATCGTTACGGGATCAAGCAGACTGCGCTGCCGGCCAGCCTGGATGTCACGAATGGCCAATTTACCTATGGAGATATTGCCATTTATGGCGGCAATGTGGGGCTGCATAATGTTTTGATTGCCCGTTCGCTTAACGAGGGGAATGGCGCGGTGGACTTTCAAGGCACCACTTTGTTGGGGGAAAACGTCACCGGCGATTTCGGTTACGGCTTTGCTGAAGCGGAGTCTGCGGGCAGCACGGTCTGTCTGACCAATTGCTTGCTCACCCGGCAGCCGTTGCTCACTCCCCACAGCTATTCCGTGACCCTGCAAACCAACTATACGGCCAGCCTGCCAAGTCCCTCACTCCCGGTTTTTCAAACGCTTGGCGGTGGCAGTTATTATCTGACCAACGGCAGCCCTTACCGCAATTTGGGCACCACCAATGTCAGCGCGGGCTTGTTGCCTTTATTAAGGGCCAAGACCACCTGGCCACCCACAAATTATGCCAGCCGGACTTTCAGCGCTAATCTGACGCTTTACCCGTTGGTTCCGCGCGACACCAATGCCGCCCCTGATCTGGGCTATCATTACGATCCACTGGATTATGTCGTGGGTGAAGCCACTCTCTCCGCCAATACCACTATGACCGTTGCCCCCGGAACGGCCTTGGGCTGGTTCTTTACCAATCCCTACGGCGGCGCGGGCCTCTGGCTGTCCGATGGCGCGCAATTAAACGGCAACGGCACCGGTGCCAATCCGTGCATTGTTTCGCATTACTCGCTGGTGCAGGAGGGCAACGGCAACTGGGTGACGGTTGGCTGGGGTTCCGCACTCATGCTCAATGGCGGCAGTTCCAGCAACCCGCCGCAGTTGAACTGCCAGTTCACGCAGTGGCATGACCTGAATTTTTCCGGCGGCGCGGATTTCCGGGATTATTGGGCCTATGGGCTGGCTAATCTGGCCAACTGCGAGTTTTATGACTGCGCCATCGCCTCGTTTGGCCCGGCCTATTATTTCACCAACTGCCTGTTTGACCGGGAATACGTCGCCTTTTGGGCGCAGGATGACGCGGCCAGCAACGCCTTTGTGAACTGCACGTTTTACAATGGTTGCCTGGCCTTGTGCCGCTATTCCGGTCAGTCGCCCTCCTATTGGCGCATCCAAAACACCGCCTTTGACGGCACCGGCATGAACACGGTGGACAATCTGGCGGGCAATACCAGCTACACCGCCTTTGATTACAATGCTTATAACATCAGCAACACCAGTTGGACGACCTACGATCTGGGAACGGCCAGTTCCGGGGTGCTGGAAGATGCCGGGGCGCATGACCTCACCGTGACCAATTACAACTGGCAAAGCGGGGCGCTGGGCAATTTCTATCTGCCGCCCAACTCGGCACTCATTGACGCTGGCAACAACAATGCCAATCTGGTGGGACTTTACCTGTTCACCACGCAGACGAACCAGAACCCGGACACCAACCTGGTGGACATTGGCTACCATTATCCCATTCTGGGCTACATACCAAGCGGCTTGGTGGCTTACTGGCGGTTGAACGACGGTTATGGCTCAACGGCAAAAGATTCGGTTGGCGGCAATGACCTCACCTTGGTAGGCTCGCCCACTTGGGGGGAAGGCTATCTGACGTTTAATGGTTCCAGCCAGTATGGCGATGCGGGGAACCCAAGTGCGTTGGATATTGCCGGAGACATCACCATCTGCGCGTGGGTGAATTCTACATCGTTTCCAGCAAGTGGTGATTTGCAGGTTCCGGTTGAAAAGGGCGGCAATGGCACAACCGATGGTTCAACTGAGGGCTACTTTATTCGTTATTTTAACTATGGCGGCGTCAAATTAGAAGATGCAGCATATAACGGCAGCACACAAGTGGGTAACTCCATCCCCAATCTCAATCAATTAGGCCAATGGTATTTTCTCACAGCAGCGTTTGACAGTAGCATAAAAACTTGGTATCTATATGTAAATGCAACATTAGTTGGAAAAACCACTGGGCCTTTTGGGCCATTAAGCACATCGGCTCCGTTATACGTTGGCGCAGCTAGTATTTCTGGAGTTACAAGCAGATTTTTCAACGGCTCCATTCATGACGTGGGAATTTACAAGCGGGCATTGAGTGCCGATGAGATTGAGGTAAATTTTCTTAACACCGAATTCAGTTCCAAAGTGTCAGTTCCTGATTTGCTTTATTACAAGATGACTGATGCGGAAGCCCAGCAAACCAACGTAAATAGGATTGTTCTGTCAGATTATTCATTGTTAGGGGGGCACAATGGTTACGGCTATGCTCCAGGTTCCGTCTGGCAATGGACTAATAATGTTGCTGGAACAACTAATGCGCTTCATTTTAATGGAGCTAATTCAACCCTCACTGTCACTAATAGTTCGACTGCCTTCAACTTTACCAATAATCCATTTACGGCAAATATGTGGGTCTCTATGGAACATAGTTCGGATGGATATTTAATGCAAAACGGGGCTGTTACTAGCGGTTGGTATATCACAGTAGGTGGCGACCACATATATTTAGGTTCAGAAACGGCTAGTTCATCCTCGTATGTTGAAACAGTTGGCGTTGCAGTGGGCAACGATGTTTGGCATATGGTTACTTGCGTATGGGATGGAACAAATGCGTTCATTTACATTGACGGCTCGCAAGTGGCTATAACGGGAACCTTTAGTGCCCCGGCTTCGAGTGCTTATAGCCTTGTCATGGGGTTGGACAGTTCTGGCGCGAATCGTTTGGATGGCCAGATATGGTTGACACAAATCTGGGGTTCCGCTCTATCTCCAACAGACATAGCCAATTTATATTTTCAACAGGTCAATGGAATTCAATGGCCCTGACTAAATGCACTTAATTGAATGAAAACAAAAGGAAACGTAATCCAGATTTGCCTCTTGGCAGCGTTATTAGCATTTCCAAAAATTGTCCGACCACAACTCATCTTCACCACCAATAGCGGTGCAATTACCATCACAGGCTATGCAGGGAATGGCGGAGCGGTGGTCATACCGGATATGACTAATGGTTATCCGGTTACCACTATTGGCACTAATGCTTTTCAATTTCTCAATATTACCAATGTTACTATTGGCGGCAACATCACAAGTATCAGGGACGCTGCATTCGCCTACACATCGCTTACAAGTGTTACCATTCCAAATAGTGTTACTAGCATTGGCGACCGTGTTTTCTGGAATTGCAACAGTCTGACTAACGCCATCATCGGTAATAGCGTCACAAATATTGGAACACTTGGAGATCCAAATGGAGTGTTTTTTGAAACCGCCTTAACTAGTATTAGCATCCCCAATAGTGTAATTACCATTGGGAGAGCGGCGTTTGAATGTTCTGTGACCAATATTATACTCGGCACCAATGTTACAACGATTGGTGACTACGCATTTAGTAGCAGTTATCTGACAAGTATAACGCTGCCCAACAGCGTGGCGTCTATTGGTAATAGTGCGTTCTTTGTTTGTCCCGATTTGAAAAGTGCCACACTTGGCAGCGGTGTAACAACCATCGGAACTAATGCCTTTTACGAGTGCTCTAGTCTTGCTAATGTTACCATACTTGGCATCGCCACTAATTTCGCGGACAATGCCTTTTACGGTTGCTCCAACCTGACGAGCCTGACGCTTGGCAACGGCGTTGCCACCATCGGGAACTATGCCTTCCAAAACTGCACCAGCCTGACTAACTTCACAATTCCAATTAGCGTGACCAACATCGGTGCTTATGCTTTTGCCAATACTCACTTGACCAGTTTTGCGGTTCCCACCGGTGTTGGCAACAATATCGGAGACGGGGCGTTTTCCGGCAACATATATCTGACCAGGCTAGTTATTCCCCCGAGCATGACACGCATTGGCGGTTATATGTTTGAAAATTGCACCTATGTAACCAATGTCACCATTCCTGATACTGTTACGAGCATTGGGACCAATGCTTTTGCTGGCTGTATCAACCTGGCCAAGCTGACAATTCCCGCCAGCGTCACCAATCTGGCGGATGGTGCTTTCTATAGCAGCGGGCGTAACGGGCAATTTTATTTTGACGGAAATGCTCCATCTATGGGTGCTAATGTGTTTGGCGGACTCATCTTTAGTTTTCCATTTAAGTGGACGTTATATTATCTGCCGGGCGCCACGGGTTGGAGCAGCCCGTTTTACGGTTCTACCGCCATCTTGTGGAACCCACAGGCGCAGACGGGCGACGACTTCTTCGGGGTGCGGACAAATCGCTTCGGCTTCAACATAACGGGGAGCAGCAACGTGGTGTTTGTGGTGGAAGCCAGCACAAATCTAGTCAATCCCGTCTGGCAGGCCTTGGGCACCTACACGCTCTCCAACGCCCCGGTGTATTTCAGCGACGCGCAATGGACGAATTATCCCGGACGCTACTACCGTTTCCGCTCGCCATGATTTGCGGGCGCTCAACACGCACCGCAGATCAACATGGGATTACCGTCAATCCATGGCCATGACAAATTGATAAAACCCCTACCGAAGAATCCGCGCCATTGATCTCTGGGTTTTATTACCCCTGCGAATGCCCTTGAAAGGATTGCTGATGGTTAGAATTTTAGCACGACCGGACGAGCGCCTCCGCGAAAAAGGGCGGCCTTACGTTCAATGCCTTCTGCCAAGCATTGTTACGGCTTGATTTTTGAAACAAAACAGCGTGTTCGGTGTTAGAAAACGGCATGTCGCAAGTTGAAACGTCCATAACACCAAGCCAAGCTGAAATTGATAAGCAAACGATCCGGGAATTATTTTACGCCAAGTGCATTGTTGAGCGGCTTGCCCCGCTGTTCAAAGGCATGATGTGGTTTTTGGGTGGTTGCCCGCAAACCGGGGAACAAACCAAATTGCTGCCGGATTACTGCTACAACATTTTGGCGGTGTTTCAACGGACGTATTTCAAGAATTTGCCCCTCTTAAACGACACGGTGTTGATCATCAACCAGGCCACCTTACCGGCAGCCAAAACGATTGACGACGCCAAGAAAGTTATTCGCTTTGATTGGTTCAACCTGGGCAAGGCTTTTGCCATCGCCACCCGTTGCATCCGGTTCGCTGAATTGGAAGCCGAGGATGAAGCCAGCAAGGATGGTTTTGAGAACGAAACCCCGGATAAAGTGAAGCTGCTTTTTATCGTGATTTTCGGCAAAACATGGGTGGAACAAAATGAGGCGCGCATCCTTGGCACGCCGACAGACAAACTGTTTTCTGAATTGCTGAATGAATTCATTGCGACGTGGGTTGCCCAACACCTGGAAGCGCAATCGAAAATGACTGCCTTGGCTTACCAATGGAGTCCCGAAGCCATGATTCAATTTAATCAGGGATTTGCCGACGGCATGACCGGCTTTCTGGATGAACACGGTCAACTCGTGGGCGAAAGCGAGCGGTCGGGGGTCTATTTCCTTCTGCTGCTGATTTGGCCTGAAATTCAATCCATGCAGTTCGCGCAGCCACGAAAAACAATTCCAGACCTGCACGCATGGCTTCAACCATTTGTGCGCGTTGGCATAATAAACGCCATTGATGTGGACATGCTACGGGACGTATGCGAACCGCCGCCGCGCGGGATCGGCATCAGTTTGCGGCCATTGAAAGGCCGCCCGCCATCTGCCGAATGACCGAAATTTCCATTCGTTAGTTGTTTTCCAAGTGACGTGCTAAAACGGTCAGCATGTCAGAGAAAACATCATTAGAACCGACGTTGAACCGCCTTGCGCGGCGCACGCCGGTTTTTTGTCGCCTATGCGGGCGGCATTCCCTGCCATAACCTCCGTGCATTTCCGTCTGCACGGGGGAATCAACCTACGGAATCAACGAAAGACAAACAAAATGATAATGACACTCACTGTGTTTAAAGAAGTGCATAACACCTGGCCGGCCAAGAACGGCAAGCCCGGCGGCGAATCGTATGATTTGCTGTGCATGGACATGAGCAATCCGGCGGAATGCCGCATGGAGGAAATGCTCTACTACCGGACCAAGGACGACGAGCGCCAGCGCATCTGGGGCAAATCCGTCGGCACCACGCTGCAAGTCGGCGTGTCCAAAATCCGCCACGGTGACAACGGCGGCAAAGCCACGCTGCTGGGCCAGATCATCCCGGAAGCTAAAAAGTAACCGGTTATGGCCCGCAACCCTCGGATAGACAGAAACTGGCGTGACCCGTGGTCACGATCCGAGCGGCTGACGGATTTCGCCTTGGTTCTGGCGCGTGTGGAATGGGATTTATTCTGCTCGCCAACGTTTAAGGGCAGCGTCCCGAGACCGTCAATAGCCTATGGGCTGGTCTATCGTTGGTGCCAGGACCTGGCGAAACACTGTCAGGTTCCTTACAAACACCTGCTTCTGGGAATTCGTGGGGAGCTGGGTGAGAAAAATGGACGGTTCCACCTCCACTGTCTGGTCGGTGGGACTAATACGCGAAATTATGAGTCTTTGTGTCACTACGGCGAATGGCTGTGGAAGCGTTCGACGGGTGGGGCAAGGATAGACGTGCGCCGGTATGACCGCTCACAAGCCGGAGCGGAATACATCTGCAAATGCCTTGGGGCAAATGCGTATGAGTTGTCGAAATACAACCTGGCGCTGGACGTGACGCTCTCCGATTCAGTGATCCGCCTCATAACGGGCATTGATTCGAGTGGGGAGAGACGCGGCGGTTTGGACACATGAAAAAACGGGCTGGTGGCCAAAGCGACGAGGTTTAACCGCCGTCGGTTCTCGTGGTGAGTAGCTTTTGCGATGAGACAGCCTCGGCAACTGCGGGCATGGTCAGTGCGGTTCCGGCCTAAGAGGACTCGACCCCTGAGAGGGGTGTAAAGCGGCCCACGGTGGAACCAACAGAGCGCTGGCTGACAATCCGCCAATGGAAGTTGCCGATAAAACGCCAAAGCGATTGTGGCGCGTGTCAAATTAAATGGATTCCTTGGCCGCGGGGTCGGTGGGCGGGCGCGGAGCGCCCGCCCGCTGACCCCCGGCTAAGGCTCCTTGTAGAATTCCTATGCCCAAATCCGATTGACCGTTTACCGCCAACCAAGATGCGCGATGACCAACATAGATTTTTGATGCTGCTCGGCCAACTGCCCGCCCGCCTCACGGCGGAGCAAGCGGCGTGGGTGTTAAACTGCCAGCCACATGACATTCCCGCGCTCGTCGCCGCCAAGCTGCTCAAACCGCTGGGTAATCCGCCCGCGAATGGCATCAAGTTTTTTGCCACGGTTGATCTGCTCGAATCCACGAAAGACCGCAACTGGCTGGTGCGCATGTCCGCGACCATCTACCAGCATTGGCAAAAGCAAAACGCCAGCAAGAAAAGCCGTGCGGCAATTAGTTTGCCGAACGGTCAGGCTGCGCCTGCTGAATTGCTTCCGGCAGCGTTCGTTTAATTCGCGAACGATGTGGCCAGTGAAATTTCTCCGTTGGCCTTCATTCTCTTTTCGTATTCTTCCAACGGCGGCAAGGTGATCTGTGCGTTTTTGGCGTAGGCCCGGTGAACCGCTTTGCTGTTGTGCCCGAGGGCGTGCATGGCGAACCGTTCGGGATAGCCGGCTTGCTTGGCACGCTCGGCCCATGCGTAACGATACGAGTGCAAGGAAACGCCACTGATGCCGACGGTCGCGAGCCGCTTGATAAAAAGTTTGGCGCGATGTCGTTCGTGAATTCGGGCCAGCGCCGGAAATAACAGGCCGCTTTCCGGCAAGGTTTTCAAAATGTTGGCGACTTCGTCCCCGAAAGAAATTGTGGCGGCAACTCCCGTTTTGTTGCGCTGATAAGCAACGGTGCGATTTCGCCAGTCAATGTTCTCGGCGGTCAAGTTCGCCACGTCCGACTGCGAGCCGCCCAAATGCCAGAGCAATTGGAAAAACGCACGCGTCGCCGGATTACGCTCGCGCTGGATAATTTTCTCATGCTCTTCAAGGGTGATGGCGCGCTTGTCCTTGTATTCCACCTGCGGCCAATGATTCCTCGGCAGCACCGGCCACGGCAGCCAATTCAAACCAAGCGCGTAATTATGGGCGCGGCGCAAATAAACATTCGTCGAGACCGTGCCGGATTTAAGCACGGCCAAAAATTGCTCTGCGGTGGTTTCAACCAGTTTGCGGTGGCGAATCAAATCAAAGGCTTTGTCGCGGCTGGCAAATTCCCAGCGCTCGCGGGTTGGTCCCTGCTTGGTTGAAATGATTTGCTCCATGACGTGTTGCCAGGTGCGCGCGGACAGGGCCGGATCACAAGCTGTCAAATAGGTGCGGGCAATCTGAAGATTGATCACCGGTTGCCGGAACGATTCATTTTTGGCGTGAAGCAGCGTGTTGGCTTCTGCTTCGTCCTTGGTGCGCAGGCTGGATTGTTTGCCGGTGGTCGTGTCTTCACAATAGAAAACTCCCCCGCGGCGGAATAATACGAAACGATTTTTCATGACATTGCCTTTCAAGTCATGAATCGTAAATCCTTCCATCAGCAACGCGTTAAGGCGTTGTGGGCGAGTTTCAGTGAAGTTGTGCCGAATTCTGGCGAGTTGCGTTTGCACTCGCCAGTTTACTGACACTTTCACTGACAGTGGCCACTCCGACAAGCCTAACCTGCTGCTATTCAAGCAACAAAAAATGGAGCCAGTTGTCGGGGTTGAACCGACGACCTACGGTTTACAAAACCGTTGCTCTACCACTGAGCTAAACTGGCAAAAGTTTTTAATGTAATGCCGCAGACTTTTTGCGGCAATTTTGCTGGCATTGGATTAAAACCTAAATGTCCGCCGGCAAAATATTTTTTCAAAACAGTCCCCACATTGCGACCGGCGCCCATTTTGTAAGAGGCGCGCATACTGGCAAGTTAATTCGGCACGATTTGAAGTCTAGGGTTGGAAAGTTTAGGTTGAGTGACGTTTATTATCTTAGAAAGTTTAATTTCCAAGCGTCAACGGCTTTTAGTTGTTTGACAAAAACGGAAACTTGGTGGGCCTGCCCGGACTTGAACCGGGAACCAAAGCATTATGAGTGCTCTGCTCTAACCATTGAGCTACAGGCCCGCCGTTGATTACAAATTAGATACGACTGTAAACGAAACCCGAACTTGACAGTGTGCCACTATTTGTGCCACTGTAAGGCTAGGCAACACCGTGAAGCGCGGTGAAATGCCAGTCGGGGTTGATTTAGTTGTCATATGCCACCAGCAGCGTATCAAAAAGTGCTCGATGACCGCAAGCGCCGGGTGCGTGGCCTGTGGAAACGCAACGGCTGGTTCTACGCGCGGCTGAACATCGTGGACGCCGCCACCAGCCAGAAATCCACACGCCGTGTCCGCTTGGATGCCGCCCGCACCGTCGCCGAAGCCAAAATCGCACTGCAGGAGCTTCAGAAAGACCGGCGCGACGACACCCTGCCCGTGCTCAAGCGCAGTCCCCGGCTGGCCGATTTCTGGGAAACTTACTTCACATATTATGCATCGGTGAAAGATGCCAAGCGCGCCGCGACCCTACACCGCGAAAAATCGGCCCGGAAAATCTGGCTGGCACACTTGGGCGAAATCCGGGTGAACCAAATCACTCGCGCCCACCTCAACAGTTACATCGCCAAACGACAGGCCGCCGGAACCAAGCCGCGCTCGGTCAATCGCGACATGATCGCACTGCGCAATGTCCTCAAACGCGCCTTCGACGACGGCCTGCTCAAGTCCCTGCCGATGGAAAATCTCCACCCGCTGAAAACGGATCAAACCAAACGCGCCCTCGTAAGCCCGGAGGATCTGGAAAAGCTAATAGCAGCGGCGCACACGCTGCCGATCAGCGGGCAACAGCTCGCCGATGTCCTGCGCCTCATGTGCTGCTGCGGGTCACGGATCGCGGAAACGCTCCGGCTGCGCTGGCCGGATGTGGATTTTACGCGGAAACAAATCACCATTGGCGCGGACGGTCTGGCCAAGAACCGCAAGCACCGGGTCGTGGATTTCAATGCGCCCTTGGAAGCCCATTTGCGCGACATGTCCACCCGTCGCCGGCCTGATTCTGTGTGGTTGTTTCCATCGCGCCGTGCCGGCGACAAGGATTTGCCGATTGTAAATTTCAACAAGGCGTTGCGCGCTGCCTGCGACAAAGCGGGGGTGCCAAAGTTCGGCTACCACGATTGCCGGCATTTTTTTATCAGTCATTGCGTGATGGCCGGAATAGATTTTATGACCACCGCTCGCTGGGTTGGACATCAGGACGGTGGTGTGTTGATTGGCCGCGTCTACGGTCATTTGTCGGATGCGCATACCAAACAGCAGGCTCAAAAATTATCTTTCACGCCGGTTACCCCTTAACGCTCAAACAACTCATGCGCGGCAAAAAGAGAAACATACCCGGCTATCACGCAATTCGCGGCTGGTTTTATAATCCGGTCCAGAAGGCAATAGAAAAGTGGGATGCGGATCTTGGTAGGGAACTCACCCACGAGACCTTTCAACAAGTGCGACGGGTTATGGAAAATGGCAACGGCCATCTGAGAATTGAAATAAAAAGCGTCGAGCACAGGAAGTTTCTTTGCGAACTCTTGACGGCGCTGGATGACCTGCATGCCCCAGAAAACAGCCACGGCTGGGTGGTCAAATATTGGGCGCGATTCAGCAACAACACGGACAAATCGATGTTGCTGACTTATCAACAAATCAGGCAGCAAATCATTGATGACGGTGGCCCTGCTTTCACGACCGATGCATTGAAACAAGCCGCGAAACGTTTGCGGTTGCTAAGTCAAGGGAATGTGCTAGAGTCTGACGAACAGTCGGTGCTGAATCCGAAAGTTTCTTCTCGAAAACCCCGCTAGTCAATTCGGGCATAATTCCGCTTCTTTAGTCCCATGATCAAATTCCTGCCTTCGGCGAGAATATGTTCATGCAGAAATATGAAACGTCTCTGAATGGTGTGAGTGACCGGACCTACTGGGTCCGTTTGGACAAGTGGTTGCGCGTGGTAGGGGTCTCATCGGTGACCGCCTGGCGCTGGCGGAAGCGTGGCTGGCTAAATGTAATCAACGTCGGCGGGCGACTGTTTTTACGCCCCCAGGATTTGGAGAGCTTTGAGCGCCGCGCCGCTGCCGGCGAATTCGCCCTGCCCTCAAACTTGGATGGAAACGGGGGTACCCGATGAACACCCTTGAGAATTTCCGCGCCGCGCTCGCGAACGCCGGGCTTGATCACCGTGGTGAAATCATTGCCGACGGGCAGTTGCGTCGCTTTCGTGTCGTCGGCGACCAAGGCCGCAATTCTTGGTATATTCTGTATCCCGGCTCAACGGTTGCCGGCGCGTTCGGCTGTTGGAAACGTGGGATCAAGGAAAATTGGTATGATAAAAATGGCGAAGAGCTTACGGATGCTGACTGGCGGCAGATCCGCGAAAATTGGAAGCATGCGGAAAAAAAGCGCGAAAGTGCCGAGCGTCAGCGGCACGCTGATGCCCAAAAAACTGCCGCTTGGATATTGAATCGCTCGCGACCAGCCCGAACGTTGCACCGCTATCTGTCTCGCAAGGGCGCGCAATGTTTAGGCGATTTGCGTGAGTATGGCGAAACATTGATCTTACCGTTGCACGATGCCGCTGGAGAATTGCATTCGCTTCAATTTATTGATGCCGTCGGCAATAAACGCTTTTTGCGCGGTGGAAAAATTTCCGGTTGTTTTTTCACGCTGGCGGACAAGCCAGACGAAACACTGGTGGTTTGTGAGGGCTATGCGACGGGCGCGAGCATCCACGAAGCGTCTGGGCTCGCCGTTGTCTGTGCGATGAACTG
>Ga0302277_1002050_pt1 | contig 14556 bp, 19 predicted proteins | sample III_Bog_N3_1_FD_198759 | JGI IMG/M metagenome (GOLD analysis project Ga0302277, IMG submission 198759) | Peat permafrost microbial communities from Stordalen Mire near Abisko, Sweden - III_Bog_N3_1 | ecosystem: Environmental > Terrestrial > Soil > Wetlands > Peat | place: Sweden: Abisko... | reverse complement strand
AATAATCAATAGTTATGATTATTAAATTCTTAAAATAATTTATACCTCAGGATTTAATCTGAAATCCTTGAATTTTGGACATTGTCTCATTGGTGCTAATGCCTTATTTGTTTTCATATCATAAATTGAATCATATGCTTCTCTTTCTTGTGCAAATTGTCTTGGATTTGCTCTTGTTGGATAATTGTGAATACAATCATTCACCCAACAACTATTTCTTTTTTTGTTAAAATTCCATTCTCTATCTAATAGTTCTTGCCCATTAGTTTGCAAGAATAAACGATATTGATCGTCTCTCCATATATCATTAATATATTTTATATATTCATTTCTACTTGTTGGAGATCTAAAATCTGTTAAAGGGCGACCTTGATCTTCCATCATTGGTGGACAGGATTGAAAATAATTATCCATTATGTATATATTATATTATATATTTTATATTTTCTAAATTTTAAATTTTTATTTCTTATTTCCTAAATATTCCCCTATTTTTTCATATATCTGATCCTTTCTTAATGCAATAACTTTTTTTATTTTTGCATCCCATAACATTATCTTTATATTATATTCTTTGCACATTTTTTTTAAATCTGTCATCTTATATTCTGTTATTGGTTTTAACTTTTCTTTTATATTTAAATCTTCACTTTCTTCAGATTTTTCGTATAACTCACTTTCATTTGATTTTATTGATTGATTATTCTGCATACTTATATTATTATCATCCTGAAAATCACCTGTTTCTTCTGCAGCATTAAATATTATTTCCTCTTCATTTAATTTATTCTTTATTGAATTATCATCACTCTCTTCATCAGATTCACTATGTCCATCATAAATTGGTAAAGTTTCACTATGTTCTTCGTTATTATCTTTTTTTATGTAACACACATCACCATCACATTGAATATTTTTATTTGTTTTTATTGCATCCCCAATGGGATTTTTGGATTTGGTAGGACTTGGTTGAGTAACATCTACTGATGGACTTTTCAAATATAATCTATTGTCTGTGTCTGATTCACTCATATAATAACTATCATTTTGTTTTTTTTGAAATATACTTGATTTTGGACCTCCACGAGGATTTCCAGACTTGTCAAGACCATTTGCATTTTTTGTATCCGACATGTAATTTACATCTGTATGCATACTATCATCTGTTTCGGTATAATGATTCGCAATTCTCATAATTGGTTGATTGTTCAAAATATTTATTTTTCTTAATTGTTGAATATTATCTCCACTTATGTTTCTTATTTGACTTACACATTTTATCATATTATTTTGGAGTTTTACAACCATTGAATCATTTTCGGTTTTTACTCCATCTACAAGTTCACATGCATTTCGCGTGTAATCATCTTTTATCATTGTTATTTCCCTATAAATCATTATTACCAAGAATAATAATGCCAATAAAATTATTAATATTTTATAATCCATAAAAATTATTATATATATAACCTAAAAAAAAAGAATTGCATTTTAAACATGATCATGTCTTATATATAATCTAAGCATCCAAATATCATCGAAAATTATTGTGTATAATAATTTCTGATACATTAATATAATATGTCTGACATCAATATTAACATCTCAAAACACACTATCACCAAAACAATGATTGATATTATTTCTGTCTTGTTCATAATCATTTGTTTCCACTTTTTTAGATATTTTATAGATAATGAAGGTGAACTTGTTGATTACAAAGTTATAAAATATATGTTATATATTACAATGGCAATTATTCTATATCACATTATTGTTAAAAGATACATACACAAATTTTTGAAATATAATGATAAAAAATTGTCAAGTACTCACTGACACTTGTATTATATTTAAAAAGGCACTTTTTGAAAAAAATTGATATAAAATAATTTAAATATAAAAATCATTATTACACTAATCAATCATACAATGAGTTTTCAATTAAAAGGTAATATTATCACATTAAAAAAAGATAAAGGTGAATCGTTAGAACAATACATAAAACGTGGGCATTTTGTAGTTTCCAATAATCCACAAAATACAAAACAATATGAAGAACAAGAAACATATTCTAGAATACACATCAATGTCAACGATAATAAATCAGAATATGGTCCAAAAGTAATGAATAAATTAAAAGAGTATGAAAAAAATTTGTATGTTTAATTATACATTTCTCAACATTTTAATATTTTTGATGTCCACTTGAGTGTTATATTTAATATTTTGTAAATTTGGCGGAAAATTATCTGGAATTATACAATCAATATCACCTTTAAATTCAATAATATTAACATTCAAAAATAATTTAAAGTCACTGAGACGAATAATCATATGTTTCATTTTATATGAAAAATACTATGAAAGTATTTTTAATTTTGGATAATTGTTATAATTATTCACAATATTTTTGTACGTACTTTCATTTTTCACATAGCAATATCTCAACAATGATAAATTTGGAAAATATGAATTTTCAAGACATGTTGTATTTGATGTGACTAATTGTACCAAATTTGGAGATATCAAATTTTGTATACTAACATTCGCACAATTGATAAATTTTAATTTTGGTGCAATTATTTTATTGACATTAAATTCACATCTACCACCAAACGTTATTTTTGCAATGTTTGGCAAATCTAATTCTTGTATTTGTACTTTCGAAGCAGAAGTTACATGCAATTTCACCAATAATTTTAAATTATTTATAAAACCAAGACCAATTTCATCTAATCCAAGAAATGATAAATGTGAAATAGATAATGTTTTCAAACCATGTAAAGCACCAATATTATTTATTGTTTCTTCACTGTATTTGTCAATATGCAAATATTCGAGATTTGGAAATATCCTTATGTCAAAATTTAAATTGCGCAACGTCAAGTTAATAATTTTTGAATAATCAAGTTTATCATCTATTTGAACATTTTTATCTGATAATGATAAATGCGTTAAATGTGGAAATTTGGAAAAATGATCTATATTATCTGTTTTTAATTTTAAAAACGTTCTTGATGATAATCTGTCAAATGTTGTATCATCTATCTCCAATCCATATGATTTATATCTTTTTGTATTTATTGTCATATTCTTTTCTATATATTCATTTATTTTTCTGTTTGTTTCTTTGTTGAGTAATGATAATGCGAATACTGTCCTTTTTATTGAAAATTTACATATCACATGCAAAACATATTTTGGAATATCTAAAAAATGTGTTATAATTGGTGAATCATTCATATATTAAATTTTATACTAATAAATATGTTCATTAATAGAATTTTATTTCAATTTTTTATTATCAATATATCAATATATCAATATATCAATATATCAATATATCAATATATCAATATAGCAATATTCAAAAAAAAATGAAATTCAAACCATTTGCAATGTCCATTCATATCTCATAAATATCAAAAATGAATATGAATGATTATGAAATGACTATTCAAGACTTGTGGTATAAAATAATGAATGAAGGATATGAAATCAGAAAATTAAAATGTGATGGTTATGTAAATTGGCAACCCATTAAAAAAAGATATTCATTGATACAAACAGAATATGATGTGCATAAATCTTTCAAAAAGCTAATGGAAAATATCATTTTTAAAATTGGTGAAAAGCAAGATTTGGATGATCTTAAAATTATAGTTGATGAGTTTGAATTGGACAATGAAATCGAAAAAGATCATTTTTTTGTTCAACTTTTTCGAATTCCCAAACTAGAAAATTATAAATTAAAAGTAGTAAAGGTATTACAAATTGCTTATAACATTGGACAGTTCAAAGCAGAACTCGAAAAAAAAAGTTATGATAATAAAATCATAAATTTTTTTGTGAAAAATAATCTTGACAAATTTGAAACATATATTTGATCTTTAAAGTTTATTTATTATCTTCCAGCATTTAATTTATCATTGACATAACTTGTATTTATTTGATCTGGTGCAGTTATTCTTCTAGCAGTATTGAATTCCATCAAATCAGTTGCTCCTCCTGTGGTTAATCCTGGGCAAACTGGACATCTCTTTTCTGTTACACATACTGGTGGTCTTGGTGGTTGAGGATACCATTTTTCAGGTGGCAAAAAAGAATATCCATATTCATATGCATGACTTTTATATCCGGATGCCACTGGCAATTGATTGTAATCTGAATATGGTAATTCATCATCAAGTGGTCCTTCAATTGCTCTTCTATTTCTCAATGTTTTATTTTTCTCAGATTTTGCACCCGTTTCTTGATATGGTGTATTATATCCTCCAATATCATGTGCTCTATTCTCAATTGCTTCTTGTACCTTTCTTTCGGATTCCATTGCATTTCTTTCACCAACTGCATCATAATTTTCTTCATCTTCAAATTCTCCATTATTGTATCTATTGTAAAATGGATTTTCATCATAAAACATTCCACCAAATTCAGAATCAGGATTATTATTTGTTCCATGTCTTGTTTTCATAAAAGATTCTTCTCTACTATTTTTAATTTCACTCTCTGTTTCATGTAAAACTTGTTTTGGTACTTGTTCTGCAATTATCTTATGTTCTTGTTTTGGAACTTCCTCAAATCCTTCAAAATTTTCTTTATCTCCATCACAAACCATTCTACATGATTTTGTTGGAACCGGTTCTGGTTTCACAGCACATGAACCACAACTTTTAGGAACAAATCCTTCTGATGATTTTGCCATATGTATTACTTTCATTAATTTTTCAATCAAAATGTATAATATGAGAAGGCCTAATATACCAACTAATACATTAAATTTGTGTCTAATGAGAAAATCCTTGTGACTATACCCGAAATATGCTAAAATGCAAATAAATATCAACAATAAAACTTTATTTGATATATTATCAATTGTTATATACGTCATATAAATTATAATATATTCCTAGAAAATTAATTATACTTTGATTTAAATATTCTTAATTTATGTCACAACTTGTATAATTGTTTTTGAACATTAATTGAATCGATTTTATAACCGCGATTGTTACTGTCATCATTAAACTTACATACACCGATCTTGATCTAGAATTTAACATCAAATTTGTGGTATGTCTCGTCATTGGCATATACTTCATATCAATAAATATAGAATATCCAATCACAGCAAATAAACCCATTTGTAATGCAGATGATATTATTTTATCCATTTCTATCTTACATTTACTTCTTATTTGTGTGACTAATACTAAAGATAATTGGTAAAAAAATACTGCTGTAAATATTATCACTTTATGCATTATATATGATTCACTTGACACATTCACGATTCTAAACATGAACAATGTCAATAAAAATAAAAATACAAAAAATATGTTTGCAAATATATTCATTTATATTATTCATCAACATTTTTATTCACAAAAAAATTGATTTTTAAACTTCATGATTGTTGTATTTTATACATATCCAAATATATGTACAATGAAATAAAAGATGATATTTACACAAAACCACATCATGTGCATTTATACAAACAATTTTATAATACCAATTGGATGGAATATAAAATAGTTTCAAGCATTACATCATTTGATAATAAAAATGAAATAAAAACATTTCATGAAACATTAAATCAAATATTATATTGCATCATTGCATCAAAAGATCTTTATGATATTCAATTTACAAATATTGATGATTCATATCAACAAATTAATGATTTGTGCATTGAAATTCATTATAATGGCATTGATCAAGAAAATAAATTGGAAGATGATACAATAGTAAAATTTGGTATTATCAAAAGATACAGTTCTGATATTAATGTCACGGAACTTAAACATAATATATTTAAAAATAATGAATTCATACAATTTTTAATAAAACAATGCGAAAAATATAATACAACAACGATTAATAAACAAATTATCAATGAAATACATATGAAATATATCAATATGCCAATTTCATTTGAAATTCGCACATCACAAGAAAATAAAAAAATCGCAAATGGATCATTTGAAACTGAAAATATACTTCTACATTTTAATAATAAAATAAATAAAATATTGTGTGAATCTTTCAAAAATTTTTTCAGTAGCCATAAAATTTATCTTTCTTACTCTAAACCACCAAAATCATTTCCAAAAAAAATTATTATTGAACTTCTGAAATATGATGATATTAATTTGGATATTTTAGATCATATACTTTTTAAAAATAATAAAATAATTGATATCATAAGTAAAAAAATGAAACTTATTAAAAATATTACTTATCAAAATTCAAAAGTAAAATATTTGGAACAACTCAACAAAGAACCAAAATGGTATTATACTCCATGTTATATGAAAAATGCAATTGATAGAAAAATAAAAGAAGATGTGCTAATTTATTATGAAAATAATAAAATTGAAAATTTTACGGTATGATCTTTAATTTATTATATTAAATAATATACAATCATGTATAATACATTAAAAGATTATGAATATGTGAAACCATACAAAGCAAAATTATATTGCAAAGGAAATAATCGCTTTGATTCAATAAAAGTGTGGCAAATTGATTTAATGACAAATAGTATTGATTATTTTTATAAAACAATAAATCAATATTTGTATGATGCTATTATGAATAAATATAAATATAATACAATATACATTAAGGTATATTATAAAGGAAAAGATCAAATAGATGATTTAATGGATGATAAAAAAATTAAATTGCATATCAATAATTTTCATGAAATAAATATTGAAAATCTAAAACATTATTTTTTCAAAGATAATAACTTTGTGCAATTTTTATTAAATCAATATAATACCTCCAATTCAAAATATATTGATGAACATATTATTGATATTATTCACATGCAATATACAAATATGCCATATTCTTTTGAAATGTATAAAATTGTACATGATTTAGAAGAGAAGATTGCATCTGATACTTTTGATTCACAAAATAAAATCACATATTTTCATAAAAAATTAAATTTGATATTATGTGGTTCATTAAAAAAATATTACAATGGTCTCAAAATTTCACTTGTTTTTACAAATATGCCAATGCATTTTCCAAAAAATATAACTTTGACACTTTTGAAATATGGTAATATTAATTTGAAACTATTACAACATAATATTTTTAAAGAGAATATCATAATTAAAAAAATGTATGATAACTTACAAATAATGAATAATATTACTCAAAATATAAAAATAAAATATTTGACACTTTTTATGGAAAAACCAAAATGGTATTACACTCAATGTTATATGAAAAATATAATCAATAAAAAAATCAAAGATGAAATATTAAATTTTTATTATGAACATCAATGAATATATCTTTATTTTTTGAGTTTTATCATTATGTACAATAATAATCCAATTATTACAAGTTGAAGTACAACATGAATCAATGCATATGGATAACTTTTCACAACAATTTCATTTATTATTGGATCAATTATATGTGTACTTAACTTTTGTTTATTTTCTTTTTTTTTGAATTCTTTGATGCTGATATCAATTATATCTCTAACGAATGGTTCAACATAAGACATTAAATTTATATATATTCAAAATATATAAATTATTCGCAAACAAACAATGTTTAATATAATCCATCTTCAGAATTAGAATCATCTGAAACTTCTATACTTGTTGCTGAAACTTCATCATAACTTTCCATATCAGGTGAAGTTGCTGAAATTTCATCTTCAGATCTTTGTGATCTCTTTTGTGTTTTTTCTGGTTTATCCGATTTTTCTCTGTTCTTTTCTTTTTCTGCAAAATGTTTCTTGATGTTATCTTTTATTTTTTCAACATCAATCTTTGCTAACTCATCTTTTGTTGTCATTTTTTCCATTTCAACAGATTTATTAAGGTTCGATTTTTCTGTTGGATATAATTCATTTACTCTCTTCCATAATCCTGCCTTGTATGCCTTTGCGGTTTCCTCATCAACTTTCATTAATTTTTGAATATCTTTAACAACTTTTTCATGAATCTTTGTTGATTGATTATCAACAACACGACTCAACTCATAATTGCTACTTTTAGGCACTGATGGTTTTGAATTATCAGTATACATGTTCAATGATCTTGATTTTCTTCCTCCTTGCATTGTCTCAGCGACTCCAGATTTACTGAATAATTTCCTAATGAAATTGTCTGGATCTTCTGAATCAATTGAAATGTTAACATCATTATTAGTCTTATTACTATTATTAAATCCAATTGAATCAACAGTGTATTCCAAATTTGCATTACCACCTCTCATGTTCATAAGTTTTGAAATAAAATTATTATCTGTATTTTGAATAGGTTCATCTTTATTATTACCAAATAAATTGTTAATAAAATCGTCTGCGTCATCTTCTGTCATTTTAAATATATCATCATTTGATCCGCCAATCAATGAATTATCATTAGTGTTATTTGAAACACCATATTTTCTCACAAGATTGTTTATGAATTCAGTTGTATTTTCTGATCCTCCAACCTCAACATTATTTTCTTCTTTTGATTTTTCCATTTTTGGTTGTTCCATTGAATAGTGTGATTCAGAACTAACATATGCACCTGCTAAATTTCTCATTTCTTGGCCTTTCTTTGCTCCATTGCAAATTAACACTGAAACAACATTGTCCAAATTATGTTTTACAGCAATATGTAATGCAGTATCTCCATTATTGTCTTTTTCGTCAATAATACTTTTAACACATTTTGTTGATCCTTGGATGTTATTAAATATGTAATCGAATGCCTTTCTCACTCTTTCATTTGATGAATAATTTTCAACGATAATATGTAACAATGTTTTATTGTCACCAAAATGTTTGTTAACACATCCTTCAATGTTTCCATCAGCAATTTCATCCAATAATTCATCCAAATTAAAGTTTGCATTATTTGTTTCTTTATTTCCAAATAACCAATCGAAAAATCCTCCACCAAGTTGATTTAATTTTTTATTATTATGATCTATATTTTCGGTTTCAAATAAACTTGATCCTGATAATGTATCTTGCAATATATTTTTGTTCATAGTAAGTATATTATATATAAATATATAATATTTTTATATTTTATATTTTTTAATTTAATATTAAATTGCTATAATATCCTTAATATGCGTTATACGTTATTTAAAATTATAATTGCAAAATTATAATAAAATGAATAATGTGTATTCTAGTTTTAATTTTCAAAATATCGCAATTAATCAACCAATATATAATAATGCAAATAAATGTTATCGATCACAATTACTCACCCAGGACTCATCAGATATCATTATTAAATCTTCGAAATTTAAACTTGTCAATGTAAAAAATGATAATCTAATCGTCGAATTCCTACCATATGATAACTCCTTCTATAATTTCATCAATAATTTAGATAATTTTATCATTGAATCAATTGTTGCAAATGGTAACATGATATTTGGAACCAATGCAAAATTAGATACAATTGATGAATTATATAAAAAATCAATTAACTTACCAAAATCACTTAATTGTTGCCCAACAATGATATTCAAAATTACAAATGAAACAATTATATGTGATAAATATAATAATCCAATAACAAATGATGAAATGAGTATCAATAATGAAATTGAATTATGCTTTCAATTGAAACATATCGATTTCAAAAGAAATAATTGTTCCACTGAATTTATTGCAAAAAAAATAAAGATAACAAGCATGATGTGTCAAAATAATGATATAATGTTTGATAATTCTGATAGTGACCCAGATGAAATCACAGAAGCAGATATCGCAAATACAGTTGATTACAATTAATATTATAAAAATGCATGAAAAAATTATATAAAGTTTTTATCTTTACAAATATTATCTTATATATAGATATAAATAATGATCAATATAAATACTGAAACAAAAACTTTATTGGCAGTTGTTAGTGTGCTTTTTATAGTATACATTATATATAGTAAATACAGAACAACCAAAAGTGAACATTTCTCACCTCAAGATGAAAATTCAATACAATTACCAAAAAATATTGAAGAACAACATATAGATACAGCTTCTATTGGTTCTAATGCTTCAACTGTTCAATCAAATGAAGAAACATTATCACAAAACTCTGAAGAAACATATGGTGACTATAAAGCAGCAAATAGACATTATAAAGGTATTCCATTGCCAAAAGAAGAATTAATTAAATATTTCCCAAAAAAAGATTATTCACCTCCTGAAGCAACTTATTTGGAAAAGAAATTCGATGGAAGAAACAAAGCAAAGAATGGATATAAAAGAGCAAGTTACAGTGGATCAATAAGAGGAAATCTCGGACCATCAGACTGGGAATCATATTTTGATCATAATAACAACGTTGTTGGTAACAGTCAAACTGGTGATAATGATAAATTTCTTCCAGTAGATGAATCAAATGCTGGATTTGCTGTTTTCAAAAGTCAAGGTAGAACAACTTGTGGAAGTAATCAAAATTGTGAACCAGAAGATTTATTTGATGCTGACAAATATTTACCTCAAGAAGTAAATGATGATTGGTTCTCTGTCCAACCTGAACCAATATCCGTTAAAAATCGTCATTTAATCAATATCACTAAACCTATCGGTATTGATACCATTGGTACATCCCTCAAAAATGCTTCATGGGATCTCAGAGGAGCACCTGCTAATCCTAAATATGTTGTATCACCATGGTTACAATCATCTATCGAACCTGATACAAATCTTAAACAATTGTATTAATACTCTAATTGATTTTTATATAAAAAAAATTGATATTTAAAAAAAATATTTAACCGTTTAATAATATAATTAAATAATTAAATATGGATGAATTTGAATTATTGAATAAAATGTATGATATCAACAATAATGATCAACAAAATAAAAATAACAATAAAGATAACAAAGAAGAAGAATGTAATGAAGATATAAATGAATATTCCATTGCTGAAGATCAAGATGGAATTATATTTTTGAATGTATTTTTTTGTTATTACAAACAACTTTTCAATAAAGATGAAGATACAAGTATATTTCATGATATTGAATATGATAAACCCACAAGTACAAATAGAGCAATGGAATTCATGTATGATCATGTCAAAAAATATAATTCATCAAAACCAGAATCAAAAAAAATATATGATGTTGATAAAATTGATATCAAACAATTTGATGAAATATATTTACTTACTATTAATGGCATAAAAACAACTGTTTCACCTACACTTGTACCAATTATAAAATATATATCTGAATTTGATGATTGGCAAAATTTATCTTGGTCAATCAATCCACTTAAATAAATCATTTAAAATAATAATGTGTTTGTTATTTATATGAGTAAAGATACCGATAGTGTGAAAAGTAATAAAAGTACAACAAGTATGAGAAATGCAAGAAAAAAAACAGAATTCTTGAGAAAATATCTTAATGAAAATATGAGTATTGATCAATCAAATATGTCAATTCATAATCCAGATAATCAAGATAATCAAGATAATCCAGATAATCAAAAAAATACCATTGAAGTTTCAAAAGAATTTCAAGAAAATGTCATTAAATTTGTTAATATTGATGATATCATTAAAAAAAAAGAAGACGAGTTAAAAATATTAAAAAAAGAGAGTAAACCACATGAAGAATTTGTATTAAATTATTTGGCAAATTTAAAGGAACAAAAAGTAGATATAACTGGTGGATGTTTAAAAGTCAATAAATCAGAAACAAAAGCGGCACTCAAATCAGATCATATTAAAAATGTTATCAGTAAAAAATTTGATAATATAGATATTGTTAATAGTATCATAAAAGAAATTGAAGATTCAAGACAAGTTACCACAAAACTAAAATTAAATAGATCAATACAAAATTAAATTAATATAAATATATTTTAAATATATATTTATGTCACACAAATATCCAACAAATTAAATCCAATATGTTGTAAAATCCATTTGAACATATGGAGTTAATGGCACTTGGAATGTTGGAATATATAATGTATTCAATTCATATGCTAATGGATTATACCACCAATAAGTAATTGGTTGAATCGCATTCATATAATTATTGAGTCTTGCCTTGTTATAAATATTATGCAATTCTTCCTCTGATGAAGATGAATCATCGTCATCGTCGTAACTTTTATATCTTTTCTTTCCACCAAACAAATTTCCAATAAATTTATCATCTGATGCTTCAACATCATCATTGTCTTCTTCATGAAAATTATTTCCTCCATCTTGAATTGAATCTTCAAAAGCATTAATACTATTTTTCAACTTATTTTCATTTTCTTTTTTGATCTTAAGTTGTTTAATATTATATGTTACTCTGTCACCATGTTTATTTCCTGTCTTCTTTTCAGAAACTTGGAAATGATACAATGAATCATCAGACATATCCTTTATACTGAATGCAAAGTTAGGAACATCATTTGTTATATGTGCTGAAATTTTATTCCATATTTTATCTGCTGCATCATTAATATTATCAGAAGATACTGTAGATTTTAATTCACCTCTAATTACTGGATTTACTAATTTATAATTAACCATGTTTTATATTATTATAATAGATTATTTTTATTTTATTATTACAAAAACTTATATTTATCTTTTATTATCCTATATTTATGTTTTATCATAAAAAATTGAAATTACCATTTTATACACGTAAACAGACATAAAGAATGATATTATATATATTTTATAATGCCAAAAATATTAGAAGTTCAAACTGAGCATACTCATCCATTCAAAACTATTATCGAAGTATTGAAAGATATGTTGCCTGAAGTTAATATTGAATTTATTGACAATAATCCAAAAAAAAGTGCTGATGCTGATACTGATAAAAATTCAGGTGATACAGAAAATAATAGTCAAGAAAATCAAGAAAACCAAGAAAATCAAGATCATTTGCCAAATGACCAAGCACAAAAAGATAATGGAGGTATGAGAATTCTTGCTGTTGATACATCCAAAAATGTTTTGATCAATATGAGATTAGATAAAAAGAATTTCACAAAATTTGCATGTAAAAAGAAAAAAATTACATTGGGCGTAAATTTAGCATATTTCCACAAATTAATCAAATCAATGGACAAAGATGATAATATGAGTCTCAATGTTGAAGATGATGATATAAATCATTTGAGAATTAATATCAATAACACAAGTAAAAATAAAAAGGATGAATATAAATTAAAATTACTTGATTTGGATAAAAATGAAATGACCATCCCAGTTATCAGTTTTGATGTTGTAGTGCAAATGAATGCAACTGAATTTCACAAAGTTTGCAGAGAAATGAGCCAAATTGCAGATTTTGTTGAAATAAGATGCACTTCCAATAAAATTCAATTCTCATGTAAAGGAGATTATGCTGAAAGAACCACAACATATGAAGTAAATAATAATGGTGGTGATGATAATGTCAGTATAAAACATTCTGGATCAACCGATGCTCCAATAATTCAAGGTATCTATGAATTAAAACATTTGGTATTATTTGGAAAATGCTCATCTCTTTGTGGTGAAATCCAAATATACATGAAAAATAAATTCCCTCTCGTCATCAGATATCAACTCCCAAAATTAGGAAGAATTCTGTTATGTCTTACGCCACTAAAAGATAATGATAATATTGCCATCGATTATAGTGATGAAGAAAATTATTATAGTGATGATGATAAATGTGAATACATCAATCAATAAAAAAGTTCATTTATAAAATTATAGTTTATCAGTTAAATTAATTAACTAATAATATTTGCAAAATAAATTAAAATTTAATACTCATATTCAGGTTCATTTGTTTTATATTTTATACTTACCTCTTTATACTTCTCCAATATATCACTCGTCAATTCTTTTGTAAGATCAATACTTTTATTTTTGTTCCATATCTTTATCAATATTGCAGTATTTTTTGGACTTATTGATATTCCATTTATATCATCATTGTTATTTGCCAATTTGTTACACATTAAATGAGCATTCAAATCCTCCCATATTCCCAATGCATTTTCATCATCCACTTTAAATGAACAAATTCCACCGAATCTATTTGCTGGATGTTCCCATATTGGATCTATTCCATCCCTCATCAAAAAACAATGTGTGTATTTCCAACTCAATTTCTTGAAATTATTAAATAATCTCCAAAATTCTGATACATTCTTAACTGTACATATCTTCTTATAACTACTCATATTCCAATTCTTATCATTGATACTATGAGTCCATAATACATACGCATCTGATAACATTATATCTCGACCATCATTTTGATGCATATCATCTAAATATTTCACATCCAATGAACTCTTCTCCATTGAAAGTACACTACTATTTTTGTTGGACATATATTATCCTTTTATTATTTTTTTAAGTGTTTATTTTATTTAAATATCAATTTTTTTTCAAAAAATCAGTCAATAAGTATTAGACAATTTTTTTTCAAAAAATCAGTCAATAAGTATTAGACAATTTTTTTTCAAATAATCAGTCAATAAGTATTAGACAATTTTTTTTCAAATAATCAGTCAATAAGTATTAGACAAT
>Ga0302277_1002049_pt1 | contig 14560 bp, 8 predicted proteins | sample III_Bog_N3_1_FD_198759 | JGI IMG/M metagenome (GOLD analysis project Ga0302277, IMG submission 198759) | Peat permafrost microbial communities from Stordalen Mire near Abisko, Sweden - III_Bog_N3_1 | ecosystem: Environmental > Terrestrial > Soil > Wetlands > Peat | place: Sweden: Abisko... | reverse complement strand
TAGGATGAGGGGCCGCGCTGTTGGGTGTAAGGAACGCTGACCAACTGCGTTTGTGCGGGAATTACGCCCGCGCCCAGCCCTAGAAGCTCGGCGAAGTTACGACCGTTCAAAGGAAGATTCTTGACCGCCTCCTCGGTGCGTAGATTGGAGACGCTGGAGCTTTCCGTCTCCAATAATTCGCCGCTGGCCTGGACTTCGATGGTCTCAGCGGTTGTGCCCACGGCGAGTGTTGCATCCGCCGCAACGCGCTGACCAACTTCCAACCGAACGGATTCAACAACTTTGCTGAATCCAGCAACTTCGACCTGAACTGTGTAGTCGCCGGGATGCAGCGGCGGGGATACATAAATGCCCTGGGCATCAGTGGATGTATTGGTCGTCAATCCGGTTCCGGAGTTGCGCACCGTAACATGAGCTCCGGGGATAACCGCGCCGGTGTTGTCTTTGACCACGCCAGTGATGATGCCGGTTTCAACGATCTGCGCGTGCAGCGCAGAGGCGGCGACGATAACGAACAGCGCCACCAGCAGGAGCGATAGATTTCTCTTTACGAGTGATCGCAATGAAAAAATTACAACAGACATACTTGCCTCCAAGGGTGCGATCCATTTTGATCGCACAGAAAAATGGCCCACGAACTGATCGTGGGCCATGGCATTGCGCAATGCGCATACTGCCTTCAGATGGGAACGATGCACTTGCCCACGACGCAAGGCGCATCCGCTTCGGGGATTTGAGTGAAGCGACAACAATGCGATGTTTTGCGGGCGATCAGCTTTTGAATGCTCATGTTCATTTCCTTTTCGTAGATTTTCAGGATGAATGCGCTTCGATTCGCACAAAAAACAGGTGCGAAGCAAAGAATTCAATTATTGTTCAAGATTCGTATTCCCAGCCAAAGCCGCCAGACGAGCACAATCCGAGGCAAAGTACAATGCACACTGCGCGGCTAGCGCACTGGATTAACGATGGATTGGGCGAGAGAGAATGCGGGCATCAACAACACGAGCGACGGGGCGTCGGCTCGGAGGCGAGCTTGATGGCTGCCTGGATGTTGATTCGCTCCTGCATATTCTGTATTGGGCCATAAAGTCGAAATCGTGTCAAGGGCGACCGAGGATTATTCTTCTCGAAATGCGAAAACTTTTCCAACTCTCAGTCGGTTGACAGAAATTTTAATCTCCTTTAGCGTAAGAGATAGAGTTGTTTCCGAATGCAGAAATTCATGCTCAAACTCGCGTGTTGTTGTTGCCGCTAGCGCCCGCTGGCCGGTCCGCGATGTTTTCTTTTCCCAACACAAAAATCCAATGATTCTCCGAGCATAGGATGCCCCAAACTACACCCATCTTTACAGTCCGCCTTGAGGACTCTGCCCGCGCCGTGAACAGGTCGGAAACGGCGCTGTGCTCGTGTTGTTGTTGTCTTCCCAACTGTAGATAAAGGTCTTTCGTCCCATACGGGCCAGGGCCTGACCAATCCACAGCTTCCCCAAATTCAAAGGAGAGTCTAAAGTGCAAAAAGCTCTTTATGCTGTACTGTCCATTTTTCCGCGCCGGTTGCCGCAATCCATCACTGCTGTGCTCTTTCTGTTTGCTCTAGCGGCCGTCCTGCCCCTGGCCGCGCAGGATGACATCACCACGCAAAACGCTACGTCCGCATACAATGGCGCATACCTCACCGGGCCGGAGGCGAACCCTTTGAGCTTCTTGAATGGCGCGGCCTGGCGCACGACCGGCAACCCAGCGCCCTACGACTTTCACGACTTTGCCCCGGCGACCTACGTTGACGCAAAACTGCCCAAGTGGATCCACGTGCAGGCCGAGGAGCGGTTCCGGTACGAGGGGTACAGCAATTCAAGCTTCAAGGCGAAGGTCGATGACTCCTACCTGTTGAACCGATTCCGGTTCCAGGTGGACCTGCGTACGCCCAGTTGGTTCCGGGTTACGGCGCAGGTGCAGGACGCTCGTTCGGGCTTCCAAAACCCGCCGATCGGCCCGCCAAACACGGTTCGCTGGGATCTGAAGAAGGCTTACGTCGAGATCGGCGCGCCCGACAAGCACTGGTTCACCCTGCGCGTGGGCCGGCAGCTCATCAACTACAACAACACCATCATCGCCAACTCCGAGTGGCGCAACCAGGGCCGTTCCTACGACGCGGCGGTGTTGAATCTGAATGGGAAGCGCGAGCACCTGGGCATCTTCGCCGCCTCGGCCGTGGTGCCACAGGCCTATGGCGTGAGTCCGCACCAGGAAGGCAACAACATCTACGGAGCCTACGGCCGTATCGATGACCTGGTGCCGCACTCGAATCTTGAGCCGTTCTTCCTGTGGCGCGTGCAACCGGCAGAGGTGGTCGAGGCGGCCGTCGCCAAGAAAACCGGCAAGGAAAACGAGAAGGTTTTTGGTGTGCGCTTCAAGGCACAAGTCCGCAATGCGTTCGATTACGGGGGCGAGGTGATCTACGAAGGCGGTACAGTGGGAACGCAAAGCATCGGCGCTTGGGCGGCTCAGGCAGGCGCGGCCTACCAGTTCCTCGATGTAGCGACCAAGCCGCGCGTCTTTACCCAGTACGACTACGCATCGGGCAACAGCCACCCGGCGACGAACGCAAAGCACTCCACATTCGACACGATCTACCCGACAGCCCACGACCGCCTTGGCATCACCGACCTCTTCGGCTGGCAGAACATTGAGTCGGTGCGCGTGGGCGCCACCGTTGAGCCTCACCGGCGGCTCAGCTTGACGGTGCAGGGGCTGGACGACTGGGCAGCTCAGGCGCTGGACTCGATCTACAACACCTCGGGCAGCGCGATCGTGACCAACAAGACCGACCACGGCCGCCATCTGGGCGCGGAAATCGATGCCTACTCCTGGTATGAACTTAATAAGCATTTCAACGTGGGCGGCGGGGTTGGCTACTTCGGCGGCGGCCAGTTCCTGTCGAAGGTGACAACCAGCCACTCGTACACGTACTACTACTTTGCGCTGAACTTCAAAGACAACGGCAAGAAGTAGTCAACGCCGTACGGGTACTCTGGTATGAGGCTGGTGTAATGGACCATCGCGCAATTCGCATCCAGCCTTGTCCCTTCTGCATTTAATTTGGGTCGATCGTGAAATTTACGTTGATCGATTCTTCTTCATCGATCCGAGAACCGAAACGCTGGTGAGTTACGGATTTACCGGTAGCGCCAGCAGCAACAACTGTGCGATTCAGGAGTGGACTTTCGCAACCCAGTCTCAGTCTCTTGACAGTGTTCGAATACCCGTGCATCATCAATACAGTTACAGTTCCAGAACTGATCTTCGAAGTTCTGTGAAAGGAATCTACCTTTAGTGCTTTATCGCCGCGCATCCCGCTGTTGTTGTTGCCCTGTCGCCTCTCCGACAGTCGAGCAGCCTCGTGGGAATGCCGCGCAGATGCAATCCTAGACGCGATTACGGTCGCGATCTTAACGGATCCGCATCGCCTGAGCTTTCGCAATCCCAGCCCACGAGCCTCTGTCTCGTGGGCTTTTTCATTGGGCACCCGCCCAAATTGCGAACCAGGAAGAGAGCTGCATTCCGATGAAGCCGTTTCACATCATGGCCAAGCCGCATGGCGCAATCTGCAATCTCAATTGCACCTACTGCTACTACTTGGAAAAGGAAAATCTCTACGCAAGCAGTGGGCGCGAATTCCGCATGGCGGATGATGTGCTCGAAACCTACATTCGTCAGTACATTCAATCGCAGCCTGATAACCATGTCAGCTTTGCCTGGCAGGGCGGTGAGCCAACGCTGCTGGGGATTCCATTCTTCGAACGCGTCGTCGCGTTGCAAAAACAATATGCAAACGGCAAGACCGTCGATAATGCATTCCAGACCAACGGCACGCTGCTCGACGATGCCTGGGGCGAGTTTCTGGCGCGCAACAAGTTTCTCATCGGACTCTCCATCGATGGGCCTGAAGATGTTCACGACGCCTATCGCGTGGACAAAGGTGGCCAGCCAACGCACGCGCGCGTGATGCGCGGCCTGGGCTTTCTCAAGAAGCATGGCGTAGAGTTCAACACGCTTACGGTCATAAATCGCCTGAACTCCTATCGCGCTCGCGATGTCTATCGCTTTCTCAAGGAGATCGGCAGCAAGTACCTGCAATTCATTCCCATCGTCGAGCAACTCGCCAAAGAGCCGGACCCCAATGGTCTCGTCTTGTTGAAGCCCTATTCACGGCAGGAGTCGGCGATCTCGGAGTGGTCGGTTGAGTCGTTGCAATTCGGCAAATTTCTGCAACAGGTCTTTGACGATTGGGTGATTCAGGATGTGGGCCGCGTCTATGTGCAGGTCTTCGATGTTGCGTTGGAGTCATGGTATGGGGTGCCGCAGTCGCTCTGCGTTTTTTCTCCCAAGTGCGGAAGCGCACTGGCAGTCGAGCACAACGGCGATGTGTACTCTTGCGACCATTTTGTTTATCCCGACAACAAGCTGGGAAATATCATGCAGAAGCATCTGTCGAGCCTGGTGAGCTCACCGCAGCAAACGCGCTTTGGCAATGCAAAGGAATTTGCGCTGCCCTCTGATTGCCGTCAGTGTGATGTGCGTTTTGCCTGCAATGGCGAGTGTCCCAAGCACAGATTCATGACAACCGCTTCCGGCGAGTATGGGCTGAACTATCTCTGCGCGGGCTACAAGCATTTCTTCCATCATATCGATCCGTATATGCGCTTCATGGCTGAAGAGCTGAAGCAGAATCGAGCACCGGCGCGAGTGATGGAGTGGGCCAGAGCGCGAAGAAGTGCGGGCGTCGTAAACGCCTCGCCGCTGAAGAAGCATGGAGTTGCTCTCGCCTAGCTGTCTGTCGCACGAGGTTGTGGTGATGTGATTAACGCCCGGCCTTTCTTCCTCGTCCTTACAGGGTGCGGAAGCTTTGCGACAGAACATCGCTGGTCCAATCAACATTTTTACCGCGTCATCTTTGAATGACTGAAACCAACAGGAGATTTATGAACGAGAAAAGAGTTTTGAACGCCTTGACATCAACATTAGTTCTTGCGGCTGGAGCAAGTCTTCCGCTGCACGCACAGACGGCGCAGCCCTATCAAGGAGTTGTGGGCAGAACCCTTGCCGAGTCAAAAGAATGGTGGCCAAAACCTGTCACAGCGCCTGCCGGCGCACCAAATGTGGTCTGGATCCTGATCGACGATGTGGGTTATGGCGCTGCCGGCACATTCGGCGGTGTGATCAATACTCCCACTTTCGATGCTCTGGCCAACAATGGTCTGCGCTATACCAACTTTCACACCTGCGCCATCTGCGCACCCACCCGCTCGGCTCTATTGACCGGCCGCAACAGTGCATCGGTGCATGAATCAGGCTTCTCGCATATTGGCTCGTCGGCAGGCTTTCCCGGCTGGGATGGGCGCGTGCCTGCCACGGCCGGCACCATCGCCGAGATCCTGCGCGACAACGGCTACAACACATTTGCTGTTGGCAAGTACGGTATTACGCCCGACGAGGAAGCCACCGATGCTGGTCCATTCGATCATTGGCCGACCGGCAAGGGCTTCGACCACTTCTTCGGATTTTTAGGTTCAGCAACCGATCAGTACAAGCCGGATCTGGTGGAGGACCAAGCGCACGCGACTCCCGATGGCCGCCACCTGAGCGACCAGATCACCGACAAGGCGATCTTCTATATCGACCGGCAGAAAAAGGCCGCGCCTGATAAGCCATTCTTCCTCTATTACGCTCCCGGTGCCACGCACGCCCCGCACATGGTCGACAGATACTGGAGCGATCAATACAAGGGCAAGTTCGACAAAGGTTGGGATGCATTCCGCGAGGAGGTCTTTGAGCGCCAGAAGAAACTCGGCGTGATACCCGCCAATGCAATCCTTCCCGAACGTAATGAGAACATCAAAGCCTGGGACTCTCTGACGCCCGACGAGAAAAAGCTCTATGCGCGCTTCATGGAAGTCTACGCGGGCTACTTGACCTACACGGACTTTGAGGTTGGCCGCCTGGTCAATCACCTGAAGGAGATCGGACAGCTCGATAACACGCTGATCTTTATCTCCATCGGCGATAACGGCGCGAGCAAGGAAGGATCGCAGGAAGGCACAATCGACAAATCCTATCGCGGCAAGCTGGTTTCCGATGAGGATCGAGTGGCCTATAATCTCGCCAACATCGACAAGATCGGTACGCCTGATTCCCATCAAGGCAACTATCCACTGGGCTGGGCGCAGGCCGCTAACACGCCCTTCCGCTATTGGAAATCAGATGCCAACAGCGAAGGCGGCACACACAACCCTCTCATCGTTTATTGGCCCAAGGGCATCAAGGAAAAGGGAGGCATTCGCACCCAGTACAGCCATGTAATCGATCTTCTACCCACCACGCTTGATCTGGTTGGCATCAAGGCTCCCGAAGAGATTCGCGGCATCAAACAGCAGCCGATTGAAGGAACGTCTTTGGCTTATTCGATTGATGACGCCCAGGCTCCGACTCGTCACACATTGCAGTACTACTACATCTTCGGCTCGCGGTCGATTTACGACAACGGATGGAAGGCTGAACTGGCCTATCCCAACGACATTCTCACCAAAAATGCAATCGTGAATCCGCCTCTGGATGAAAGCACTTGGGAGCTCTACAACCTCAACGACGATCCGACCGAGCGCATCGATCTGGCCAAGAAGTACCCGGAGAAGCTGACGCAGTTGAAGGCGGAATTCGAAGAGCAGGCCAAAGCTCATCATCTTGCCCCCTACCTCACCTTTGACGATATTAAACTCACTCACCACACCTACCTGCCTCAGTGGTATCTTGACCGGCAAAAGCAGGCGGCGGCACAAGCCAGTAGCAGCAAGTAGCGTTGTCGGAATGTTTTGATTGCGGCCAGTTCGCGATTAATTGTGACTTGGCTGCCGAATACGTTAGTCAACAAATCACCGAGTCATCTTTGAATGACTGAAACCAACAGGAGATTTATGAACGAGAAAAGCTTTTTGAATGCATTGACATCATCGTTAATCCTTGCGGCGGGCGCGAGCCTCCCGCTGCACGCACAGTCGGCACAGCCCTATCAGGGAGTTGTGGGCAGAACCCTCGCCGAATCGAAAGAGTGGTGGCCGGAGCCTGTAAAAGCGCCAGCTGGCGCTCCAAACGTCGTGTGGATACTGTTGGATGACGTGGGCTATGGCGCGGCTGGCACCTTCGGCGGACTGATCAATACACCCACTTTCGACAGTCTTGCAGAAAATGGCTTGCGCTATACGAACTTTCATACAACGGCGATTTGCGCACCCACCCGCTCAGCCCTGCTGACCGGCCGCAACAGCGCATCCGTGCATGAGTCTGGATTTTCACACACCGTCATGTCTGCTGGATTCCCTGGCTGGGATGGCAGGACTCCACCCACAGCGGGAACCATTGCCGAGATTCTTCGCGATAACGGCTACAACACCTTCGCGGTAGGTAAGTACGGCGTGACGCCGGACGAAGAGGCAACCGATGCTGGCCCCTTCGATCATTGGCCGACGGGAAAAGGCTTCGATCATTTCTTTGGCTTTCTCGGCTCGATGACGGATCAGTATCATCCGGACCTGGTGGAGGATCAGGCGCATGTTCGTCCCGACGGCCGCCACCTGAGCGATCAGATCACCGACAAGGCGATCTTCTACATCGACCGCCAGGAGAAAGTCGCGCCGAACAAGCCCTTTTTTCTCTACTACGCGCCGGGCGCCACGCACGCTCCGCACCAGGTGGACAAGTTCTGGAGCGATCAGTACAAGGGCAAGTTCGATAAGGGTTGGGACTGGTATCGCGAACAGGTCTTCGAGCGACAGAAGAAACTTGGAGTGATTCCCGCGAACGCGGTACTACCTGATCGCAACCCCAATGTGAAAGCCTGGGACAGCCTGACCCCGGACGAAAAGAAACTCTACGCGCGCTTCATGGAGGTTTATGCGGGCTATTTGACCTACACGGATTTTGAGGTCGCCCGCTTAGTCAACCATTTGAAAGAGATCGGCCAGTTAGACAACACGTTGATCTATGTCATGATCGGCGACAATGGCGCAAGCAAAGAGGGAACATTCAATGGGACCATCGATCAGGGATTATTGCCCAGGGCGATACCTGAACAGCAGAACATTGAAGATAACCTGAATAAGATCGGTGAGATCGGGACCTCTGCTGCCACCAATGGAAACTATCCACTAGGATGGGCGCAAGCCGCCGACACTCCCTATAAGGACTGGAAGCAGGATGCGAACAGCGAAGGTGGAACGCACAATCCGCTCATTGTCTATTGGCCGAAAGGCATCAAGGATAAGGGCGGCATACGCCCGCAGTACGGGCATGTGATCGACATTCTGCCCACGACACTTGATCTTGTTGGCGTCAAGGCCCCGGAAGAGATTCGCGGCATCCAGCAGCAGCCGATTGAAGGTACATCTTTGGCCTACTCGATTGACGATGCCAATGCGCCCAGCCGCCACACGCTGCAGTACTACTACATCTTCGGCTCGCGGTCGATCTATGACAACGGATGGAAGGCAGAATTGGCCTACCCAAGTTCGTTCATCAACGGAAACGCGGCGAGTAAGCAGCCTTTTGATGAAAACGCCTGGGAGCTTTACAACCTCAATGAAGATCCCACGGAGACGATCGACCTTGCCAAGAAATACCCGGAGAAACTGGCTCAGTTGAAATCCGAGTTCGAGGAACAAGCCAAGGCCCACAACCTGTACCCGCTTATCACATGGGAAGATGTCTTCAACGGGCGCATTCATCGCACCAAAGACTCAAAGTCACTGCTCGATGAATGGAAGAATGTGACCAAACCAGACTCGAACCAGTAGCTCCTTATGCATCCAGTTCGCGGCTCGCAGCGAACTGGATGCTTGATCAAGATGAAGAAGCTATACAAGGCGGCAATGGATAGCCACCGTCAATTTCAAGGATGTAACGGAGAATATCGATGAATCTTTCGCAACAAGTAGGATTGTTCCTTAGCGGGACCATGGCCTTGAGCGCCTGGTCGCCTGCCTTAGCTCAAAACAATGATGCAACATTGCCCCATCGCGACGCACCAACGCCTTCGTGGCCAGAGCCGACGAAGGCTCCGGCGGGTGCGCCGAACGTCGTGCTGATCCTGGTTGACGATGTGGGCTTCGGCGCGACTTCAACCTTTGGCGGCCCCATTGCGACGCCGACCTTCGACAAGCTTGCGCAATCGGGCTTGCGCTACAACTCATTTCATGTAAACTCGCTCTGCTCGCCGACACGCGCCGCGCTTTTGACTGGACGCAACAATCATGAAGTCGGATTTGGATCAATCTCCGAATGGTCCGCGCCCTACCCTGGTTACAACACGCTGCTTCCCAAAAGCTCCGCGACGATTGCCGAAGTTCTCAAGGTGAATGGTTACAGCACGGCAGCTTTTGGCAAGTGGCATAACACACCCACCTGGCAGGTGAGCCCGCAGGGTCCCTTCGATCGCTGGCCAACCGGATTGGGCTTCGAGCATTTTTACGGATTCCTTCAGGCCGCCGACAATCAGTATTACACGCGCATCTATCGCGATCAAACGCCGGTCGAGCCTAACAAAACGCCGCAACAGGGCTATCACTTCACCACCGACATTACCAACGAAGCGATCAACTGGCTGCATCAGCATGATGCCGTCGCCAGCAACAAGCCCTTCTTCATTTACTACGCCACCGGCGCAACGCACACGCCGCATCAGGTACCACAGAAGTGGATCGACCAGTACAAGGGAAAGTTCGACAAGGGCTGGGATGTGATTCGCCAGGAGGCCTTCGATCAGCAGAGGAAGCTGGGCGTGATTCCCGCGAATGCTGAGTTGACTCCTCGGCCCGACGGTCTGCCTGCATGGGACTCGTTGACGCCACAGCAGAAGAAGTTACTCGCGCATCAGGCTGAGGTTTATGCGGGCTTTGCCGCGCAAACCGATTACGAGATCGGCCGTCTCCTCGATGCGATTCGCGAAGAGGGACAAGCGGATAACACCGTTGTGCTGGAGATCTTCGGCGATAACGGTGCCAGCGCAGAAGGCGGACTGGATGGCACCGATGCGCGCGACATCAATGGCAAGCCGCTGACCGTCGAAACGCGTCTCGATACCGCCGACCTGCTGGGCAGCGAAACATTCATGAATCACTATGCCGCTGCATGGGCGTGGGCATTGAGTTCGCCGTTTCAGGGGACCAAGCAGGATGCATCGCATCTGGGCGGAACTACCGATCCATTGGTCATTGTTTGGCCTGGTCACATCAAGGATGCTGGCGGACTGCGTTCGCAGTTCTCGCACGTCAACGACATTGCGCCAACCATCTATGACATCGCCGGTGTAACGCCGCCCACGGTGATCAATGGCGTGGCGCAGACTCCGCTGGAAGGAACCAGCCTCACCTATACTTTCGACCAACCGCAGGAGCCGACGCATCATACCGTGCAGTACTTCACCACCAGTGGCAATCGCGCCATCTACAAGGATGGATGGTGGGCCGGCGATCGCTTCCACTCCACGTGGGAGCAGTCCTACACACTCAATGCCAGCGACAAGGATCTTGGGAATCATCCGTGGGAGCTTTACAACCTGAACGATGATTTTAGTCAGGCGCACAATTTGGCCAATTCCAATCCGGAGAAGCTGAAAGAGTTGCAACAGGTCTTCGATGCTGAGGCTGCGCGCAATCAGGCAGTGCCGATTATTCCCGCACGCCAGGACTATCCGATCGGCCAGGCAGGCGGGCAGAAGGTATTCATCTATCGCGAAGGCGTTGAGCGTTTGCAGCCGCGCATTGCTCCCAACCTCGCAGGGCGCGCCTACACAATCACGGCGGATGTGGATGTGCCGGCCAGCGGCGCAGATGGTGTGATTATCGCGCAAGGCAGCCGGTACGGCGGCATCACTCTCTTCGTCAAGGATCATCGCGTCGTCTATGAAGTGAACGCATACGGGCACCGCTCCGGACAGTTGGTTGCTTCTGAGGCGCTTCAACCGGGCAAGGCGCATATTGTTCTGAACCTGACTCCGAATGCGCCCGACGACACAAACTCCATACCATTTACTTCGCGTAAACCCCTGGCCGCAAAGGGAGCTTTGTCGATTAACGGAAAGGCGGAGGGTGAGGCTCAGTTCACGAACGTCAATCTCTCCTTCAGCGAGACGCTGGATATCGGCAGCGATCTCGGATCGCCCGTGAGTCCGGAGTACAAATCGCCCAATCGTTTCAATGGCAAGATCGAAAAGGTCACTGTTGAACTTGCAAAGTAACTTCCTCAACCGCGCCTGTCCGATGTGGATTCATGCCGGGCAGGCGCGATAGGCAAGACAATCCGTATCGTTCCAAATCGCAAAATGCAACATTGTTTCATTGGAGATTGTCATGTTTTACAAGATTCCGGAAAACCTTCCCGCTGAATTCGAGGAATTGGATTCGTATATCGCGCGCTATCAACGCGGCGAGATTGACGCCGCCACACTGAAGGTGCGACGCGTCCCCTTCGGCTGCTACGAGCAGCGCGAGGACGGCAAGTACATGGTGCGCATTCGGACAACCGGAGGCGCGCTCACGCCGTTGCAACTGCGCGCAATTGCAGAGATCTCCGCGCGTTACGGCAGCGACGCGATTCATATTACGACGCGACAGGAGTTTCAGATTCACGATGTCGCACTGGAGAATGTTCTTCTCGTTATGCGCGAATTGCTGCAAGCCGGTCTGGCTTCGCGCGGCGGTGGAGGCAACACGGTTCGCAATGTCCTGGTCTCTCCCGATGCGGGCGTCGGGGTCGATGAAGTCTTTGATCCAAGCTCGTATGCCTTTGCGCTGACCAGCCGCTTGATCGCCGAGCCGGATTCATGGCTGTTGCCGCGCAAATTCAAGATTGCATTTTCCAATTCATCGGCGGATAGCTCGTACGCGGAGTTCAACGATCTCGGGTTCATTGCCCAGCTTCGAGAGGGACGCAAGGGATTCGAGGTTCATGTTGCCGGCGGACTGGGCACCAAGCCGGAGGTCGGGCATCTGCTGCACGAATTCATTCCCGCCGAGGATGTTTACATCGTTGCAAGCGCTCTCAAGCGCCTCTTTGACAAGCACGGTAACCGCAAGAATCGCCATGCGGCTCGCTTGCGCTTCTTGTGGAAGACGCTCGGCGAGACACGCTTCCGGGAACTCTACGAAGCGGAGCTGCAACTCGTTCGCAGTGAAAGGCCGGCGGAGTTGCTTATCGAAGATGTACCGCAGTCCATCCTGCTTCCGGCGTTTGTTCCCGATCGCGATACCTCTCCAGAGTATTACCAATGGAAGGATCGTTACGTCGAGAACCAGAGGCAACCGGACTTGGTTTCAGCGCGAATTCCGATCTTTCTCGGCAATCTAAAGAACGATTACGCCATTCGGCTGGCGAAGTTTCTTGAGCCCTTCGGCGACCATGTGCTGCGCGCCTCGCTAGGTCAGAATCTGAGATTGCGCAATATCCCAAAGGAATATCTGCCGAATGTCTATCACGTGGTTCGAGAACTTACAGAGCTTGCCTCCGGTCCGCGGCTGATTGGCGAGTCCATCGCCTGTACGGGCGCAGACACGTGCAAACTGGGCATCTGTCTTTCCAAAGGTGCGCTCACTGCGGTCGTTGACAGACTCAAAAGCTCCTCTCTCGATCTGGATCAGATCGCCGATTTCAAGCTCAACTTATCCGGATGTCCGAACACCTGTGGTCAGCATATGCTCGCTGATCTTGGTTTCTATGGCAATGTTGGCCGCAATCGACAGCATATGTTTCCTGCTTATATGGTTGTTGCCGGAGCGGAGATTGGTAATGGCAAAGCGCGTCTGGCCAAGCCGATCGACCGCGTGTGCGCGCGCGATCTTCCCGAATTTGTTCATGATGTTCTGAAGGTGTGGATTGTCAAGAAGAGCAATCATCCATCCTTTGCCACCTATGTGGATGGAGAAGGCACGCAAGATACTCGCGAGATAGCCAGCCGCTATCGTGAGATTCCAGCCTACGGCGAAGACAAAAGCTACTACCAGGATTGGGGTGCGAAAGAGTCCTTTTCTCTTGTTGGCAGAGGCCTCGGCGAGTGCTCGGCTGGACTCTTTGACTTGATTGAAGTCGATTTGAATGGTGCCAGGCAATTGCGCGAGGAGCTTCGCTCCGGCGATCCGCAAAACGAGGAAGCCCTTTACGGAATCGCCCTGCGCAGCGCTCGCGCCTTGCTGATTGCGCGCGGAATCGAAGCGCCGACAGATGCCGCCGTCTTTGAGAACTTCGCAAAGAAATTCATTCAAGCGGGGCTGATCGACAGGCGCTTCGAATCGGTGATTCGCAGCGCACATCAAAAGAATACCGGGGAATTGAACCAACTGGAAGAGGAAGTCTTCGCGCTGCTCAATGCCGTAGAGACTCTCTATCGCAGTATGGATAATTCGCTCCGGTTTCCCGCAGAAGAAAAGTCAACAGCATAATGAAACGACCAGAACTTATGACGACTTTATTGGGTGTCAATCTTACGCAGCGCATCGGCAGCACGCCGCTGCTTCGCCTCGAACGCGTCACCGCTAGCCTGAAGGACGTGCAGGTACTGGCCAAGGCTGAGTGGACCAATCCCGGCGGCTCCGTCAAGGATCGCGCTGCATCGAGGATCGTGAGCGAGGCTTTGCGTTCAGGTAAACTGGGCGCGGGCATTTCACTGCTTGATTCGACCAGCGGCAATACCGGAATTGCCTACGCGATGCTGGGTGCGGCCTACGGGATTCCGATTACATTGTGCATGCCCTCGAATGTGTCGAAGGAGCGCAAGCGGATTCTTCGCGCCTATGGCGCAACGGTCATCTACACCGATCCCGGTGAAGGCTCGGACGGTGCCATCCGCAAGGCGCAGGAGATTGCGGCCGCGGAGCCGGAGAGGTATTACTACGCAGATCAGTATTCCAACGACGCCAACTGGCGCGCGCATTATGCCAACGGAACAGCGGATGAAATCTGGATGCAGACGGCAGGGCGCGTCACTCATTTTGTCGCTATTCTCGGCACCAGTGGAACTTTTGTGGGAACATCGCGTCGCTTGAAGGAGCTGAATCCAGCGATTTGCTGCATCTCTCTTCAACCCGACTCGCCCTTTCACGGAATTGAGGGAACCAAGCACATGGAGACCTCGATCGTTCCGAAGATTTACGATGCCAGCATCGCGGACGCGGAGTTGGGCATCGAAACAGAAGCGGCCTATACGATGGCCCGACGAGTGGCGCGCGAAGAAGGATTGTTGATCGGCGTTTCAGCGGCCGCGGCGCTGGTTGGCGCAATGCAGGTTGCACGAGATGCACCCGCGGGTTCCGTAATTGTTACCATCTTTCCCGACTCGGGCGACAAGTATTTGAGTGAGCATTTTTGGGAAGAGAATGCATAAGGCAAGGGAGCAAGCATGGCGTTGAAGATACCGGTCGAACTCTACGATCAATTGCGGCAGCATGGTGAAGCGACATATCCCCATGAGTGCTGTGGAGTTCTGGTGGGCGAATTTGATGATGTGGGCGGAAAAG
>Ga0302277_1002048_pt1 | contig 14563 bp, 14 predicted proteins | sample III_Bog_N3_1_FD_198759 | JGI IMG/M metagenome (GOLD analysis project Ga0302277, IMG submission 198759) | Peat permafrost microbial communities from Stordalen Mire near Abisko, Sweden - III_Bog_N3_1 | ecosystem: Environmental > Terrestrial > Soil > Wetlands > Peat | place: Sweden: Abisko... | reverse complement strand
ATCGAAGATGGCCTCACCGAGAGTCGTTGGGTTTCTAATCAGATTGGTTTTCCAGTCGTGAAGGCCTTTAACGGTATCTACGCTCCAAATCTCATTAAGCGAGCAAGGCCGAAGGAAGCAACCGATCGCTTGGCGTTGCCGGTAGCGGGAGACGATCCGAGGGCCAAAAACGTCGTCATGGATCTCATTGAAGAACTTGGCTTTGACGCCGTCGACGCGGGCAGCATCGATGAGTCATGGCGCCAACAACCTGGCACTCCCGTTTACGGAATGGACGCGGACGGCGATAGCGTGCGACAAGCATTGGCAGATGCGCAAAGCGTCCGAATGCCGGAGTGGCGCGCTTGACGGAACCTTGACCGAGCGTGCCCAGACGCTAAGCCCGTGGCCGGCTTTATTGAAAATGCTTCAAACTTTCTGATTTGAAGGCCGGCGCCTTCTGCGTGGACGAGAAAATAGTCGACTTCTCCAGCCCAACCGGGCTCGAAATTTGATAATTCAAAATTGGACAAAATCGCCCGAATATTGCGAGTTTCGTTCCTATTAGTGCTGATTAAGAGGTGGAAAGCCTTGAAACGCAATTGACGCGTGATGCAGCCCTAGGTACCATGCGCTTGGAAATGTTATGGCCGTTTGACGAACCTTCAGGGGGGCTTGGTTGACAGGTTTTTTAACAAGCGGAGACTCTGCGAATTTCCAAAACAGAAGGAACTTATCGTGTTTAAGCGTTTAAGTATTTCTGTTGCAATTCTTTTTGCAACAGTCATCGGACCCGTAGCGGTCACTTCCGCGGGGGCTTCGGCTTCTGGGAGCGATGCTCCCACAGCCGGATCAGTCATCGTAAACAACGGTACGTACGGGGGCACACTGCCCTCCGCGTGCGCTAGTCCCGGATTTACGAGCATTCAGTTGGCCGTTAACGCTGCTTCCTCTGGAGCCACAATATATGTTTGTGCGGGAACGTACAACGAAAGTGTCTCCATTTCGAAGCCGCTGACTCTCGACGGTGCCCAGTACTTGACCAATGCAGTTGGTCGAAGTGGTGGACCCGAATCAGTCATCACTGGCTCAGGCGGCGTGACCTACACAACAGGTGCAACGTCGGGCACTCTCAGAGGGTTCTCCTTGCATTCCAGTACAACGTATTCCGAGATTTATGCAGCCAACGTGGGAAGCGGTTGGACTTTCACGAACAACATCATTAATGCCAATCTTGGTGCCATTTATATGAACACGAACGGCATCGCGAATCCTGCTGTCTCCACAATTTCCAACAATCAGTTCGTACAGACAGTTCCTGCCTCTGAGTACGGAGGCAACTACGACGGCTCAGCAGTTGCGCTTTGGGGCAATACGTCGAACAACGTGATCATCTCTGGAAACGACATGTTGAATTTGACTGGTCCTGACGCCGATATCAATACAACCGGAACGGGATCATGCGACGGAACGGGAAATGGTTCAAGCACGGGTCTTCAGATTGTGAACAACACCTTTGAAGAGAATGGTGCCACGACTGGATCGGGCAACAACTTCGTCGCGCTGTTCTGCACCTCTAATGCAACTATCTCAGGAAACCACCTCACCATTTCTGACACCAATGACGCCAACGCCGAGTCACCTATTTACTTGGGCGGCGGTGACATTGCAACCACTGTGTCCAATAACGTGGAAATTGGCAATGGCTCGTCGGGCGCGGCTGGCGTGGAGTTCAACACGGCTTTTTACCCCGTTGACAATGCGACAGTTTCCAACAACAGCATCTCTGGTTTCAATTGGGGTGTACTGGCCTACGGTGGCTACGGAACGAACTATTCGGATTCAGGCGTTGATTCTTTTGCGGCCCCCACGGGTTTTGTCATTAAGAACAACACGATTTCAAACAGTACGTACGGAGTAGAAATGTTGAACGACGGTTCTACCTTTCCAGCTACGACGTCGCCCGCCAATTTGCCCTTCAATGGAACGATTGCGAACAACACGATTAGCCACAGTGCGACTGATGACTGCATTGATCAATCCACCGGGGCAGAGACGGCCGGCACGGCGAATTCGTGGACAGGCAATATCGCCTCGACGAGCAATCCCAGCGGACTCTGCGCTGCCACGCCGCTGAGCGTGACCATCACCGGCACGCAGACTTACGGAAGCTCAAGTCCGAGTTTCTCGGCGTCGAGTTCGCCAACCGCTGGTGTCACCGTTTCTGGAACCCCGGTGTGCACGAAAGTGAACGCATCGCAGACCATTGCGAGTTCTCTTCCAGCTTCGAACTACACGTTGGTGGCTTCAAGTTGCAGCGGTCTAAGCCTGAGTGGTCCGCTCGCTGCTGACTATTCACTGGCGATTGTTGGTGGGGCATTCAGCGTGACGCAGGCGTCACAGACGATCACTTTGACTTCAAGCGCACCGACTGGGGCGTACGTTGGAGGACCTAAGTACACCATTACGGCTACGGCGTCATCGGGTCTACCGGTGATTTATGGCTCGGCCAGCGCGTCGTCATGTACGACGACTCAAGCGGGAGTGGTTACGTTCGTTGGCCAGGGCACCTGCAATCTGGTGGCGTTCCAACTTGGTAACGCCAACTACGCGAGCGCGAATCCCGTGGTTCAGACGTTCTACGTGTATCCCCAGGTAGCTCCGTCCTTCTCGACGAACGCTTCGTCTGGCAGCGTGGCGTGGCTGAGGTCATTCTCGACAACGCTCACGGCAACCGGTATTCCAACGCCGACCGTTAGCGTGGTTGGTTTGCTTCCGCTTGGCGTCACCGCCACGCCGGGCGCTGGAGGGACCATCAAGTTGTCGGGTTCGCCTCTGTTGCTTGGTATCTATCCGATTACGTTAAAAGCCACAAGTTCCGCCGGAACGACGTACTTTACGTATTACTTGGTAGTCGGACTATAAACAACGTTTGAGCAATGAAACGCTCCGGTCCTTCCTCGTAGAAGGAAGGACCGGAGCGTTTCTGCGTTATTGAGTTGCGATCACACTGACAGCGCAGTCGACAACGTGTGGCCGTTCTCCTAGGAAAGTTGCCCAGGATTCTTGGGTGGTGTTCCCAGTGCGATAAGTGCATTGGATCGCACCGTGAGCGCATTGCCCACAGCGGTCTCGAGGGCTCCACGTGCTGCTTGACGCTGGGCTGCAGTGGTCGCCGTTGAGAGAGCTACGACGTACGCACTCTGTGCTGCGGTCACCGAAGCGCGGAACGTTACGTTGGCTGACTGCAATGCCGTTACGTACGCCGTTCCGTTATAACCAGCCGGAGGCGTAGGCGGATTGCCCGCGGCGGTGATTGCCGAGACACGCGCACTAAGAGCGGTCGTCAGTGCAGTTTGCAGCGCCGTGCGAGCAGTTTGCTTCTGTGCCTTCGTGGTGGCTGAGGCCAACGCACTCTGGTACGTTGCTTTGGCTGTTTGTACTGCCGTGCGGTACGTCGTGTTTATGGCCTTCAGACCTTGGACGTAGGTAACCCAGGTGGCTTTCCACGTTGTCCACGCCGTAACGGTGGTCGTTGATGAGTCGTGGCTAGATACGGTCTTGTGAGACGCTGCGAACGCAACACTGGGAGTCGCAACTCCCATGGCCGCTACCAACGCGACTGCGCTGATTGCTCTGGTAGTGATTCTCTTCATGTGTTCTCCTTTCAAAGGAACACTCTCAAAGTACGGACGAAGGTTGTGAGTAGTCGTTGAATCAGTTGTTCTGCGTCGTAGAGAGTTTGAGAATTGGCTTTGAAGCAATCGAGAAGACCAGACCGCAGTCACGAAATCTTGGAGAAAAGAGCGAGGGAATCAGCAAATCAGCGGGTTTTGTCGGCTATTCGTCAATCGTGATGCTTACGGGACAGTGGTCGCTGCCAAATATGTCAGCGTGAATTTCTGCTTTCGTGACTCGTGGGGCGAGATCTGCGGAAACTAGGAAATAGTCAATGCGCCATCCGACGTTCCTCGAACGAGCGTCCGAAAAATTTGACCACCAGGTGTAATGACCATTTCCTTGAGTAAACATTCGAAAGGAGTCCACGAGTCCGGCACCGAGTAACTTCTCAAATCCCTCTCGTTCTTCGTTCGTAAAGCCCGCTTTTCCGATGTTTGGTTTTGGATTAGCGAGATCGTCGTTGGTGTGGGCCACGTTGAGGTCGCCGCAAAGAGCGACGGGCTTCTTTTTTTGCAGCGTTTTTATGTATTGCAAAAAGGCTGGGTCCCACTGTTTATGACGCAGTGCGAGACGTCCGAGATCACCCTTGACGTTTGGCGTGTAGACGGTCACCAAATAAAAGGTGTCGAATTCGGCGGTTATGACACGACCTTCGTTGTTGGGGTTGCCGTAGGCGTCGAGAGCGAAATCAAATTTCTTCTCGATGGCCGAAGGGAGTCCGGTTTTCACTCCCAGCGGTTCGTGCTTGGCAAAAATGGCGGTACCGGCGTATCCCTTTTTTTCGGCCGAATGCCAGTACTCGGCGAAATCACCCGCCGTGTGGGTGGACTGGGACTGTTCCGCTTTGGTTTCCTGCAGGCAGAAAATATCGGGTTGCAGCGATTCTAGGAACGGCTCAAAGAGTCCCTTACGTTGCACAGCTCGAATGCCGTTGACGTTCCACGAGACGATGCGCATGCGACATCGTAACAACGATGCTTCGTGAGTCTGTTCCTTCTATTCGGGTACGAGTACCGGTTGGCCGGCGAAAGTTTTGGAGAATCGAAGGTGCAGGGCGATGGCTCCCGAAACAATGGCAGCGTAGAAACACCAGAGTGACGTAAAGCCGCTGGCGCATAGTAAAGCCAGTGCAATAACCGCGGCCAAATTGGCAACGCCGAACCATTCGATGGATCGAAAGCCGGAAAAGAAAAGTGGTCCACACGTCGCCACGATATAGAGACCAATGATTGGAATTCCGTGTTGCAGACCAATTGTGTAGGCAATGTGGTAATGACCGAGCTTCGCACTGGGATGACCGACCAACATTGCTTCCAGCAATATTGCCGACACGCCGGCGCCAATGACGAGAAACGGCACCATACGCCATTTTCGTTTCTTGACGGTCTCAAAGAGAATCATCAAAATCGGCACGAGGACCGGTAGTACGACGAGCGCGAAAATGAGATAGATCCACATCGCGACACGTCCAAGCGTGTGAGAAACATGATTTTGTAAGCCCCACCATACGAAAGTCTCGTCAATTTGGTGGAGTCCAAGCAGGACTGGGAGTGCGGCGATGGCCACGTAGGGTTTTCGACCTTTTACGTGCCAACAAGCGTCGATGCCAATTGCGGCGACGACCGTACCGCCTACTAAGTCACCTGTCGGAGAAAAACACATCGGAAACCTCTTCGTACGTGGTTGTGGTATTGGGCGCTAGGTAAGCAACGACGACTATCCGAAACGTTGGCTGTTCGCACCTTAGGGCTTTCAGTCAATCTTCATCCTGATCAGCGAACGAGTGACCACCGCCTCGCAAGTTGCAACTGTGATTTTGTAATCCGCTTGGCGACAACCTTGACCTTCATATGATGTAGTTGCAAGGGTTCGTTCAACGTTGACCAGATTGGCGAGCCTTCTCCTAGGGTCGAACCTATGACTACTGCGCCTTCATCAACCTCGACTGCGTCTCGGTCTCTTAACAGTGTGGCGGTGTACTGCGGTTCGAATCGTGGACTCGATCCAGGATTTGCGAACGCCGCGGTGAATTTAGGGAACGTCCTCGCCGAACGCCAGATTGGCTTGGTGTACGGCGGAGGGCACGTGGGGCTGATGGGTGTTATCGCCGACGCCGTCTTGCAAAACGGTGGCACGGTTCATGGCGTGATTACGACTGCGCTCGAGGAAAAGGAAGTTGCTCACCAAGGTCTTAGCAAATTGGATGTCGTCGAGACCATGCACGAGCGAAAGGCAATTATGGCCGATGCCGCCGATGCATTCATCATGTTGCCGGGAGGACTTGGCACCTTTGATGAGTTTTTTGAAGTGGCAACATGGACGCAACTTGGCATTCAATCAAAACCATGTGGTGTTCTAAACGTGAATGGCTACTTCGACGAACTACTGGCATTGTTGGATAAGGCAACGGCGGAGGGTTTCGTGCGAATCTTTCATCGAGACATCATCATTATTGAGACTGATCCAGATCGGCTGCTTGATCAACTTGGTGCTTGGTCCCAACAATGAATGCGCCGAGTGATTGATACGGAGCGTGTGGTGGGCCGTGAGGCGCCCGAGTTGTCCCTGCTTCACAGTTTTGGGCGTGCAGTAGGTTGCACTCGTGAAACGTTTCGCCTTGGCCTTCGCCTCGATTGGATTTCTGAGTGCCACCGCTTTGGCGTCAAGCGCTTCGGGTGATTCAGGAACCACGACTACTACCACGGCGACAGTTTCGACGGTGACCGTGGTGACGTCGAGTGTCCATCTGGCACCGCTTACGGGTCTGCCTGATCCTTCAGGTGTAACAACGAAACGTCCTTCGATCACCATCAAAATCGACAACACGCCAGAGGCGCAGCCGCAAGTGGGGATTGACAAAGCCGACGTTATCTACGAGGAGATTGTTGAAGGCGGCATCACGCGATTAGCCGCAATTTTCAATTCACAATTACCGACCAAAGTCGGACCCGTTCGATCTGTCCGCCGTACCGATCGCGAGATTGTGTATCCAATCGGTGGCGTTTTCGCCTTTTCGGGCGGAGCGGCCTACGCGGTGCGCAGTATCGAAACGGCTCCCGTGAAACTCTTTCAACAGTCCAACAGCGGTGCCGCGATGTTTCGTGACCTCACTCGTCCGCCACCACATAATCTGTTCGCGAACGCTGCGGCGCTTGTGAAGATGGCGGGGAAATTGAAATCACCTCAACCCATTTTCCTTTATCGCCAGACGGGTACCTCGGCGGGCGGTCCTTCAGTATCGCGATTCACCGTGGGCTTTGAAGCTGGTTACGCGGCTTCGTACTCGTGGGATGGTGTCACGAAATCATGGGATCGTTCGCTCTTTGGCCGTCCCGACCTGACAGCCGACGGCGCACGTCTTTCACCCAAAAATGTGATTGTGATGAAGGTGAATTACAAAGGTGGCGTAGGCGTAATCGAATCACAAGCCGTGCTTACGGGATCGGGATCCGCTGAAGTTTTTACGGGTGGCAAGGTGCAAGTAGGAACCTGGTCAAGGAGCAATCTGGGAAAGCCCATTTCGTACCGCCACGCCGACGGTACGCCGATACTTTTGACACCTGGACAGACGTTGGTTGAACTGCTCGCAAATTCAGAGAGCGTGGCCCTCACACTCGCTAAGTAGTGCGATGGACCTTTCGAACAATTGCGCCATACTTTCGTTGGCCGTAAGCAACGCCGTGCCCCAAAAAGGAGAAGAAACGCCATGAGTAAGACCGTTCTCATTACCGGAGCTGGATCGGGATTTGGAAAGGGAGCGAGTAGCGCGCTCGCAAAGCGTGGACACCACGTCATCGCCACCACCGAGAGCGAAGAACAGGCTGCTGCGCTTCGAGCGGAGGAACCATCAATTCGCGTTGAGAAGATTGATATTGCTACCGACGATGTCAAGAAGGCCCGCGACTGGGACATTGATGTCCTCATCAATAATGCGGGCGTTGGACAGACGGGCCCCATGGCGGACGTGCCCATTGACCGAGTACGACGACTTTTTGACGTGAACGTGTTTGGCACCTTGGCCATGACCCAGGCGGTGCTGCCGGGCTTGCTAAAAAAGGGCGCGGGCCGCATCATCATCGTCTCATCGATCGCCGGCGTCGTTTCGGGTCCCTCATTTGGACCATATTCGATGACGAAACACGCCCTTGAAGCAATGGGTAAGGCCATGCGGGGAGAACTCGCGGGTCAAGGAGTTGATGTGACGTTGCTCAATCCGGGCCCCTACCAAACGGGATTCAATGATCGAATGGCGGCTTCGATGTGGGAATGGTTCGATGACACCTCACTGACTGCGCCGGGAAAACCAATATTTGAATTCATGCGCCAATTAGTAACAGAAGGTCAACTCGATCCAGTGGAAGTTGTTGATCGCATGGTCGACCTCGTTGAAGCGGAGACGACGACAGAAAACAATTTCGTGCCACCCGAAATTCGAGCGCAACTCAACGTTTAATTTCGACCTCGGTCATGCGCAGTTGTGGCAATGACCCAGCACGTCGAGCGCGTGGGAGGAAACGACGAAACCTTGTTGACCAGCGAGTGTGTCAATCATTGCGGCAACGGTACTTTCAAACTCAGAAGTGGGCGTGACGTCGACGACGGAACCACACAAAGTGCAAAGCAGATGATGGTGGTGTTCCGTCAGGTCTTCGGCCAATTCGAAGCGAGTGAACTCGTCACTCGCAGCGACGCGGCGAACGACGCCCACGTGCTCGAGATCAACAAGGTGGCGATAGGCGGAGCTACGTGGGACGTCGGGGAGTTGGCTGGCAATGTCCGAGATGCTGATAGGGCGAGCGTTGGAAACCAGCAGTTCAACGAGGGCGCGTCGTCCCGTGGTGTAGCGAAGATCACCGTGACGGAGGCGAGCTTCGATCAGTTCGTGAACGTCTAAAGATCCCTTGGTCATTCGACAACACTCGGTTCGGTCTCAGTTGTAATGAGACTCAGTCTAGGTCTAAGGTCGATTTGTGGCAAGTGTGAGCCGGCGAATCGTGCGTCAAGGACTGGCGGTACTGGGAACAGTGCTCGCCGGGCTAACACTCGTGGCGTGTGGAACGACCGCTGCGGTGGCGCCAAACGGCATTATTCGTGCCGTGGGAGCCGAGAACGAATATGCGAACGTCCTTTCACAAATAGGCGGTCGCTACGTGAGCGTCACGTCGATACTGCAAAATCCCAACACGGATCCTCACGCTTTTGAAGCCAGTACCAAAGTCGCCAAGGCCGTCAGTGCCGCGCAGATCGTGGTGCAAAACGGGCTGGGGTACGACACGTTCATGAACAACATCGAAGCTGCGACGCCGAATACCCGACGATTGATCATTGATGTTCAAAAAGTTTTACGTGTTCCCAGTACCGCGCCAAACCCCCATTTTTGGTACGAACCCTTCGCGATGTCCGATGTTGCTTCCGTCATGGCGCGAGATTTATCTAGGTTGGAACCAGAGCACACGTCCTACTTTTCTCAACGTCGCAAAATTTTTGATGCTTCTCTTACCACCTTGAACAAGGCCATCGAAGCCCTCGGAGCAAAATATCATGGGATCAAAGTTGCGGTGACGGAGCCGGTGGCGGACTATCTGTTGCGCGAAATGGACGTGGACGTGGTCACGCCGTTCGTCTTTCAGGCCGACATCATGAATGGAGTGGATCCTTCGCCTGAGGACATATCATTGGAAGACGGTTTCTTTAGCAAACATGAAGTCCGTCTCTTTGTCTACAACCAGCAAGTGGTTGACTCGCTTACGAACTCGCTTCGTGACAACGCGTTGGCTGCGAAAATACCTATCGTCGGTGTCTACGAAACGATGCCAACTCCAGGCTTTACGTATCAAACCTGGATGATGGCGGAGATCAATGCCATTGTCCGCGGGCTCTCAACGGGAAAATCCACGGAGGCCTTGTAATGAGCATCGATGATAAGGGGACTCCTCCCGTCTTGGAGGTTGACGGTGTCAGCGTGTCGTTTGGTTCGCGCAACATCTTGCACAACGTTTCTTTCGAATTACGAGCTGGAGAATTCACAGGGCTCATTGGTTCAAATGGTGTGGGAAAAACAACGTTGCTGCGCGTCATTCTCGGACTGCAGCCAATCAGCACCGGTTCAGTACGGGTACTCGGCGCACCGCTTTCTAAGCGCAGTCGAGCCCTTGGCTACGTCCCGCAAAAAGTGCTGCTGGACCCCGACGTTCCAATGCGAGCGAGGGACTTGGTGGCTCTCGGTCTTGACGCACACAAATTTGGTTTTTCCCGGCGCAGCGCGACCGAACGCGAGAAGGTGGAAGAAATACTGGTGGCCGTTGATGCAGAGTCGTTCGCGGATGCGCGAATTGGCAGTCTGAGTGGTGGTGAACAGCAACGAGTGCTCATCGCGCACGCCCTCATCAGCAGTCCGAAACTGTTGCTCCTCGACGAACCTTTAGCGAATCTTGATCCGGGCAGTGTGCAAGAAGTCGTGGCACTACTTCACCGGGTTGCAAAGGATCATGGTGTTTCGATTCTTCTTTCGGCGCACGAGATGAACGCATTGCTCCCCGTAATGGACCGAATTGTGTATGTATCCAATGGTCGAGTCGCGAGCGGGACGACTGACGAAGTTGTTCGTTCGGATGTCTTAAGCGAACTCTACGGACATCACGTTGACGTCATTCAGTTGCACGGTCGAATCTTTGTGGTGGCTGAGCCCGGAACGAGTGCCGAGGATGTTCCCGAGCATCCTCGCTATCAGGTGGATTAAGCAATGCACTTTTTTCTGGAACCTGGTTTTTTTTCCAACGCTCCCGTTCGTACGGCGTTGTTGCTAGGTGCGGTGGTGGCCGCTGTCTCCGCGGTGGTGGGCGTTATCACCGTGGTTCGTTCGCAGTCGTTTGCTGGCCACGCACTAACCGACGTCGCCACCGCCGGAGGATCAGGGGCGTACTACCTGGGCGTTGGTGCACTGTGGGGCTTCCTTGGAGGTTCGCTCGCTGGGGCGGGAGCCATGGAACTTATTGGCGTACAGCGAGTTCGCCGTCGTGACCTTGCGACCGGCATTGTTCTCGGCGCCGCTACTGGACTTTCGGCGCTGTTTTTGTATCTTGACACCACCGTCAAGGCCACGACCGGTGCGACCCAACAGATTCTTTTCGGTTCGATTTTCAGTGTTTCCAGTTCGACGATTCCCTACGTAGCTATCTTTGGCGGTCTTGTGGTGTTGATGATGGCAATCATGCGCCGGCCGTTGCTGCTGACTTCTCTCTCGAGTGAAATTGCTTCGTCGCAGGGCGTTCGCGTGAGGATGGTTGGCGTTTTGTTTATGTTTTGTCTGGCCGTATCAGTGGGACTGTCGTCAATTGCCATTGGTTCGATACTTTCGACGGCTTTACTGATTGGTCCCGCCGCAACGGCACTGCGGGTGGCGAGGTCAATTGCGGCCGCGACGTTCTTAGCCATTGGTCTCGGAATTATTTCGACGTGGCTCGGCATTCTCTTGGCGTACGACAGTTTCTACTGGGATCCGTCAAGTCAGGGCTTGCCCGTGAGTTTCTTTATCGTGGCGATTTGTTTTGTCTTTTACGTTTTCAGCGGCATTGCATTGTCTCGTCGCCGTGCCCAGGAAACGCGTCGGCCAGTGGCAACGGATTCCGCCCTTTCCGCAGAGGGGCGTTAGAGCGATGTTCACGGGCTTCATGGTGAACGCTTGGCAAGTGGGGACGATTGTGGCTGTCGTGGCGGGCGTGGTGGGATTTTTCGTCGTGCTTCGAGGGGCGGCATTTCCGGCGCACGCGATTCCAAACGGGGCGTTCGCCGGCGCGGCCGGCGCCAATTTGATTGGTCTTAATCCACTTTTGGGCCTCGGTGTCTTTTCAGCTCTCGCGGCTTTGGGCATAGGAGGACTTGGCAAACGCGGACGTCCCGACGTCGCTACGGCGCTCGCGCTTGTTCTCATGCTGGCCCTAGGGGCCGCGTTTCTTAGCCAAAGTACGCAGTACGAACCAGAGATTTATTCGTTGCTCTTTGGGGAAATTCTCGGCGTTAGTTCGACACAAATTTTGCCGACACTCCTTCTCGGCCTCGCCAGTGTTCTCGCTATTGCGGTGCTCTATCGCCGGTTACTTCTGACGTCGCTGTTGCCCGACGTTGCTGCGTCGAAGGGTGTCGATCCTTACCGCGTTGACGTCATGTTTTTGCTGGTCGTAGGCCTCGCCACCACAATGACGGTTCCTGTGGTGGGAGCACTGCTTATCTTCAGTTTGATGATTGGTCCACCGGCCGCAGCTCGCACGCTCACGAGTCGACCGGGTGCGGCGCTGTGGCTGTCGGTGTCGTTTTCCCTGTTGACGATTTGGATTGCTATCGCGGCGTCGTACCAAACGAATTGGCCCGTTGGTTTTTATGTTGGCGTTATCAGTGCCGCGTGGTACCTCGCTGCGCGCACGTACGTGCGCACGCAGTCATTCTTGGTGCTGCGACGACGTGTGATCTAAGAAGCGAATTCGCTCAGCGAAAGCGTATTGCCGTCGAGGTACTTGAACCACGCCACACGGTCACCATTGGGCGCTGTCCAGACACCAAGCTCGTTTTGTTGGACGCCCTCGTAACGCTGAAACACAACGCCGCGCGCGAACAGTTCTCTCACGTGATCTTCGATGTTGGGAACGTGCCATCCCGCGATAGTGAAGGGTTGGACACGTAACGCCGGCACCGGGGTGAGACGGATCATAGCGTTCGCTGCCATCACGACGAGTGCGTAGGGACTCTGTTCCAGAACCGTTAGACCAAGAATCTCGACGTAGAACAATTCGGCTATTTCCATACTCGAGACGGGCACGAATCCAATGAATGGCCGTCCGCTCAGCATGACGTCATTTCGAGCGGATGATCGCTACGCAATAACGCTTGCGCAGTGCCAGCACTTCTTGGCGGCTTCGGGAACGTCTTTTGACAAACATTCGGGACACGTTTTCACCGCGGGGGCTGCCTCGGGTGTGCCCCAAACGGTGGTGCCGCGCTTGGCCATGTAGGCACGGTAGGGAACTACGAGCGCGAAGTAAATCACCGCGACGAAAATGATGAAGTACACAATGGCGGAAATAAGTGTTCCGAGATCGATGAACTGTCCATTGAGATGCCACCCCAGACCTGCGGAGTGCGCGCCGCCACCTTCAGCCGCGTTGACCAGTGGGGTGATGATGGAATCGGTAAAGGCTTTGATCAGTGTGCTGACGGCCAAAGCAACGACTAAGCCCACGGCCACCACGATTAACTGTCCTTGTAACAGGAAATTCTTAAAGCCCCTCATGATTCATTCCCCTTCATTGGTTTCTTGCAGTGTACGAGCATCACTACGAAATTTGGGGATTTGCAACGTCAATGGGTGCCGCTGGCGGGTTGAAATTTTACTCTTCGTGTATGACTAATTTGAAAAGCAGGAATGTGCGCTAAAAATGGTGTCATTCAGTCGGTGGGGGAGAACGTAGCCATGACAACAACAATGTCGCGGACGAAACCAGACGTCGCGGTACAGCACTTTGACGTGCTCATAGCCGGTGCCGGCATCTCGGGAATTGGTGCCGCGCACCACCTCGCCGAACAGTTGCCTGATAAATCATTCGTGCTCCTCGAATCAAAAGACACGTTTGGTGGCACGTGGCGTACGCACCACTATCCGGGAACGAGATCGGACAGTGATCTTTACACGTTTGGCTACCGCTTCAAGCCCTGGGTGGGGCCGCCCATCGCAACGGCTGAAAAAATACTTAAGTACTTGCAAGAGGTTGTCGACGACGACCAACTTGAACAGCACATTCGCTACCACCACACGATCAAAAAGGCTTCGTGGTCATCCAATGATCAGCTCTGGACTCTCGAGGTCCTTCGAACCAGTGACGACGAGGTCCTCCACTTCACCTGCAACTTTTTGTGGATGTGTCAGGGTTACTTCCGCCATGAGAAGGGCTTCACGCCCAATTGGGACGGCTTCGAGAAATATCGCGGTACTGTCATTCATCCTCAGACGTGGCCCGACGATGTTTCGTTGGCCGGTAAAAACGTGGTCGTCATTGGATCTGGGGCCACTGCGGCGACACTTATTCCGAATATTGCCGACGAGTGCGCCCACGTGACGATGCTGCAACGTTCGCCCACGTTTTTCTACATTCGAGACAATGTCAACGAACTCGCTGATTTACTACGCGAGGTTGATACTCCTGAAGAATGGGTCCACGAGATTGTTCGCCGACGAATCATTTTTGAGTTTTCGGCAATTACGGATTTGGCATTGGCATTCCCCGAGCTCGCCCGCGAAGAATTGTTAAAGCCGATTCGTGAGATGTTGGGACCCGACTTTGATGTGGACAAGCACTTCAATCCCTCGTATCGACCCTGGCAACAACGCATTGCGATGGTGCCCGAGGGAGACTTCTTTAAGGCCGTGCAAAGTGGCAAGGCGTCCGTCGTAACCGACGAAATTGTTTCGTTTAGCGAGACGGGTATTCAACTGAAGTCGGGTGAGACGCTCGAAGCCGACGTCGTCATCACGGCGACGGGATTTGAGTTGAGCATTTTTGGCGACATACCGTTCCTCGTTGACGACGAGCCCTACGACTTCGCGAAATCCGTGACCTATCGCGGCATGATGTTCACGGGACTTCCTAACCTGGTGCAAATTTTCGGTTACTTCCGTGCGAGTTGGACACTTCGCGTTGACATCATTGGCGATTTTGTTTGTCGACTCTTAAATCACATGGACGAACTCAGCGCGCACTCGGTAGTACCCGCGCTTCGCGACGAAGACCAAGGTATGGCGCTTCGCCCCTGGGTGGACCCTGAGGAATTTAATCCGAGTTATTTGAAGCGCGCGGTGCATTTGATGCCCAGGCAGGGGAACCACGAGCCTTGGATTCATCCGCACAGTTACATT
>Ga0302277_1002047_pt1 | contig 14563 bp, 9 predicted proteins | sample III_Bog_N3_1_FD_198759 | JGI IMG/M metagenome (GOLD analysis project Ga0302277, IMG submission 198759) | Peat permafrost microbial communities from Stordalen Mire near Abisko, Sweden - III_Bog_N3_1 | ecosystem: Environmental > Terrestrial > Soil > Wetlands > Peat | place: Sweden: Abisko... | reverse complement strand
GTTTTCTTCCGATCGTTTACTACACTCCGCTGCTGCTTGCCGTGGCTGGTGTGGCCTTGCTGGCCTTTCAGTCTCCCTACGTTTTCCTGGTTCTCGGCAGCTTGTGCGTTATAGTGGCCGATCCGGGATTGCTTTGTCTGGCACCCATTGTTCCGTTGGCGGCAGGTTTTTTGGGGATTCGAGCGGGTCCATTTGCCGCCGCCGCCGGTTGCCTAATGGCGCAAATCATGTTGCGTCTTGGACTAGCCGGAAACCAGCCCGGAGTAATCTCCACGGCTCCGGCTTTACCCGGTTTGCTTTCCTTGCAATCACCCGTTTTCAAAGACAAAGCTTGGCCAATGTATCCCGCAGACTGGGTTGATTCAGTATTCCAGCCTTTTCTCCAGCAACCGAGTTTGCTGGGAGAAGTCATGGTTTGGGCGGTGGCTGCCGGGTTCACGGGCTGGCTGTTGATACATCCGCTTGCGGCTCGGTTTCCTTCCCGATTCACAGCTGTGGCTGGAGGAATTTTTATATTATTGGTTGGAAACCTGATATTGGCGTTCGGTTTCGCCAACAGCGGACTTAACACCGTTGCGAGTTTATTTTCGGTGCTCGCTTCCGGTATGCTGGTTGCTTTGGCTTCTCCGGTCATTGAACCCGTTGCGCAAGTTCTAAAAAAGGAACAGCGGAAGCGCTCCGGGCTGCTGACCGTCGGTGGTCAGCAGGCAGCCACGGGCGCTGCCATTTCGCCGAAAGATGTGCCGCCGGATGAATGGGATGATTTGGCCGGCATGAATGACATACGCGAAGAGGTGCAGGAAGCCTTGCAGACCCAGTTTGATCCGGAAATCAAAGCTTCACTCGAACGGCTCAAATTGCAACCAGTGCGGGGGATACTTCTTTTTGGCCCGCCCGGCACCGGCAAAACCAAACTTGCTCGCATCATCGCCCATGAAGCGAATGCCAGTTTTTTTGCGGTGAGCGGAACCGAATTCACCAGCAAGTTCTTCGGCGAATCGGAGGCCAATCTTCGGCGCATTTTTGAGACCGCGGGCGAACATCGCCCGGCGGTTTTATTTTTTGATGAACTGGAGGCCTTTCTTCCCAAACGCGCCGAGATGGCCTTCTCCGACTCCGCGCAACGCGGTATCGTCGGCACCTTTTTGGCTTACACCGATGGCGTCGCCGCATTGGAAGGCGTTCTGCTGGTAGGTGCCACGAATTATCCTGACCTCATCGACCCCGCTGCCCTGAGGCCGGGACGTTTCGACAAGCTCATTTATGTCAGTGCTCCGGATGCAGCTGCCCGGCGCGCCATTTTTTCGACTTATCTGCGCGGCAAGATTTTGTCGCCGGACGTGGATGTCGTCAAACTTGCGGAACGCACGGAGCGTTTCACGGGGGCAGACATTCAGGGCGTTTGCAAAGAAGCCTCGCTAACTGCAATGCGCGCCGGCGACCAGGCCGCCCTTCATATGTCCGATTTTATGGCGATCATCAGTGGCGTTAAACCCTCCGTGAGTTTTCAAATGGAACGGGATTATCAGAAAATAGCGGATCAATTTTGCCGCCGGTCCCGCAAACCGGAGCGGATTGAAGTGGTCGCTCGCAAAACCGTTGCCTGGGAAGATGTGATTGGGCTGGAGGAAGCCAAAAATGCGTTGCGCGAAGCGATTGAAATGCCGCTGACCCACGCCGAAGTGCTCCAGCAATACGGCGTCAAACCATCCAAAGGCGTGTTGCTTTACGGGCCGCCGGGCTGCGGCAAAACCTTGTTGGGGAAAGTTGTCGCCCGCCAAGCCAAAGCTCATTTCCTTCATGTCAAAGGCCCGGAATTGCTGCGCGAACATAGTGGCGAATCAGAAGCGAAATTGCGCGAGTTGTTTGACCGCGCCCGGGAAAATGCGCCGTGTGTGCTTTTCTTTGATGAAATAGATGCGCTGACGGGTGCTCGTGGCACAACCCACGACACCGGCACAGGAATTTTGAACCAGTTTCTGGCCGAGATGGATGGCGTTGACGAATTAAAGGGTGTGGTCGTACTCGGTGCCACCAACCGACCGGATGCCATAGACCCGGCCTTGCGAAGACCCGGACGCTTTGACCGGTTGGTCTATGTGCCGCCGCCCGATGCCGCCGCTCGCGCCGCATTATTCGCTTATGAACTTCGCGGCAAGCCATTGAGTTCAGAGTTGGATTTTACGGCGCTGGCTAACCAGACCGATGGATATTCGTCAGCGGATATCGCCAGCCTCTGTAACTCGGCGGCGGTTCAGGCGGCCAAAGAAACTATTCGCAGTGGCGTGCGGCAGCCGATTTCAACCCAATGGTTGCAGGAGTTAATTACCCGCACATCCGCTTCCATCAAGAAGGAAGATATTGTCGCTTACGAAACTTTTCGCGGAAGATGAAAAAGCGGTCAGAATGAAAGCTGCACCACGCGCTCCTGAATCTGATTATTCCAGCGGTTGAAATATCCCAACCGCCGGTAAAGCTCCTCCAGTTTCGGCAGAATTTCTCGGCGCGAAACCGCGTCGGCTGAAATCCATTGCGCGTCGAGCGCTTTTAATTCCTCGTTCAATTTCTCGCGCCGCTCATTCAGTTTTCTTTGCTGGCTATTCAGCTTCTCGACCCAATCCTGGCCGCGTTCAAACAGTTGGACCTGCACCAGCGGCGACGTGTTCTGGCTTTTCTCGGCGAGAAATCCATCGGCGCTCCGGCAATTGTTGGCCACTTCGGCGAACAAATCCGCCAGCGCGGCTGGAATCGTCTGGATGTCTTTCGGCTTGGTGTCGAGTTCAAGTTCGAGCAGGTGGAGCAGGCGCCGTTTTGGTTCCGCCAGACAGGTATAGGCGGCGTTCAACTGGGCGTAGCGCTGCGTGGCTTCGGATTTTTCGGCTTCGCTCGCGTTGTGGATGCGTATCGGATGCCCGGGCCAGAAATTTTTGCTTGAGCACATCGGGATCCAGCCACGGCCGGCGCGGCTCGTTGAGCAAAGCAAAATAGTCAGCCACAATTAAAAATGTAAAAATTCAAAATGAGCGGTTGCGGGTTGACCGGTTTTTTAATTTTGAATTTTTAATTTTGAATTGTTTCACGCGCTGAAACTCTCGCCGCAGGAACAGCTCGTGGCCGCGTTGGGATTCTTCACCTTGAAGCCGCCGTCCTGCAACGCCTCGATGTAATCCAGTTCGCTGCCGGTGACATAGAGCGCGCTCTTGGGGTCCACCACCACGCGCACGCCGCCGCTTTCGACCAGGATGTCGCGGCTGGCCGGGCCGTCCTGCAAATCCATTTTGTATTGCAGCCCGGAGCAGCCGCCGCCTACCACCGCCACGCGCAGCACGCCGGCGGGCCGGCCCTGCTTCGTGAGCAGCGTGGCCACTTTATTGGCGGCGCTGGCCGTGAGTTTGACGAGCCGCTCGTCGCCGGTGCGGAAATTCGGCGCGGCGGTTGGTTTGCTGGCAAGGTTGGCAATCATTTTTAACTTGCCGCAAGGTAGCCGCCTTTCCCGTCAGCGTCAACGTGCCGAAAAATGCCGCGCGACCAATTGCTTCAATATCCGTGTTTATCTGTGCCCATCCGTGGTTTATTCTTCGCGCGTGAAATTGATTTCCTGGAACGTCAACGGCCTCCGCGCCGTCCTGAAGAAAAACTTTCTCGAATTTCTCGCCACCGAGCAGCCTGACATTCTTTGCCTGCAGGAAACCAAATGCACGCCCGATCAAGTGGAACCGCTCTGGCCCGCCAGCTACGCGACGTTTTGGAATTGCGCCGAGAAGAAAGGCTATTCCGGCACCGCCATTTTCACGAAAGCGCGCCCGTTGAAGGTCACGCCCCACGTGGGCATTGTCGAACACGACCGGGAAGGCCGTGTGTTGACCGCCGAATATAAAGAGTTTTTTCTGGTTAACGTTTATACGCCCAACTCCAAGCGTGAGCTGGAGCGGCTGCCTTACCGCCAGGTCTGGGATAAAGATTTTCTCGCCTACTTGAAAAAGTTGGAAAAGCAGAAGCCCGTGATTTTCTGCGGCGACCTCAACGTGGCGCATACGGAAATTGACCTGGCGAATCCCAAGGCCAATGTTCGCAACCACGGTTTCACCATCGAGGAGCGCAGCGGCTTTACTGCGTTCGTGAACGCCGGCTTTGTGGACACCTTTCGCGAGTTTGAAACGGGCGGGGGGCATTACTCCTGGTGGAGCCCGATGTCCGGTGCGCGGTCGCGGAACGTCGGCTGGCGCATTGATTATTTTCTTATTTCCAAATCGCTGCGCCCGCAATTGAAAAAAGCCTTCATTCGGCCCGCTGTTTTGGGCAGCGACCATTGCCCGGTGGGGATCGAACTCGCCTGATTATTTGGCGTCCACCTCGCGGCGGTGCAGCCACTGCTCCCCGAGTTCGCTCAAGGTCTTCGCCTTGAGGATGCGTTCCGCCAGCGGGAACACGATCCGTTCCTCCTTGTCAAAATGCTTGCGCGACGCGGCGATCGCATTGAGCAGGATTTTTTTTGCGTCCTTGAGCGTGCGGGCCTTCTGCACGTCGGCCAGCGCCGCCTCAATATGCTCGTGCTCGTCGTGAAACGTTTCTTTCTGTCCCATCTGGTCGAAGTAAGGTTCGAGGGGTTCGATGAACAGGTCGTCCTCGGTCTTGGAATGTGGCCCGTGCAGTTTTTCCACCAGGATGGCCAGGCCTTTTAATTCAGCCAGGGTCTTGACGTGTGGCGCGGTCGCCTCGATATGATCGAATAGGTTGTGAAACACGGCGTGTTCCGCGCGCAGGACGTCGGTGATTTTCATGCTTGCTGCCAGCTTGCGGAAGCGCCCATTTTGATGCAAGCGCAAATCCATTTGCCGTCCCCGCCGTCCCCCGGTAAATCCACCGGCCTGAACGCGCCCAAAGACGAATTGCTCCGGGCGATTACACTGGCCCAGTCTTACTCCCTCTCCTCGCCTAACGAGGAGAGGGTCGGGGTGAGGAGCCTCAATTTGTTGGAAGTTTAATCCGCCTCAAATCCGGCGGAACAAATCTTTGCGCCTCCGCATTTTTCATCACGCGTACGCAGCCTGACCTTTGCTGGACGACATTCCATATTTCCAACAGGCAGCCTTCTTGGTTCGCGCGCCATTGCCGATTCCAAAAATCGTAGCGTCGCAATGCCTTTTTCCGCTAGAAATTTTTCCCGCTCGACGTCGCTCAGCCTGCCATCGGGATGTCCGTGTTGCGAGCCGTCCAGTTCTACGGCCAGCTTTGCGTCCGCGCAGTAGAAATCCAAAATATAATCCCCGACCGAGTGCTGCCGCCGGAATTTGAAACCGGCAAAACGTCGTCCGCGCAATGCCCGCCAGAGCACCTTTTCGTCATCCGTCTGCTTGCGGCGCAGCTCCCGGGCAATGTTTTTGAGGCTCACGTCGGAATATTGTTCTTTGCGTGAAAATTTTCAAGCCCGCGACCGCATCCACTCCCTCTCCTCGCCCAACGAGGAGAGGGCCGGGGGTGAGGAGTCATTTTCTTTCAAAATTAAACCCCTCACCATCAATCCCTGCTTGGTGGGGAAGGCATCTCGCGCCGGCCGGCTCGACCGCGTCGCCGATGACCCGCGCGCGGAACTGGCCGCCATCGAAGCTGAATTAACCACGGCTGAACACCGATGAGCACGGAATCAATCTGTGTTTCATCTGTGGCTAAATACTCAGCGCCTCCGCGTCTCTGCGGTTAAGAATAATTCTCCATCCCCGCGCACGAGCAGACCGGGTTGCGGTCGCCGAAGACGTTGTCCACGCGGCTGACGTGCGGCCAGAACTTGTAGTCGTGCAAACTCTTCGCCGGAAACGCCGCCTGTTCGCGCGAATACGGCCGGTTCCAATGGTCGCTGGCGATTTGGTCCGCCGTGTGCGGGGCGTTTTTGAGCGGGTTGTTCTTCGCGTCGGCGGTGCCGTTTTCCACGGCGGTCATTTCCGCATGGATGGCGATCATCGCGTCGCAGAAACGGTCCAGTTCGGACTTCGATTCGCTTTCGGTCGGCTCGACCATGAGCGTGCCGGCGACCGGCCACGAGAGGGTCGGCGCGTGAAAACCATAATCCATCAGCCGCTTCGCCACGTCCTCGGCGGTGGTGGCGTGGAACGCGCGCAAGTCCAGGATGCATTCGTGCGCGACGAGGCCGTTGCTGCGGTAAAGGGTCGGAAAATGATTTTCCAGCCGCTTGGAAATGTAATTCGCATTCAGGATGGCAAACTTGGTCGCCTCGGTCAGACCGTCCGCGCCCATCATCGCAATATACATCCACGAAATCGGCAGGATGCTCGCGCTGCCCCACGGCGCGGCGCTGACCGGGCCGATGTGCTGTTTGGAATGATCTTCCACCAGGCGCGCGGTGAACACGGGATGGCTCGGCAGAAAGTGAACCAGATGTTTCGCCACGCCAATTGGCCCGACGCCCGGACCGCCGCCGCCGTGCGGAATGCAAAACGTCTTATGCAGGTTCAAATGGCACACGTCCGCGCCGATGAAGCCGGGCGAAGTCAACCCGACCTGCGCGTTCATGTTCGCGCCGTCCATGTAAACCTGCCCGCCATTGGCGTGGATGATTTCTGAAATGTCGCGGATGGTTTCCTCGAACACGCCGTGCGTGCTGGGATAAGTGATCATCAGGCACGAGAGTTCCGCCTGGTGCGCCTCGGCTTTGGCGCGGAGATCGGCCACGTCAATGTTGCCGTTCGGGTCGCAGGCGACGGCGACGACCTTCATGCCGGCCATGACCGCGCTGGCGGGATTCGTGCCGTGCGCGGAAGTCGGAATCAAACAGACATTGCGATGCGCCTCGCCGCGCGCTTCGTGATACGCGCGGATGACGAGCAAACCGGCATATTCGCCCTGCGATCCGGCATTCGGCTGCAACGAAATTCCGGCAAAACCGGTGATTTCCGCCAGCCAGTCTTCGAGGAGTTGAAAAAGAATCTGGTAGCCCCGCGCCTGCGCCAGCGGCGCGAACGGATGAATCTTCGCAAACTCTGGCCAGGAAACGGGAAACATTTCCGCCGCCGCATTGAGCTTCATCGTGCACGAGCCAAGCGGAATCATCGAGGCCGTGAGCGAGAGGTCGCGCGCTTCCAGCCGCTTGATGTAGCGGAGCATCTCGGTCTCGCTGTGATAGCGGTTGAAGGCGGCGTGCTGGAGAAATGTCGATTGCCGATTGATAAATAACGAACCGACCGGGGCCGTGTCCGTCCCATTAGCACCGGGCTTTAGCCCGGTGTTTGTCGCGGCGTGAGGGGAAACCGTTTCAACGGTTTTCTGGGCGAGTTCGGCTACAGTAAAACTTACTGCCCGGTCGCCATTAAAAATTTGCCAGATTTCGGCGAGGTCGCTGGCGTTGGTGGTTTCGTCAATCGAAATACCGATGGCCTTGTCGTCAATCACGCGGAAATTCATCTGATGCGCCTCGCCGATCTTCAAAATGTCAGCGGCACATTTGCCGGCGAGTTCTACGCGCAGCGTGTCAAAATAATTTTGCGCGGAAACCTTGTGCCCGAGTTTCGTCAGGCCGGCGGCGAGAATTTGTGTCAGCCCATGGACGCGCTGCGCGATTTTCTTCAAACCCTCCGGCCCGTGATAGCAGGCGTAAAGCGACGCCATGTTGGCCAGCAAGGCCTGCGCGGTGCAGATGTTGCTCGTGGCTTTTTCGCGGCGGATGTGCTGCTCGCGCGTGCCGAGCGCGAGGCGCAGCGCCGGCTTGCCGCGCGAATCTTTGGAGACGCCGACGATGCGGCCGGGCATCTGGCGCTTGAACTCATCGCGCGTGGCGAAAAAGGCCGCGTGCGGTCCGCCGTAGCCGAGCGGCACGCCGAAGCGCTGCGCGCTGCCGATGGCGATGTCCGCGCCGAATTCGCCCGGCGGCTGGATGAGCGTGAGCGCCAGCAAATCGGTGGCGACCGTGAGCATCGCCCCGGCGGTGTGGGCTTTTTCCGCAAACCCGGAGAAATCATGAATTGCGCCGTAGGTGTCGGGATATTGCACCAGCGCGCCGAAAACTTTTTCGCTGAACGCGAAGGTTTCGTGATTGCCTACGACGATTTCAATTCCCAGCGCCTTCGCCCGGGCCCGAACCACTTCGATGTTTTGCGGATGGCAGTTTTCGGAGACGAAGAAAAGGTTGCGGCCATCTTTGAGCCGGAGCGACATCGTCATGGCTTCGGCGGCGGCGGTGGCTTCGTCGAGCATCGAGGCATTGGCGATGTCGAGGGCGGTGAGGTCGGTCACCACCGTCTGGAAATTCAGCAGCGCTTCGAGCCGGCCCTGGGAAATCTCGGCTTGATAGGGCGTGTATTGCGTATACCAGCCGGGATTTTCGAGGACGCTGCGCTGGATCACCGGCGGCGTAATGGTGTCGTAATAGCCCTGGCCGATGAATGAGCGGAAAACTTTGTTCTCATTGGCGATCCGGCGCAGTTCGGCGAGCGCGTCATGTTCGCTGCGCGCCGCGGGCAGCTTCAAGCTTTTCGGCAGCCGGATTTTTTTTGGCACGGCGGCGTCAATCAGTTCATCCAGATTTTGGTGCCCGAGCAGCGCGAGCATGGCGCCGGTTTCCAGCGCGTTCGGGCCGATGTGACGGCGGACAAATGGGTCGGGAGATTCTAGCAAATTCGGTGTCAAAGACATCCGCCGAAAATAAAGTTCGCGCGGGTAAAAAGCGAGTGGGATTTGTCCCGCCGTGGCTCCCTCTCCGCGTTCGCTTCAGAAGCGAATGGGGAGAGGGCCGGGGTGAGGTGCCGGCTGTTGGGGCGAGTTGCGACTATGTGCATTTGAACCCGCCGCCGCGCTTAAATAATGCTGCGGCTGGTCTTCGACACAGCCGCGCTCCGCCGAATTGGGACACTACCTTGTTTTTAGCCCCGGTTGCCCCGCTGTCCGCCGTTGTTTTCACTTGTGATATCATGGATTCCCACGGAGGTCGCTCTTGAGCGGACCTGGCTTTGGGTTGTGTCCGCAATCTAACACGGTGTCACCCTGCGGGCGTTGCGACCGATTTTGCTTTCGTGTGGTTCGTGTCTTTCGCGGTTAAAATCCGCTCCAAACTGTAATGGGTGACCCTTTTACGATGCCGGCGATGCTGCGCGGCGTGACGAGTTCCAAAATTTCATCCAATGCCTCGAACGACAGGTCCGGCGCGACTTTGACGAGAATCGGTTTGCGCGTGGAATTGAGGGATTGCAACGCGGCAAAGATTTCATCCAGCGCCGCCTTGTCCTGCAACTGCCGCAAATTCGGCGTGTTCGGCGAACTGACGTTGACGACAAAAAAATCCGCGAGGTCGCGCAGTTCGCGAAAGGAATTCGCGTAATCTTCCGCCGCTTTTTCCAGCGGCGTGGTTTTGGATTTGCCGAGGTTCGCGCCAACGGGATTACTCGGCCATTGGCGTCTGGTTTTCCATTCGCGCAATTTCCCCGCGAAGGTCGGCGCGCCGGGATTGTTGAAGCCCATGCGGTTGATGACCGCCTCGGCGGGAATCGCGCGGAACATTCGCGGCGGCGGGTTGCCGGGCTGCGCGTGCCACGTCACGCCGCCGAGTTCCACATGGCCGAAGCCAAGTTTTTCCCAGCCGGGAACGGCATAAGCAAATTTGTCCATGCCCGTCGCGAGGCTGACGGGTTGGGAAACGTGAGGCCGAACAATTCCACCGGCAACGGCGGCGCGGCGAACAGCGATTCCACGATTAACCCCGCGAACGGCGTCCGACACGCCACGCCCAACGCGTGAACGGCGTGGTTGTGCGCGCGCTCGGAATCCTGCTTGAACAGCAGCGGACGAAGAATTTTTTTTAGTGGAGCCAGCCCATGAAGGCCAGAGCTTAATTTCTGCGCCGCCGCAAGGAAATGTTTTTCGCAGTCGCGCTCCCAGACTATTGCTTCACGGCGCGGTAGAACCGCTTCACCTGCCGCGCCGGAGTTGGATCGGGGAACAGATACGGACTGCTCGGCAAAGCGAAGTTCGTGATGGTGTTCCAGTTCGTCGGCGAGCCGAGGTCTTCCGAATAATCCACGCGATACGTTGCGCCGATGGGTCCGTAGATGTGGAGAACCGGATGGATGTCCAGACCGAGCAAGGTCAAAGTTCCCGCTGAACTGGTCACACAGTCCGCAGCGTTGCAGATAATCACCGTGTAACTACCCGCATTTGTTCCATCCGCGTTCGGCACGTTGTAGGAAGATGCGTTCGCGCCGGGAATATTCACACCGTTCAACTGCCATTGATACGTGAACGGCGGCGTGCCGAGCGCCCCCACGGTAAAGGTCGCGCTGCCGCCGGGCGCGGCCACGACATTGCCCGGCGCGACGAGAATGGACGGCGGCGTGGCGACGCCCGTGACCGTGGCCGTGCAGGTATTTGTATTGCCAGCCGTGTCATATGCAAACAAGGTTACGGTGGTGGCCCCGATACCGATGACGGTTCCCGGCGCAGGTGATTGACTGACGGTGACGCTGCTGCCGCAATCCGTCGCGACGATTTGACCGCGCAAATCTGGCAACGTGGTCGTAGCAAAGTTGCCGAGGGCAATCGTCATGTTCGTGGCGCAGGTGAGAATGTTCGGCGGCGTCACATCCAGCACCGTCAGGTTTAGGTTGGTGCTTGCCACGTTGTTCGATCCATCCGTAACCGAGAGGGTGATGAGAGTGCTGCCCAAGCCGACCACCGTTCCTGGAGCGGGCGTTTGCCCGATGCTCTGCACATAGCCACTGCAATCCACCCACCCCACACTGCCGCGAAAATCCGGCACGGTGGCCTGACAGCTCGCATTGGCATTGGTGGTTTGATTGCTTGGCACAAGAAGAGAAATCGTCGGCGGGGTGGTATCCAACACTGTGACGGTGGCTACGCTGCTGGTGATGCTACCAAAATTGTTGGAAACTATGACATTGTAAGCTCCGGCGAAACCGGGCCCCAGGGTCAGCGGATAAACCGTGTTCGTGGCTCCGCTAATTGGTGTGCCCGCCTTGAGCCATTGATAAGCAAGCGGTGCGTTACCACTGGCTTGCACAGACAGATTGGTAACGGTTCCACATTCCGCCGTCACGTCGGCAGGTTGGGTGACGATGGTTGGCGCATAACGCAGCCGATATATCACGCCCGAATTATTCGTCCCACCATCGTAGGTTGTGCCATACGCATAACCATCGCTGGCGAACAATAGCTTGGATGCCGGATGCGAACCATTCGTGCCGTTGAAACTTAACAGCGTGGTCAGCACGCCGTTGGTGCTGAACTTGAAAACGGTGCCAAGGTCGTAATCGCCGCCTTGATCCGTCACGCCATACAGGTTTCCATCCGGCCCAAAAATTACGGACAGCGGATATTTCCCGTTGCCGCCAGAGAAGTCAAAAAGCTTGGTCAGAACCCCGCTCGTCGTTGTCTTGTAGATGGTGCCATACGCCGAATTGCCCCCCAACCGACCGCAGCCATAGAGAAAACCATCGCTTCCAAAGACGACGCCGGACAAGGGATTTCTGCCGGTGGCAACATTCATGAACGAAGTCAAAAAGGTTGGCGAACCCACGTTGGTGCTGGCTTTGAAAACTGTGCCGTCACCGCTATTACCACCAAAGCGCGTTGTCAAATAGAGCGCGCCGTCGCCACCCTGCACCGGCGAGGCGTAAGGATTTGCGCCTGCCGTTCCGGGCAGCGATAACAACGTGGTCAACGCCCCATTGGTTGTCACCTTGAACAACGTGCCGTTGTCCGATGTGCCGCCAGCGTAAGTTGTGCCGTAGAAGTTGCCGTCACTAGAAAGCATAAGTTCCGTAAGCGGCGTATATCCATTCGGACCGGTCGTAGCGGAGCTGTTAAAATTGGTGATGGCCGTAAGCGTGCCGTTGGTGGTGGCGCGAAACACCGTGCCGCCGTTGTTGAGGATTCCACCGTTCACCGCCAAGCCGTAGAGATTTCCATCCGGTCCCAGCGTGAGCGAACGTGGAAATTTGCCCGCGGTGCTCGTGAATGGTGCGAGCGTGGTGAATGTCCCGCTTGAAGTGAACTTGAATAAGGTGCCGACTCCATTCGCCCCGCCGCTTTCCGTGGTGCCATAGAAAGTTCCCGGTGTAACTTCCACCAAAGTGGCGAACGAGTTGGTGCCCAATGCCCCGCCAAAGCTTTTGACAACTTCCATTACGTTCAATGCCGCCACACTGCTCGTCACGCTGCCGTAGCTGTTGGTGATGACGACGCTGTAATTTCCACCTTGATTGGAATACGTCACGTTAGAAACTGTCAGTGAACTGCCGGTTGCGCCGGTGATGGCCACGCCGTTGAGATACCACTGATAACCATACGGCGGTGTGCCGGAAGCGGTGACGGTGAAGATGGCGTTGCTGCTCGCAACGACGGTTTGATTTTGCACTTGGGCGGTGATGGCCGGCGGAACGTTGTTGTTGTAGCGCACCACGGCGAAGTCATAGTTCGCGCCGTTGAAGGAATAGCCCGCAACCACGATTTTTCCATCGTTCTGGATAGCCAATCCGAAAGCCGTGTCGTCGGTGCCGCCAATGATGGTGGTTATTTTGCCTCCGAAGCCTAAGGACGAATCCAAACTGCCGTCGGAGTTGAAACGGGTCAGGGCGAAATAATCGTAGGTCAATCCCGCGACGACGATTTTGCCGTCGCTTTGCACCTTGATTTCAAATCCATAATCATTGGTGCCATTGAAGTCAGCGGAGGCTTTGCCCGTGCCGTTGAAGGTCGTGTCCAATACGCCATTCGTGGTGTAGCGCACCGCCGCAAAGTCGTAATTGGTGCCGTTGTAAGAACGGCCTCCGGCCACAATCTTTCCATCGCTCTGCAAGGCCACACCGTAGGCATATCCATGACCACTGCCGATAGGGGTGATCACCTTACCCGTGCCGTTGAAAGCGGTGTCCAAAATTCCGTTCGCGGTGAAGCGTGCCAAAGCAAAGTCGTAGAAGCCGCCGTTAGACGAACGACCCGCGATGACAATTTTTCCATCGCTTTGCACCTGCACGCCGTAGGCTTGATCATCGCCGTTGCCGACGGGAGTGGTCGCGTGTCCCGTGCTGTTGAAGGTCGTGTCAAACGTCCCGTTCGTCAGGAAACGCGCCACCGCGAAATCATAGTCGCTTCCGTTGTAGGAAAAACCCGCCACCACAATTTTCCCATCGTTTTGAATCGTCAGCTTCTCGCCCACGTCGCTACCGGTGCCGATGGCGGCAAATACTTTGCCGCCCGTGCCAAAAGTGCTGTCGAGCACGCCATTCGTGGTGTAGCGTGCCAGCAGGAAATTATCTTTCCCCAGACCAGTGATACCGCCTGAAACTACAATCTTGCCGTCCGATTGCAGTGCCACGCCATAGATACTTTCCTGACCGCCAAAGTCGGAAGTGACTTTTCCCGTGCCGTTGAACGTCGTGTCTAGCGTGCCGTTGGTGTTATAGCGCGCCACCGCGACATCAATGTTGGCTCCATTATTGGCACTGCCAGCCACCACGATTTTTCCATCCGCTTGAATCGCCACCGAATAGCCGAAATCATCCGCGCTGCCGATGCCGGTGGTGACCTTGCCCGTGCCGTTAAAGGTCAAATCCAGCGGATCAATGATCAACTGCGCCACACTGCTCGTCACGCTGCCGTAGCTGTTGGTGATGATGACTTGATAATTGCCCGCGCTGGCATACGTCACATTGGAAACCGTGAGTGAACTATTTGTGCCGCCGGAAACGGGCGAGCCGTTGAGGAGCCATTGGTAGGTGAAGGGCGGCGTGCCCACCGTGAAGACATTGAGCGTGGCGTTGCTCGTGAGCGCAACGGTCTGGTTGGCGGGCTGGGCACTGATTTGCGGCGGTTGCAGGCGGCGGGATGATGACGCTGGGGCTAGGGATGCCGTTGACGAACATCGTCGCCAGCGTCCAGCCGGCGGGCAAGTTGGTGACGGCGGTGGAAGTATAGAAATTGGTGCTCCAGATGGTGGCGTTCAGGAAAATGGTCTGGCCGTTTTCTAGGCTGCGGATTTGCACCACCGGATTGTCGCTCGGCGAATTTTGAAAGACTGTGCTACCTGAAGCACTGGATAGTCCGCGGAACTGCGTGCCGGCGAGGGACAAGCTGTTGCCGAAAATGAGGGGTGAGGTGAATGTGTTGATTTGGGGCTGCGTGGAGGAACTAAAACCAAGACCAACTTCATATATTTCAGCAGTGGCCAGCGTGCCGACACTATTAAATCCACCCGCAAAGAGCACTTTCCCATTTGGCAGCAACGTGGCCGTATGCGTGTCGTGGGCAGTGTTCATGCTTGCGCCGGCACTGGCCCAAGTGCTTGTCGCCGGATCATATATTTCCGCACTGGAAAAATAGGTGCTGCCATTATTACCACCAGTGATAAGCACTTTGCCATTAGACAGCAAGGTTGCCGTGTGTTCGTTGCGAGCGGCAATTAAAGAGCCGGTTGTCGTCCAAGTTCCTGCGGTTGGGTCATACAATTCAGAACTGGCGATTGAACTTATCCCATTATAGCCACCAGCAACGAGCACCTTGCCGTTGGGTAGCAAAGTTGCCGTATGGCTGTCGCGACCAGCAC
>Ga0302277_1002043_pt1 | contig 14574 bp, 13 predicted proteins | sample III_Bog_N3_1_FD_198759 | JGI IMG/M metagenome (GOLD analysis project Ga0302277, IMG submission 198759) | Peat permafrost microbial communities from Stordalen Mire near Abisko, Sweden - III_Bog_N3_1 | ecosystem: Environmental > Terrestrial > Soil > Wetlands > Peat | place: Sweden: Abisko... | reverse complement strand
CGCCGTGCGCTTTGCATCCAGGAAAGCCTCTGCCACGCTCCCGTCGAATTCCTCGGCCGATACATGGTGCGAGCAGGAGAAGGTGGCAAGCAGTCCCTGCTTGGAAAGCAGACTGGCTGCCTTCAGATGCAGCTCGCGATAACCGCGGAGGGCATCGGCGATCCCCTTGCGCGTCCGGCTGAAGGGGGGCGGATCGAGGATGATCAGATCGTATTCTTCCGCGCGACGGGCCGCCGTGGAGAGAAACTCAAAGACATCCGCACCTGCAATTTTGAGCGATACTCCGTTCAAGGAAGCATTGGCCTCGATGCGCGGAAGATTTTCCTTTCCTGATTCCACCGCCGTCACCTCGGTGGCACCGGCCTGGGCGCAGGCAATGGCAAAGGCCCCCTGATTGGAAAAACAGTCGAGCACCCGACGCCCACCGGCCCATGCCGCAACCTGCCGGTAACTCGCCGTCTGATCCAGATAAAATCCAGTCTTCTGCCCATGGATCGGATCGAGATGAAATTTCATCCCGGCCACGGTGATTTCAAGGGCGCCCGGCTCGGGGCCAAGCAGAGTGCCGGTGCGGCTCTCCAGCCCTTCCAGTTTCCGGGAAGAGGAATCATTCCGTTCCACGACACTCTCGACTCCCAGCACCTCTTTCACAGCCGCAGCAAGGAGATCCCGCCGCAGATCCATTCCCGTGGTCGATGTCTGCAATGTGGCCACCGGCCCAAAACGGTCGACGATCACTCCGGGCAATCCGTCGCTTTCGCTCCAGACGACGCGTCGCACCAAGGGATTGATACCGAGACTGTCGCGGAATTCCTGGGCCCGTGTGATGCGTCGTTTAAAAAACTCGGCATCCAGATCCTGCCTTCTGCGAGAGAAACGGCGGGCGATGATCTGCGACTTGGAATTATAGACCGCACTCCCGAGCATTCGATCCCGTCCATCCTTGATCGAGATGACATCTCCATCCGCTGGGTTGCCAAAGGTTTTGAGTACTTCGGTGCCATACACCCAGTCATGCCCGTGCAAAACACGGGCCCTCGGGCGAATGATGATCCCTGCCATCGCCTAGTAAATGCCGGCGGCTTCTGAAAAGGCCACGGAAATAAACTCCTTGTCCTTGCGGAGTGGGGCAGACGGCTTCTCCGCGGCATCCGGGATCTCGGGGTATTCAAAAACACGCCCCTCGAAATTTCTGAAAACCACTTTTTCCCGGTCATGGTAGAAAACATAGCCGGGATTGATCGGCACCTTTCCACCACCGCCCGGAGCATCAATCACATACTGCGGAACGCCATAGCCTGTCGTATGCCCGCGCAGTCCTTCAATGATCTCGATCCCCTTGCGAACCGACGTGCGCAGATGGGACGATCCCTGGATGAGATCGCACTGATAGAGGTAATAGGGTCGCACGCGGCACCGCAGCAGCTTGTGAATCAGGGAAGACATCACAGGCAGCGAATCATTCACCCCGGCCAGCAGCACGCTTTGATTACCCAGCGGAACCCCGTGATTGGCCAGAAGCGCCAGGGCATTGCGCACCTCGGTGGTCAGTTCGCGAGGATGATTCGTATGGATGCTCATCCAGAGCGGATGATGCTTCTGCAACATCCTGCAGAGTTCCGGTGTGATCCGTTGTGGCAGGAAGATGGGAACACGGGTACCGATCCGTAGAAACTCAAGATGAGGAATCGCTCTCAGGCGGGTCAGCAAGGCGTCCAATTTGTCATCCGAAAAAAGAAGGGGATCGCCCCCGGAAAGAAGCACATCACGAATCTCGGTATGCTGCTCCAGATACGCAATCGCCTGATCAAAGTCGGTGTGCAATTCCTGTTCTCCCGCTCCACTCACGACGCGGGAGCGCGTGCAGTACCGGCAGTAGGAAGCGCAGCGGTCGGTGACCAAAAAGAGCACCCGGTCCGGATAGCGGTGCACCAGCCCGGGAACCGGCATATGGGAGTCCTCACCGCACGGATCGGCCATTTCCGGAGGCGAAACGGTTCCCTCCCCCACATGGGGGATCACCTGTCGGCGGATCGGGCAATGCGGATTGTCACGCTCGATCAGGTTGAAATAGTGGGGCGTGACGGCCAGCGCCAGCTTGTTGCCGGAAAGAATCACTCCGGCCCTCTCCTCGGGAGTGAGGGTTAAATACTTCTCCAATCCCTGAAGAGTCGTGACGCGGTTCTTGAGCTGCCATTTCCAGTCAGTCCACTGCTCCGGCGGCACATCGCTCCAACATCCCGGATAGGAAGGAACAAAATCCGCCTCAACGCGCGTTTCAGGTGTCTGGCTATCCATGAGATGGGATTTAAAAGCCTACGGGGGCTGTCGATTTTGTCAACGGTGCCGGCTTGCTGATCTCCGGACATCGGGAATCTCGTAAATCCATGGATGAAGGATTATCTTTGAATTCACCGGGAAAATCACAAAGGTTCCAGTCGTGATTTTCTGGAATTTATCGCAGCGTGGTCTTTTCGGACTCCCTGCCGTTCTTGTTCTTTTGTGGTCGGGCTGCACGACCCTCCCGCCGTCTCCTTGCAGCGGCCCCCGACACTTCCTGAGCGAAGCCATCACGGAAAAACTTCACCCTCGCAAGGCCGTCGCCCTTTACCTGCATGCCGCAGAAGAGAGCGCCTCGCTGCTCACTGCAACCACCTCATCGCCGGAGACCAAAGCAGCCGCAGCCATGCTCTACAACAAGGCGGTGGCGGATTGCGCCATCCTGTTGCAGAAAATACGCTTTTTAAAAAATCCTGATCGCGTGTTCCAGGGCCTTGGAGAAACCTATGACCTCCACGTTGTCGACAGCGGAAAAGCCGTCCTGAATCCGTCACGATTCGACAGGTTGATCGATGCTCAAACAATCCCATGGAAACAGCTTGGAAATCACGTCAGCCGGAGCGGTATCGGCGGAACCCTAGTGGGAGTGCAAAACAATCCCTGGGTGGAAGTTCCCAACCGGCCACCTCGGGGCTTTGCGGAGCCGGTGACTGCCGTGGCCTCCTTCGGTAAGGACGCTCCTTCCACCGTTAGGCAGGTGGAGTTTTCCCTGCTCGATCCCAGGAAAGAAAATTTCATCACGCTGGGAAAAACCCGTTTCCCGCTGGCCGGGGACTTCACGGCTCCCCTGGCCTATTTTCCGAAGAAAGATGGGATTCTCTACGGATTCCTCTCAATGCTCCACTCCGACCAGTCGGCCAAGCATCAGGGCATCTACTTCTGCGAGCCGTATGATCCCGCCAAAATCCCGGTCGTTTTCGTGCATGGTCTCGCCTCCGCGCCCCAAGCCTGGATGGAATTCGTGAACAACCTCAATGCCAACCCGAAATTTCGCCGCCGATATCAGGTCTGGGTTTACCGTTATCCCAGCGGCGCACCGATCGTGGTGAATGCCCTCCGATTGCGCACCGCCCTCGCTGAAATCGAGGCCCGTTATCACCCAAGACACAGAATCATCCTCATCGGACACAGCATGGGTGGCATCCTGTCACGGTTTCAGGTCACGAACTCCGGCGATACTTTCTGGAACAGTCTTTTTGGTTCCAAAGCCGACGCCATGCGTGCTCAGTTTTCCGAGGACTCCATCCTTAAACAAACCCTCTACTTTCAGGCCAACCCGCACATCGAGCGCGTCATCTTCATCGCCACTCCCCACCGTGGAAGCAACCTTGCCATCATGCCACTGGCCTCTCTTCCTTCAAGGCTGATCAGAATGCCGACAACCTTGATCAGACAATTTAACAGCAAGTTGAAGGCAGCCATTGCCCTCATCAATCCTTCCATGACCTCCATTCCGACGAGCATCGCCGGGCTCTCACCAAAATCGCCGGTTCTCAAGGCTCTCGACAAACTTCCGATCAACGTTCCCTACAACTCCATCATCGGCAACAGGGGACAAGATTCCGTACCTCTTGCACAGAGTTCCGACGGTGTGGTCCCCTACTGGAGTTCCCACATGGAAGGTGCCAAATCCGAACTGATCGTGCCGACTGGTCACGACGCCTTCAAATCCCCGGCTTCCGTGGCCGAAGTTCTTAGAATTCTCAACTGCGATGAAAAATAAAAGGGCGAACTACTGCCTGCTCTTCGGCTCACTTTTCTGGATGGCGCAGCTCCCAATGCTTAGGGCCATTCCCGAGAAAAATTTCAAATCCAATTACACCCGCAGCATTCTTCCCTTTCTGGAGTCTGGAAAACGCCTCTCCTTCGCAAGCGCCGATGGAAAATATTCCCTCAGTGGCGTCGTTTTCCGTCATCCCAGGGAACGGGGAATGATCGTCGTCGTCAATGGACGGACGGAATCATGGCTCAAATACGGGGAGCTTTTTCACGATCTTTACTCCCAAGGCTACAGCGTTATCTCCTACGACCATCGCGGGCAGGGACTATCGCCGCATTTCGTCCCGTGGAACCACCAGATCGGCCATGTCGCGCACTTCGGCGACTATGCGCAGGATCTCAATATGTTCATGGAAAAGGTCGTGAAGCCGCTTCATCCCGATTCCAAGGGACTTTTCCTGATTGCCAACTCGATGGGGGGAGCCGTTGCTGCAGAGTATTTGGAACTGCATGGGAATCCGCCCCCCTTCCAGGCTGTCGTCCTCTGCGTTCCGATGCTGGAGATCAATACCAAGCCATATCCCGAATGGTTCGCGCAGATCATGGTTGGAACGCTCACCACCCTTGGTTTTGGAGAACATTACGCCCCCGGACAACACGACAGTAATTTCAACGCCCCCTTTGATCACAATCCGGTGACCGGGAGCAGCGATCGCTGGTGGAGCTACGGCATGGCGGCCCTGACACATCCCCGGATCAAACTTGGCGGTCCCTCCAATGGCTGGGTCGCCACCTCCCTCAGCGAGACCAAACGCATCCGAAAGGCGATCCCTGAAATCACGTTGCCGGTCCTGATTCTGGATGCTGGAAAGGATGAGTTCGTTCTCGATAAAGCGCTCTACGCGGCATCCTCGACGATGCCGAATTGCCGCCTGATCAGCTTCCCGGAGGCACGTCACGGCATCCTGATGGAGAGCGACCCCATCCGCGACCGCGCCCTTGCCGAGATTGAGGGATTCTTTGGAAAATCGTAACCATCATCCTTTCCGGATTTTTTCAGGTGGAAAGAGGTAGGACGGGAAAAGGCTCTCCACCCTGCATCGCCCCAAGAAATCGTTCGCTTCACCCAACTCTTCTGCTCGCTAGCCGTGGATTTTTCGGAGAGGCTCTCACCTCGTATGAAGAACTTTTTATCCTCTCTTGCTTTTCTGCTGATTTGCTCTGGCCGTATTTTTGCTGCTGACACCAATGATGTCGCCGTCATCAAAACCTCCGAAGGGACCATGGTCGCCTCTTTTTGGCCCAACGAAGCCCCCAAAACCGTGGCGAATTTCGAGAAACTGGCCAAATCCGGCTTTTACAATGGAACCCTCTTTCATCGGGTCATCAAGGGTTTCATGATTCAGGGCGGGGACCCCCTCACCAAAGATCCCACGAAGGAAGCCCTCTGGGGAACCGGCGGTCCCGGTTGGTCGGTGCCGGCCGAGTTTAACGACCACTCCCATGTGCGCGGCGTGCTTTCCATGGCGCGCTCCGCAGATCCCGATTCTGCCGGAAGTCAGTTTTTTATCTGCGATGGCAACCCGACCTTTCTGGACCATCAATACACGGCCTTTGGCAAATTGATCAAAGGTGACGACGTCCTGGAAAAAATCGCCAACACGCCCACTCATCCGCAGGATCGACCGGACAAGCCCATTCAGATTATCAGCATCAAAATCGTCCCCGCTGATTCGATTCAATAAGTAGGCCTATAATCCCTTGCTACCCTGCCGTTCTTATACCAATTACGGGAAGAAAATGCTCTATAGGTGAAGGCTTTTGGAGCGAGGCGAGATGGTTGTAATCGTTCGCCAAGAAGTCGCTGCCTCCGGAAGTGCTTTTGTGGACAACAACTTTGTTGCAATACTTTCGTTTTTAAAATAATTACGACCTTACAGATCGTTTTTAAAACCCCAGGCGTCTTCCTTAGCCTTGAATAAAGCCATGCACTCCAAGCGTTCCATGAACACTGAGCAAGCATTTCAGGCTGCTTGGGAAAATAGCGTCTTGCTCAGCCAACGACCGAAGCAAGTGCTCAAACACTTTATTGCGGAGTGACAAACATCGCCGAACCCCTGCTTGATCACCCCAGACTGGGATTGTGGGTATGGAATATTTCAGATGATACGGTTATTTGGACAAAGTCCCTATTTAATATTTTTGGGTTAGAGCAGTGTGAAATTCTGCCAAACTGGAAGCATCACGCTCGCTTCTACACGCCTGAGAGTTTTGAAAAATTGCACTCAGCCGTTTCACGCTGCCTCAACACGGAAAAACAAGAAAAACTCCGCCTTGATGGGGTACATGCAAGCGGAATGGGGCTTCATCTTGAGGTTTATATAGATACCGAGAGGGGTGCCAACGGAGTGATATCCAGAATTTTTGGCAAACTTGTTAACATCACGGAAGAAATCAACAAGGAACTCGAACTGCAGCGAACCAAAGAGGAACTCTTACGCAGAAATTCTCTTTTGGAAGCTTTGTTAAAGTCATCCCAAGATGGCCTTCTCCTCGTCGACCAGGACGGGAGAAGAATCCATCATAATGAGAGACTCATTCGTCTGCTCGAACTTCCGCCCGAAGTGATTTTGGATCCCAACTATAAAATCCAGCGCCAATGGATGCCCGGAATCGTGAAGCATCCCGCAGATTTCTTGGAGCGGATTCATCAGCTTTATGAGGAACCTGATAAAACGGGCAGTGATTTGGTCGAGTTGAAAAACGGGGTGACATTAAAGCGTTTTTCCTCCCTGGTGTCTGGTCATGATGGTGGCATCTTGGGGAGAGTATGGGTCTATCATGACATCACCGAAGAGATCTCAAAACAAAGGGATCTCGAAGAAGCCATTGAAAAAGCTCACTCTTCGGATCGGGCGAAGTCAGAATTCCTAGGGGTCATGAGCCATGAATTGAGAACCCCGCTCAATGGAATCCTGGGTTTTGCCAATTTGATTCTCGAGGAGAAAGACCTGGCCCATGACCTGCGTGACAATGTCGCCATGATTGAATCGAGCGGACAAAGCCTCCTCCGAATGCTCGAAGACATACTCGATTTCAGCCAGGTCGAAGGCGGATGGGTAAAACTTCAAAAAATCCCATTCTCCCTGTCGGAGATTTCATGGAGGGCGATTCGTCTGGTGGAAACCGACGCCAAGGCCAAAAACCTCCACCTCTTCGTGATCTTGGGAGAGGATCTGCCGGGTACCGTGCAAGGGGATCCCGACAGAATTCATCAGGTGCTGCTCAACCTCCTGCGCAACGCGATAAAATTCACGGATCATGGCACGGTCACCCTGAGGGTCAGTCTCTCTTCACAAGAGAAAAATTCCTTTCAGGTTTATTTCGCCGTCGAGGATACCGGTCCCGGCATCCAGGAGGACCAGCAGGAAAAAATCTTTCTCCCCTTCACCCAGGCAGACAGTTCCTTCTCCCGACATTTTAACGGGATTGGACTGGGACTGACGATATCCAAGCGACTTCTCGAAAGAATGGGTTCCACGCTTTGCTTAAAAAGCCAGAGAGACAAAGGAAGCACCTTCTCTTTTGAACTCTTGCTTCCCGCCGACACCTCCACCAAGGAGATCAAAAGAGAAGGAGGGTCGGATCTTGGTAAACTGGATCGCGATTTTGCCAGGCGATTTCCAACCAGAATCCTTGTGGTGGAAGATAACCCCGTGAATTTACATCTTGCCGCCAAGCTGCTCAAAAACCTTGGATATGAAGAGATCCAGGAAGCAGCGAATGGAGAAGAGGCTTTGAGCCTTCTGGATCATGAAAAGATCGATCTGATCTTTATGGATCTCCAGATGCCGGGAATTGATGGATTGGAAGCCACTCGGCGAATTCGCTCCCAAGAAGCGGAAAATCTCTTAGTTGCCCCGAAAATCATCGTGGCATTGACAGCCAATGCCAGTCCGACGATTCGCAATGAATGCTTCGAGGCGGGGATGAACCTCTATATCAGCAAACCTTTTAATACTCGCTTCCTGGCAGAGGCTATCGCGTTACAACGATAAGCGGCGGGTGTTTCTTTCCCAGCAACCGCCTCAGATATTTCGATCGGCGGCCAAAAATCGTCAAAATACTGCAACTGTCTTTTGCACGACTTCAGGGAAGCACGATAAACGGCTCATTTTTGCCAATTTATGCTTTCTAAAGTGGATTTCTCCAAGTTTTTGCACAAAACCCATCCTAAACACAGCTTTGGCACGCCTCTTGCTCATCTAATCTAAACAGATCGAAACCAATATTCAAATCATGAAAACCAAAAATCTACTTCTAGCGCTCCTCATTGCCTCGGGTTCATTCGTGACCATCAAAGCCGCCCCTAGTTTATCTCTTTACAATGATAATCTTAAACCGATAACTGGTTATTATAAAATTTATGGAGGGGCCTCTGTATCGGACTCGTTTATTTTAAAACGCGATTCAACCCTTTCTTCAGTTGATTTTATTGCTTTAACTGAACCAGGATCAACACTGGAAAGTGTTGACTGGGAAATCACGTCGAAACCTTTCGGGGGTCAAACCTTTGCCAAGGGAATTGCCGATAACCTTGGTTCGGTACTCGTAACAAAAAACGACGGTTTGCAGTCTCCATTTACCTATGAGACAAGCGAATCATTCAATCTTAATACCCTTCTGCCTAAAGGCACGTATTATCTGCAATTGGGTAACGCAATCGATTTAGCTAACAATGTTGTCTCAGTAAACAGTAATACTCAAAAAGACGGTCCTGTTGCTTGGGGAGAAAGCACTGGCAAATCCGTCGCATTCAGCGAATATCAACAAAATATTACCCTGCTTAAAGGCGGAAATGCTTTCGATATCAAAGGGTTTGCCGGTAAGTTCGTCATTGCCACTCCCGGAGCTCCCGCCCCTCCGCTCACAGCGTGCCTCGCCTTTGCCGCCGTGCTCGTTCTCCAGGCACTGAAAAGCAGAAAAAGGGCATAGAGAAATTTCCAAAGAAGACCCATCCTCCCCCAAAAGAGGGCGGATGGGTATCTCGTTGCCAAGTCCGGGATGACAACTTTTCAGCCCGCCCCGTGCTGAACCTCATGGCATATTTCAGGTCACGATTCACCTGCCACACGAAGTCCCGTTCACCATCTACTCATCAGTCAGATTTATCACATCAAAATAGAGCATCACGATTACCAGAAACGTGAAGGTTACCAAAAAAACAGGAAGGCCAACAGAGTACAAAAATTTTACGAAATACTTCCTGCGGTGCCGTTTTACCCTGCGGTTCCAGTCTATCCCGCGGCTCGATTGCATGATCCAAACCAATAACGTGATCATCAAGGAAGCGACTCCTATACCAAGCAACGCGACAAGTGTTTTCATGAACCGCTGATTCTCACATTGCCCTTCCTGATGCCAATAACTTTCTTTGTAACTAATTTCTCTACAACCTCTCCGCTCAGTCCGTTCTGAACATCATGGCTCATTTCCTGCCTCGTTTTATCAGCCTGCGGAAGCGGCTTTCGCCATTTACTGACCAGTAAAATCTATCGCTCCAAAACAGATGACCAGGAGCAAAATCAAGAGGAAGGAGCCTAAGAAAACAGTGGGGCCCATAGAATCCAAAAATATGGCGAAATACTTCCTGCGGTGCCGGGTTTTCCTGCGGTGCCATGCTGACTTGCGTTTCCACTCCATCAACCAAACCACACCCGTAATCAGCAACGAAGCGACTCCTATTCCAAACAGCTCAACAATGGTTTTCATGCGTATCCTGCTTCTCACATTGCCCTTCCTGTTGCCAATAGTTTTCTTTGCAACTCCCTCTTCTGCAAATCTTGCTGCCTCACGCTGCTGAACCTCACGGTATTAAGACCCCGTAATTACCGGCTCCTCTCCTGCCATTGCAAAATTGACGTTGAAGACCGAGTGCCGGGCGGCACGGTGTAGCCTACGCGAAGCGTAGCCCGGAGGGTGAGGCCGTCTGGAGACGGCGAAGCAATCGAAGCCGACGACTCATGACAAACTGGCAATACATCCAAAATAAAGTGGAATTTTGGAGCGGGTAGAGGGAATCGAACCCTCATGGCCTGCTTGGAAGGCAGGAACTTTACCACTAAGCTATACCCGCAAAACTGAAAGAAATGTTTATCATGGATGAGCTCTGTGGTCAACCGTCCGATGCAGGGAATCAGCGGGAGCCATCGGATTGTGTCGCGATTCCGGCACGCTTGAGAGCTTCACCGAACTGTTCCGAAGCCCTTGCATTCTCCTGAGCGGCATCCGGTAGGCTCGCCGGCTTGATCAGATCCTGAAGGGTTCTGACAAGAGGATTGGCGCTCGGGACAGCCTGATCAACGTCGGCCTGCACAAGCGGCGTGTTTTGCCTGGAGTGAAGCCTTGCCCCAATCATCCAGAGAAGGGAGAGCGAGGCCGCCCCAATCAACAGAATCAGCAGGGGTTTCGGACGCACGGCAAGCTGTTATGCCGCAAGTTTGCTGGCCAGGATCTCACCGACGACGGCAGGATTCGCCTTGCCTTTGGAGAGCTTCATCACCTGGCCTTTGAGGAAGTTGAGCGCGGCCTCTTTGCCTGATTTGTAATCGGCCACGGAATTTGGATTTGCCGCAATCACTTCGTCACAGAAAACCTCGATGGCTCCGGTGTCGCTGACCTGTTTGAGTCCCTTTTCCTCCACGATGAGAGCCGGAGCCTTGCCGCTGGCGATCATCTCGGCAAAGACTTCCTTTCCTTGTCTGCCGCTGATGGTGCCTCCTTCAATGAGCACGGTAAGTTCGCCGATCGCAGCAGGAGCGATGGGGCACTCGCCGAGTTCCAGCGATGCCGCTCCGAGAGCACTCAGTAAATCATTGATAATCCAGTTGGCGACACTCTTGGGCTTGGGGGAAGCTCCACGGACGGTCGCGGTGGCTGCCTTTTCAAAATAGTCTGCCAGCGCGGCGTCATCGGCCAGCACAGCCGCATCGTATTCGCTGATGCCGAAGTCGGCGACAAAACGATCCCGCTTGGCCTGGGGCAGCTCCGGCATTCCGATTTTGGCTGCCTCAACGAGCTTGGCGGTGCGGACGGGAAGGAGATCGGGGTCGGGGAAGTAACGGTAGTCGTGGGCCGATTCCTTGATGCGCATGAGCGTGGTCTCTCCACGGTCGTCATCCCAGCGGCGGGTCTCCTGATCGAGTTTGCCGCCAGCCTTCACGATTTCAATCTGCCGTTCGATCTCGAAGGCCAACGCGCGGCGGACTCCACTGATGGAATTGAGGTTCTTGAGTTCGATCTTGGTGCCGTATTCCTTCTGGTCCACGGGACGGACGGAGACATTCACATCGCAACGCAACTGACCCTTCTCCATGTCTGCGTCGCTGATGTCTCCATAGACGAGGATCTGACGAAGCGCGGAGAGGTAGGCAAAGGCCTCTTCCGGCGAGGCGATGTCCGCCTCGGAAACGATCTCCATGAGGGGGGTTCCGGCACGGTTGAAGTCAATGCCGCTGGCGGTCTCCAGATGGAAGCTTTTGGCGACATCCTCCTCGAGATGGATCCGGGTGAGCCGGATGGTCTTTCCCGGCGTCGCGATGGTTTTCTGGGCATCTTTCGGATAAGCGGTTTCGTGCAACGGAACCCCCCCGCCAAGGCAGAGCGGCTGGTCATACTGCGAGATCTGGTAGTTCTTCGGCATGTCCGGATAGTAGTAGTTCTTGCGATCGAACTTGCAGACTTCGGGGATGTCACAGCCAAGCATGAGCCCCGCACGAGCCGTGAGACGGAGTGCCTCGCCGTTCATCACCGGGAGGGCACCGGGAAGACCGAGGCAGGTGGGACAGGTGTGGGTATTCGGCTCGGCTCCGTACTCGACCTTGCAGGAGCAGAACATTTTGCTCCTGGTCTTGAGCTGCGCGTGGACTTCGAGACCGATTGTGGCGGTGTATTCAATACTCATGGTGCTGTCGTCTTTGGCAAAGGGGAATTTGTAGCGTGGATCGTTCCGGGAAGCGAGTTCGGAGAGCTGTGCACCCGGAATTTACGATGGGGAAGAACCGGCCGGGGAGCCAGCGCCGGGGTCAGTGCGAAATCAAGAGCAGCCGTGAGAGGGAATGCCTTGAATTCTTCCTGAAGCTGGGTGTCTGAAAAGGCCGCCTGAACCTGCTTGTTCTGAACAAGCGGGAATACGTTGCGTGAATCCATGATCCGTTCCACGGCCGGGTCCTGAACAACGGCGGCCATCCTGGGATTGGTTAGGATTTTTTGAGTCGGCGGATACTGAAGGAAGCGGTTCAGCGCATCGGGATTTCCGATAACCATCGAGGTCTTCACGATATTATCGTAGTAAATCGCGGGAAGCGGATCCGCGCCCGAGAGCCGTTTTCCCGTGACACCGAGTTCCAAGGAGGCTTTGAGCTTCATCAGAAAGAGGGCAGCCCTCTCCTGCTGGGGAACCAGTCCTTCACTCCTGGCCTGGACAACGCGGAACTCCCCGAGAGCACCCAACCCTCGGATCAGCGTAATGCCTGCCCAGAGAAGAAGCAGGCCGAAGATGATTCCAAAAATAGCCCCTCCCAGGCCAAAGCCGAGGCGAACTACCCCGTCATGGTGCTCCGTTCGCTTAAAGAGCAAGCCGGAGAGAAAAGAGATCCCCACATAGATGCCTATCCCGACGGTGAGAGCCGCGACTGCGGGAGCAAAGAGAGGGGGAACTCTGGAGAAAAAGGCCAGGAAAGTTCCCGTGGCTCCCGCAGCCATGGATCCCCCGATCCACGCACAGAACAGGGCGGTCAGTCTGAGAAGCCCTCGCACGGCACCGAGCTGCCATCCACTCCAGATTTCACGGAGAAGGAAAATTCCGGCAATGATAAAGAGAATCTGCTGCCACTGGGCGGAGCCTTCGACGATCATTTGGGAGAGGGTAGCGGAGAATCCCGGCAGTTGCAGTATTATACCAATTACCGGAAGAAAATGCACTCTAGGGCGAAGGAATTTTGGAGTGAGGCGAGGCGGAAGACTGATGGCTATATTTTATAACCAGAGGGATGACAACACTGCCTCGCGCCAAAAGAACAAGCTCTATGGTGTAGTTCCTGATGGTAATTGGTATTAGAGTATGCGCTGTTTCATTCCAATTCCGGGAAGGATTTGCTGAATTTTGGGAGCGATAAAGTCGCGTCCAGTTTTTCAAATTCGGCACGGGTCAGCGGTCCGCGAACCGCTTTGAGCTGATCGTCCAACTCGGAGCTGTTTGTGCGGACAAGGAGATAAAAATTCGTAACCGTGCGGTCCGGGGTGCCGGTCTTCTCATCCAGGGGATGCTGCTTGAGGACGAGATAATTCGCATTGGAACCGACGGCAAAAATTGTGGGTCCGACCAGTTGGGAAAAATACTCGCCCTCGTTGAAGGACAGATTCATCCGGCTGAGACGATCGACGGCGACCAACGTGTAGCGCTCGTCATTCCAATAGGTGTCATTCCAGAGATGCAAAAAGAAAACCCAGCTTCCCAGAATCAATAAGGCTGCAAGAACCCCAAAAATCCAGTTGTTAGGGATATTGCGCGACATCGTGAGCGCAAAGATGCCTCAAACTGTGGACACCTGGCAATCAACCGATGCCGTCCCTGGAAAACTCAAAAAAGAGTCCGGCGAATATTTTGTAATCCACAAGGCATCCCTCCCGGCGTTTGGAATCGAGCCAGGTCATTAATCCATCGAGCGGGATCACATGGACTGTGATGTCTTCTGACTGATCGCCGCCGCCTTTTGAAATTTTCTTTAATCCCCTGGCCCTGAAAAACGAAATCACCTCGGTTGAGATACCTGCCGAGGAGGGGCCTTCCGTGAGGCATTCAAGACTCGCTGCCTGATATCCTGTCTCTTCCAGCAATTCCCTTCCTGCTGCCTCTGCCAGGGATTCCTGATCCTCTGAGGGAATGTCACCGGCCAGTCCTGCCGGAACTTCAATAACCCGCCGGTTCACGGGAGGACGAAACTGTTCCACCAGAATGATCTCCCTGCTGTCGGTGATGGCCAGGATAGCGACCGTGCCGGTGACATTGCATCGCTCCACGAACTCCCAGTGGCCTCTCTTGTTGAACGATAAAAATTTTCCCCGAAACAAGGTTTCGGAAATCAAGGCACCGGAAGAATCAGGAAGGGGCGCTTGGTCACCATCGGCGGAGAAGGCACACATGGAATTCAGGCGAACTTCACGGTGGCTTTTATGAAACAGTGACTTCCTCGGCTCTCTCGGCAACGTCGGACTCTGCCTGTGTCCCGTCACTCAGCGTGCTGTTTGTCACTGCGGCGGGCGGAAGCTGCTCGTCACGGCCCGTGAATTTCACGCTGATGAGTTTGGTGACACCCCTCTCCTCCATGGTCACGCCATAGAGGGAATCAGCCCGGGACATCGTGCGCTTGTTGTGCGTGATGACCATGAACTGACTTTGCCCGATAAAACGATCCAGCAATTTGATAAAGCGTCCGATGTTTGATTCGTCGAGCG
>Ga0302277_1002038_pt1 | contig 14585 bp, 10 predicted proteins | sample III_Bog_N3_1_FD_198759 | JGI IMG/M metagenome (GOLD analysis project Ga0302277, IMG submission 198759) | Peat permafrost microbial communities from Stordalen Mire near Abisko, Sweden - III_Bog_N3_1 | ecosystem: Environmental > Terrestrial > Soil > Wetlands > Peat | place: Sweden: Abisko... | reverse complement strand
ACCCATTTCAGAACATATCGGCTATTCCACCGGCCCCAGCCCCACCGGCCCGTGGAAATATGGCGGTGTGGTGCTGCCCAGCCAGGGACGCAGCTTCACGGACCATCCGGGAGTTGTGGACTTCAAAGGAAAAACTTACCTGTTTTACCACAATGGCGACCTGCCCGGCGGCGATGGTTTCCATCGTTCCGTTTGTGTGGACGAGATGAAGTTTAACCCCGATGGCTCCATCGTCCAGATGACCATGACGAAGGACGGCGTGGCTCCCGTCGCCACGCTCAATCCTTTTCAGCGCGTCGAGGCCGAAACCATCGCTTGGGAATCGGGAGTCAAGACCACGAACAGCGCCGCTGCGGGCGTTTATGTGACCGGCATCCACGATGGCTCTTATATCAAAGTCTGCAACGTGGATTTTACTGGCCGAGGTGCGGCCAAATTCATCGCCCGTGTGTCCGGCGCAACGGATGGCGGAGCGGTTGAACTGCGGCTCGACAACGAAAACGGGCCGATCATTGGAACTCTTAAAGTCAAATCCACGGGTGGTGCGGACAAATGGGAGAAACACTCTTGCGACGTCAGCGGCGCGAAAGGCGTCCACGATTTGGTTTTGAAATTCACCGGTGGCAATCAACCACAGTTCAACTTTGATTGGTGGAAGTTTGAATGAAGAAAGACTTGCAAATGACGAATGGAAAGGCAGTTGAATGAACCACCGCCAAATCACACTGGCCGATGGCGCCATGGAGCCAGAACGAAAACGCGCACTTGGTTTCGCGCGCTTCATGCAGGCCTATTTTTTTATGGCTCTGATTTTGGCCAGCGTGCCAATGTTCGCGCAGGAAAAGCCCGATCAAGTTTCGCCGGAACGCGCGCGGGCTAATTTTAGCCGATCCGTTGTGCTCGCAGTGGATGATGGGCGCGCGTTTCCCGATGCGCCCGTGGGTTTCAACAAGCCTTCGACAAACGGAATGGGCGGACGCATCGAGGTCTTTGAGTATGCTTCAAAGGTTACTGGTGTGAAGCGGAAAGCAGTCGTTTATCTGCCGCCGCACTATTCGTCCGATCGGATATATCCCGTGCTCTATCTGCTGCACGGCATTGCTGGCAACGAATGGGAATGGAGCGCTTATATCCACGCCGACGCGATCATTGATAATCTCATCGCTGATGGAAAGGCTGTGCCGATGATTGTTGTGATGCCCAACGGTCGCGCGCTGGTGGATGACCGCGTGCCTGCGCCGGATAAAACTTACTCGGCGGAAAATGCCGGAGGATTTGCGAGGTCTGAGCGCGATCTGCTGGACTGTCTGATTCCCGCGATTCAGGCGAAGTATTCCGCCAGCACGAATCGCGAGGATCGCGCGCTCGCCGGTCTTTCGATGGGCGGCGGCCAGTCCCTCAACTTTGGTCTGACGCACCTCGACACATTTGCGTGGGTCGGCGGATTTTCGTCCGCACCCAACACCAAGCCGCCCGCCGAACTTGTGCCCGATCCCGCCGCTGCGAGCAAGCAGTTGAAATTGCTCTACGTTTCCTGCGGCAACAAGGACGGCCTCATCAGCATTTCCCAAGGCGTTCACGTTTATCTGAAGGAGCAAAATGTTCCGCACATTTGGAACGTGGACGACCACGGCCACAACGCTGACACATGGGGCAGCAACCTTTATCATTTTGCGCAGCGACTTTTCCAAACCTCCAAATGAGTCGCATTGGTTAATTCAAATGAAAACATCTATTTTGAGAACGAAAATGATCCGAGCCACCGGGTGCCTGTTGCAGATGGCATTTATCGCGTCCTGCTTCACTTCAACATTAACCGCCGCCGAACACCAGGTGGTCGCGCCGGGCGGAGGACTGAAGATGATCATCTCCGATGCGGGCGGACTTAATTATCGGGTCGAGGTGGATGGCAAAACCGTGCTGACGAACTCGCCGCTCGGTCTGGAATTCCAGGACGGCGCAAGGCTCGGACCGACGGCGGTCATCACGGGAATTTCGAAGAATAAACATAATGGGGAATGGGAGAATTTTTTTGGCAAGCGCCGCATCGTGCGAGACGACTGGCGGGAATTGCGTTTGACGCTGGAAGAGCGCGGCACGCCGGTTCGCACGTTTGGCCTGATTGTCCGCGCCTATGACAACGGCGTCGCGTTTCGTTATGATCTGCCGGAGGCTTCCAAGCTTGGCCATTTCACGCTGACGAAGGAGCTGACCGAATTTCGCTTCACGGAAGACAGTCGTTGCTGGTTCGGTGAAGAATCGCCCTGTGCGGAAAACCACTATCCCGAAGCCAGGTTGAGCACAATTCCGCCTGGGAAATGGAACACCCTGCCGCTACTGGTGGAAACGCCCGCCGCGTATGTTGCCGTGGCGGAAGCAGATTTGCTGGATTGGGCGGGTATGTTCACCACGGGCACCGGCTCGAACAATATCGGCGTCAAACTTGCCTCGCGAAACAACTGGCATGGCCTCGTCGTGTCGGACGTGCCGCGGGTGAGTCCATGGCGGGTTTTGATGATTGGGCGCACGGCGGCGGATTTGGTAAATTCCGATCTCATTGCGAATCTCGCCACCCCAAACCGTCTCGGAAATTTGCCGTGGGTCAAGCCCGGTGTGTGCGCGTGGGATCCGTGGTGGACCGGCGTGAACACCAACCTGCCGCAGTTCACCGGACTCGCCGCACGAGGCGACACGGCCTCGGAAAAGGAATACATCGGCTTCGCGGCCGAAATGGGCTGGCCGTATCAATTGATGGATTGGAATTGGTACAAAAGCGATCCCACCGTGCCCGAACCGCACATGAGCGTGCCGGCAGTTTTCGCCTATGCCAAGGAGCGCGGGGTGCGGCTGTTCGTCTGGATGCACTCGAAGGACTTGACGAAGACCGGTTTTGAAAAAGTGTTTTCCACGATGGAAAAATGGGGTGCCGCCGGTGTAAAGGTGGATTTTATGAACAGCGACAGCCAGGAAACCGTGAAGTGGTATGAAGACGTTTTGAAAACCGCCGCGAAACACAGGTTGATGGTGGATTTCCACGGCGCTTACAAACCCACCGGCTTGGCGCGGACGTATCCGAATTACATCACGCAGGAAGGTGTGCTGGGCAATGAATACAACAAGCTCGGCGGCGAGAAATGCACACTGCAACACACCATTACGCTGCCCTTCACCCGCGCATTGCTTGGGCCAATGGATTTCACGCCCGGCGGATTTCTGAATCGTAAGCCGGAGGACTTCAAAATGACTTTCCCCGCGCAGGTCATGGGCACACGCGCCCGGCAACTTGCGATGACGGTAATTTATCTGAGTCCGCTGCTGGTGTTGTGCGACAGCCCGGCGAATTATCGCGGCCAGCCAGGCGTGGAGTTCTTTCGCGGCCTGCCGACGGTCTGGGACGAAACCGTGGTGCTGAATGCCGAGGTCGGCAAATCCATTGTGATCGCGCGCCACTCCGGCGACCGCTGGTTTCTAGCCGCGATGAATAGCGACGCCGCCGCCTCGTTGAAGGTGCCGCTAAACTTTTTGGGTCGGAAGAAATGGACGCTGCACAGTTTTGCCGACGATCCAAAGTTTTCCGATTATCAAACGGTGGTGGAATCAACTTCTGGCGTGAATGCCAGGACCGTGTTGACGCTTTCACTCGCTCCCGGCGGCGGCTTTGCGGGGATCATCAGCAAAGCAAAGTGAAATCATGATGCCAAACAGAATCAAACTGGGTGTGCTGGCATTGCTCAACGGCGTAATCAAAAAATCCCGTTTTGAAACCAGCGCGGCGGAGATTTCCGTGATGCCGGCGTCAGCAAATGGCAAGTGATTGCAGATTTTTCCAGTCAGCATATTCACCATGAAAACAACAACACAAATTATTCTCGGACTCTTTCTGTCCGTTGCTGCAACAGGAATGGCGGCGGAACTAAATCCGCTTTTCCAGAACAACGCCGTTTTGCAATGCGACGCGCGCGTGCCGGTCTGGGGCGCGGCGCGCGACGGTGAAAAAATCACCGTGACTTTTGCGGGGCAGGATATTTCCACGGTCGCCACGAATGGTGTTTGGAAAATCTGGCTCAAGCCGATGAAGGCAAGTGCTGCGCCGCAAACGTTCACGTTGCGCGGCGACAAAGTCTGTGAAATCACCAACCTTCTCGTTGGCGAAGTCTGGGTTGCCAGCGGCCAGTCGAACATGGAACGCCAGCTCGGTTTGCGTGGCGGGCAAAAGCCGATTGTGAATTGGGAGCAGGAAGTTGCCGCCGCGAATTATCCTGAAATCCGCCAGTTTTATGTGACGCAGACGCAGTCAGCCACATTGCTGTCGGCGGTGAAAGGCAGCTGGTCGGTCTGTTCGCCGGAAACGGTGAAGGATTTCACCGCTGTCGGCTATTTTTTTGCGCGCGACTTGTTTGCCGCGCGGCATGTGCCGGTCGGCATCATCCACAGTTCGTGGGGCGGCACACCGGCGGAGGCGTGGACGAGTGAAGCGACGTTGCAACAATTTCCTGATTTCGCCGAGCCGCTGGCGGAATTGAAAAAACTCGCCGCCGATCCCGAACTGGCGCGGCGCGAAACTTTGGCCAGGCAGGAGGCGTGGTATCAAAAAGTTGATCCCGGCTCGAAGCTCGGTTCGCCGTGGAGCACAGCAGATTTGGCAACAGACGACTGGAAGACGATGACGTTGCCGACATATTGGCAAAACGCCGGCCGCCCAAATTTCAACGGCATTTTCTGGTTCCGCCGCGCGTTTGGTTTGCCGGAAAGCTGGGATGGCGGCGACGTGGTGTTGCATCTCGGCGCGGTGGACGACAACGAAACCACATGGGTCAACGGCACGCAGGTGGGCGCGACGATGGGCTGGACGGTGTCGCGCGTCTATCGCGTGCCGGGACGTTTGCTGAAGCATGGTCAAAATGTCATCGCCGTGCGCGTGCTCGACACCGGCGGCAACGGCGGTTTGTATGGCGGCGGAGACACGATGCAGATACTGTTTGGTTCAAATGGCCGTGATGCGCAGCGCGTGAATCATTTTATTTCCCTCGCCGGCACGTGGCTCTGCAAACAGAGTTCATCCTTGCGCGAGACCGGCTGGCCGCCGGCCGGTTTCGATCAAAGCCCGAGCACGCCGACGGTGCTATACAACGGCATGATCGCGCCGCTGCTGCCGTATGCGATGCGCGGCGTCATCTGGTATCAGGGCGAGCAGAACGTCGGGCGTGAGCGGCAGTATCAGACATTGTTCCCCGCGCTGATCGCCGACTGGCGTCGCGCGTGGAGCGAAGGCAACTTCCCGTTTTTGTTTGTGCAAATCGCGCCGTTCCGCGCCAACACGCCGGAAATCCGCGAGGCGCAACTGCTCACGTTGCAGCGCACCACCAACACTGCGATGGCGGTGACGGTTGATTGCGGCGACGCGGACGACATTCATCCACCGCACAAACAGCCCGTCGGCGCGCGGCTCGCGCTGGCGGCTCGCGCGCTGGCCTATGGCGAAACCATCGAATATTCCGGCCCGGTTTTTGAGTCGCTGAAAATTAAAGGCGCGGATGCAGTTTTGCAGTTCACGCATCCTGGCGGCGGACTCGTGGCGAAAGACGATGAATTGAAAGGGTTCACCATCGCCGGCGCGGACAATGTTTTTCATCCGGCGCAGGCGAAGATTGCAGGTTCAACTGTCATCGTTAATTCATCAGTAGTGCCGCAACCGGTCGCGGTGCGTTATGGGTGGGCGAATGTGCCGGAGGGCAATCTGTTCAATCGTGCTGGTCTGCCAGCGACGCCACTCCGCACAGATGCACCCTAGTCAAATGACGAAATCCACAGGAAACATTTCAACGCTGCTTTTCAGCCGTTCGCAAGACAGCGAGCTATTTCATTTTCATCAACGGGTTTTCAGTTTCAAAACCACCACACTGTAGGACGGCATTGTGAAAATGAAGCCGGGCTTGACGCCGTTCAGTGTCGTGGTGACGGGCACGACATTTTTCGGGCGGCGGATGGAATTGGTGTCTTCCGGGTTCGCCGAAAGCGTGATGACTGTGGCCTTCGATTTGAGCGCGGTGACGCCCTTAATTTCAATCGGCAACGATTGTGGCGTCAATTCCGGGTTCACCAGCTTGACGATGATTTCCCTCGTCTGGCTGTCGCGCGTGGCGCAGCCTTGGATGGAGGTGTTCGCGAAAGTGACTGGCAAAATTTCATCGCCGAGGTTTCGGCTGAACATCTGAATCGCGTAATAGCTCGGTGAACCATAAACCGACAGCGCATCGTAGCCAATCAGGTCTGGCCGCCACTGGCGCGCGCCGGGATTCACATTCACCAACAGCGGCGCGTAGCATTGCATTTTGATGATGTCTGAATTTCGCTCCACCGCCGCCATGAAAACGCCGTCGCCAATGGCCGCCTTCATCGTGGGCGTGGGTGCCAGTTTATGAGACCCTTCGTTCCAAGGCGGCACCGACGTTTCTTCATGCGCCGCCCATTCGCCGACGAAAACTTCGGGTCCATTGCGTTTTATGTCAGCGCCGTAGTTGCCTGATTTTTTGATGAACGTTTCGGTGGAACTGTAATCGTGGTAATCCGCCATGTCGGCTTTGCGACCGTCCAATTTCGCGTCTGGAATGGTCGAAATCAATTTGAGCTGCGGATGTTTCGCGCGGATGGCGTCGGCAATTTGCCCAAAACGACCATCATAGGTATTAGTCTTTTCAAAAGCGTCCTCGTTGCCGATTTCGACATAGTTCAATTTGAACGGCGCGGGATGTCCGTCCTTGGCTCGGCGTGCGCCCCAGACAGTGTTGGTGTTACCGATGACGTATTCAATTTCGTCCACGGCTTCCGTCACGATGGGTTCAAGATCAGTCCCGACTTTAATCTTGCCGCCTTCGAGCGAATAACCGGCATAGACTGCGAGCAACGGCTCGGCCTTCATGTCTTCACACCATTCGAGAAATTCCAGCAGGCCCATGCCGTCGCTCGAACGATAACCCCAGCAGCACGCGTGGCCGGGCCGATCTTCAATCGGTCCGAGCGTCTTCGCCCACGGGAAGCGGTCTTCGATTTTATTGCCCTCGACATAATTGCCGCCGGGGAAGCGCAGGAATTTCGGATTCAAGTCCACCAGCATCTGCATGATATCCTTGCGCAGGCCATTCGGACGATCATTCCATGTCGGCGGGAAGAGTGAGACGAGACCGAGGTTGACCGCGCCCGGCTTGTTCAACGTGATCTCAAAACGCGCTTGCGCTGTGGGCGTGACGTTGCCGGTCTTGAGCGTGGCTTCAAACTTTTTCCACTCGGCGGTGAGTCCTGAAATTTTTGCCGAAGCGTAAACCGTGCGGCCATCATCGCTCACGATTGAAACCGTGATTGGCCCGGCGAATCCATTTTCTGTTTTCACCCAAAGCGAAGCGCGGCATTCAGTTTTTGGATGAACAGGAATCCCCCAATAGCCGCTATTGGCCACGCCCGCCGGATGATCCGTCGTCGCCTGCGTGACCGTGAGGCGCAAGCTTGTCGGGATTTTTTCGTTCAAGGGAGTTGTCGGATCGAGCGCGATGGTGGCGGCGGACGTCTCGTCATTCACCACAGACCAGTTCATCGGCGACTTGGCGTCATCGAGGAACGCTCGGTTGCGAATCAGTTCCCCATAAAGGCCGCCGTCGTAAGCGTGGTTGATTTCCTCGGTCATCAGCCCGTAAAGCTTCGGGCTGACTTTCCCTGCGGAGCACGTCGCGTCCACGATGAACGAGGGAGCGGCCACAAGATTGAATGAGGTGGCGATGAAAGCTACAGACGTGAGAAGGGGGCGCATGGCTGGTTTCATTTGGTTTGTGAGCCGCACAGCCTACTTAACCCACGATGACTGTCATGTCATGTGAATCCACGACAGGCCAGAACCGTTCATCGCGCGGTTGACGCAACCGCCAATGACCCAATTTTTTCACGCGCCGCTTTGCATTTGCTGGCAATGGATTTGGACGATATGGTGTTGGCGTCACCAAAGTCAATCATTTGCCAGCGTCGAGAAAACTAACGACAATCTTTCCAAGCGCAAAATAAAGCCCGTGAACATCACCGTATCCATCGTCGAGGACGACGCGCCTTTGCGCGAGATTTTGAGTGAGTGGTTTCGCGGCGCAGAAGGTTTCAAATTCGTGGGCGTGCATGAAAATGCCGAGGCCGCGATCAAGGCACTGCCGCAGGAAAAACCGTCCGTCGTCCTGATGGACATCAATATGCCCGGCATGAACGGCATTGAATGTGTCCGCCGCATCAAACCGCAGATGATGGGCACACAGTTCGTGATGCTCACCGTTTATGAAGACCCCGACCACATCTTCAAGGCGCTGACCTCCGGTGCGAGCGGATATATGCTCAAGCGCACGCCGCGCGCCGTGATTTTCTATTTCTGGAAACCCCGGCAGTCTGCGGAAGCAGTCGCGGGCGGTGAGTTTCACCCTCTCATTCCCGAACAGTTGCTCGGCCTGGAGCGCAACGGAACGGTCTATTTCATCACCGGCCACCCGGCGAGTAATTATCCCAATTCTTATTTCGACGGATTGGGCCGCTTCTTCCACGACCACTGCCGCGACCTCTTTGCCGTCCAGCAAGCCTCGCTTCCTGTCATCACAACGCACATCCCGCTATCTACCCGATGAAAGGTCAGAATCTATTCACTCATTTGGAGGGCTATGGGCGTGAAAATTTCACGACCGAAGCCTTGGCTTATCTTCTGGAAAGCGACATCGGATTGCGACGGGCGTTCATAGGTATGCTTCTAAAGGAGAAAGGTTCACGGTTTCAGGCAAAGTTCAAGGATTACAGCGTCAACACTCAGATCCAACACGGCCGAGACCGGCCAGACATGGAATTAATTTCCTGTTCGGACCGGAAGGCGAAGGTGTTTGTGGAAATTAAAACAGGATCTCCAGTAGGTGATAATCAAATCGAACACTACCTGAATCTTGGACACACGGTCCTCCTGACCCCTCATTGGTATGCGAATCCACCCAAACTGAAAGACGATGAAAAACACTTGCAACCATGCCGAGAGGAGTAGAAATTCTGAAAAACAAACCCATGGGCACAGCGTGGTCAAACCATCAAATGGTAAATCCCCGTCAAGCCGTGGCGTCTGAAATGGCATGAATGGTTTCAAATGAATAATATCATAATGATTCACCGCATTGTTCGCCTTCAAGGCATTGCTGGTGCCTTGGTGATTTCCGCCGCGATGGCCGCCGGCAGCGCCTTCGCACAGGAAAGCAACTCCGCTCCTTTCGTCGTCGTCAACACTTCCGCCGAGCCGGTGGCGGCGGGCAAGTTCCAGCCGACGTGGGATTCGCTCAAACAATACCAGTGTCCGCAGTGGTTCCGCGACGCCAAGTTCGGCATCTGGGCGCACTGGGGTCCGCAATGCGAGCCGGAGGACGGCGACTGGTATGCGCGGGGCATGTATCAGACCGGCAGCGCCCAGTATCAGTTCCACACCAACCACTACGGCTCGCCGCTGGGGTTCGGTTTCAAGGATGTCATCCACGAATGGCACGCGAAGAATTGGGATCCGGAAAAGCTGGTGGAACTCTACAAACGCGCCGGCGCGCAATATTTTTTTGCGCTGGCCAACCACCACGACAATTTCGACAACTGGGATTCCAAATATCAGCCTTGGAATTCCGTCGCCGTCGGGCCGAAGAAGGATTTGATTGGCGGCTGGGCAGAAGCCGCCCGCAAAAACGGCCTGCGCTTCGGCGTCAGCGTTCACGCCGCCCACGCTTGGTCGTGGTATGAGCCGGCGCAGGATTACGACGGCAAGCTCACCAAAGCCGACGGCCGGGGTTTGTGGTGGGACGGCCTCGACCCGCAGGATTTGTATGTGCAAAACCACGCCTTGAGCCGGGGCAGCAGCCGGCCCAACACGATCCATTCGCAATGGGACTGGGGCAACGGCGTGAGCATCCCAGACCAGGCGTATTGCGACAAGTTCTACAACCGGACCATTGATCTCATCAACAAATACCATCCCGACCTGATTTACTTCGACGACACCGCGCTGCCACTGTGGCCCATCAGCGACGCCGGCCTTAAAATTGCCGCGCATTTCTACAACCGCAACCTCCAGTGGCACGGCACCAACGACGACGGCGTGCTGTTCGGCAAAATTCTCACGCCCGACCAGCAGCGATGCATGGTATGGGACATCGAACGCGGGCAGGCGAACGAAATTGAAACGTATCCGTGGCAGACGGACACCTGCATCGGCGGGTGGCATTACAGCCGGGCGCTTTACGACAAACGCAACGGTTACAAGTCCGCGAAGACTGTCATCCAGATGCTCACGGACATCGTGAGCAAAAATGGAAATCTGCTGCTGAACATCCCCGTGCGTGGCGACGGGACGATTGACGAGAAGGAACTGGCAGTGGTGGAAGGTATCGCCGCCTGGATGGAAGTGAACAAGGAATGTATTTTCGGCACCCATCCGTGGAAGGTGTTTGGCGAAGGCCCGGCGTCGGCGGGTGCGGCGCTGACAGCGCAGGGTTTCAACGAGGGCAAAGGCAAGCCACTGACGGCGGCGGACGTGCGGTTCACGCAAAAGGACGATGCGCTCTATGCCATCGTCTTCGGCGCGCCGACCAACGGCGTGAGCATCAAATCGCTGGGCACCGCCGCGGGCCTGCTCGACCAACCCATTCGCGCCGTTGAATTGCTTGGCGGCGGGAAAATCCGGTGGCAGCAGACCGGTGCTGCGCTGGAAATGACACAGCCGGAAAAGTTGGCGAACAATTTTGCCAATGTCTTCAAGATCACGCTGCGCGGAAAATGAGTTGTTTATGAATTCACATCGTCATCCCCTCTGCGCCGGCTTGCCGACATTGATTTTCAATCCGGGAATTCTGCTGCTGGCAGTGGCGCTTTCGGCCTCCGCCTACACGCTGCCGGCCTCCCTGCCGCCGGAGCCGGCCATCGTGCCGGGCGCGGCCAATTCCATGCCCCTGGGCGATCCGTCCGTTTTTCCGGAAACGAACATGGATTTCGCCATTGAGACCAACGGTCCGTTCCAGCCGACGTGGACCTCCATCGCCGCCAATGTTCCCGGCAACGGCACGCCCGCGTGGCTGCGTCAGGACAAGTTCGGCATCTGGCTTCACTACGGGCCGCAGGCCAATCTCCAAAGCGGCGACTGGTCGGCCCAGCATATGTATCAGCAGGGTTCGACCGCCTACAATAATCACCTCGCGAACTTCGGCCATCCGACAACCAACGGCTACAAGGATGTCATCCTCGCTTGGAATCCGACCAACTACAATCCCGCCGCGCTGGCGCAATATTATTACAACATCGGCGCGCGCTTCGTGATGGTGCAGGGCGTTCACCACGACAATTTCGACAACTGGAATTCGCGCTACAATCCGTGGAACATGATGAACTTCGGCGCGAAGCGCGACACGATGGCCGAATGGACCAACGCCCTCCGCAGACTGGGAATGAACTTCGGCGTGGCGTTCCATCACGAATACAGCTGGTGGTTCACCCAGGCGGATTTTTTGAGTGACGGCAGCGGAACCCTCGCGGGCGTTCCTTACGACGCCGTGACTGCGACGAACAGCACCGGCCAATGGTGGGCGGACTACGACACGCGTCGGCTTTACAATCTTGACCTGCATAAGTATCAGGGCATCACCACGCCCACGAAGAGTTATTGGAATCCGACCCAGGGCATTTTCACAAACGACCTGGATTATTGCCACTGGTATGCAACACAATGGGCGCTGCGGATGCTGGACGTGGTGGAAAATTACAGTCCCGATTTCATTTACACCGACGGCAATTCCACGCAGCCGTTCAGCGGCTACGCCACTGGCACCGGCTACAAATGCGATGCGATGGAGCGCGTCATCGCGCATTTCTACAACCGCACACTGGAACGGCACGGACAGCTCGACGCGCTGGCCGTCGTCAAATTTCACAGCGGCGACCACATCGGCACGACCTTTGAAGGCGGCTACTCCTCGACCATTAAGGACGACCAGCCGTGGTTTGCGGAACTGGCCATCGGCGACTGGTTTTGGAAACCCGGGATTTCTTATGATTCCGGCGGCACGATTGTCCAACGCCTGCTCGAAGCGGTTTCGCGCGACGGCGCGGTGATGGTGAATATTCCCCTCCGTCCCGACGGCTCGTTCGACAGCGGCGCGACCAATATGCTGAATGGCGTCGGCCTCTGGATGGCCACCAACAGCGAAGGCATTTACGGCAGCCGCGCATGGGTGAAACCGACCGAAGGCTCGTTCCGTTTCACCGTGGGCACCAACGGTTGTCTCTATGCCTATTATCTTGGCATTCCGTCGGCTGGCACACAACTGACCATCGCCTCGCTTTCCACCAGTTCAAGCCCGCTGGTGGCGCCGGTCGGCTCGGTTTCGCTTTTGGGTAGCGCCAGCACACTCACTTGGTCGCAAACTTCAGCCGGATTGGTGATCACTTGTCCGACACCGATGCCGAGCCTGCCATCCGGCACGGCCATCGGCTTCAAAATCGGTCCGGCGTCGGCAGTGGGCCAGCCTTATCCCACGAGCGTCATCGCTCTGCCGCAGACAAATCAGATCAATCTCTCCTGGTTTTATCCGTCTTCGACCGCGACGTATAATATCATGCGCTCAATCACTCACGGCGGACCCTACACCACCAATGCGGCCGGTGTCGCCAGCATGTCGTATATGGATACCAGCGTCGCGGCGGGCACGCTTTACTATTACATCGTGTCCGCGACGGATATGTCCGGCCAGTCGGCCAATTCCGCGGAAGCCTCCGCAGCGCCGGCCGGGGCGCCTTCAAGCCAGTGGCTGACGGAGGACATTGGCGCGGTCGGGGCAATCGGCTCGTTTGGACTGGCCTCCGGCGTATTCACCATTCAGGGTTCGGGCGCGGACATCTGGGGCGGCGCGGACGCCTTCCGCTATGCCTTTCATGCCCTGACCGGTGACTGCTCCATCACCGCACGCGTGCTGAACATGCAAAACACCGCCGGCTGGGCCAAGGCGGGCGTGATGATTCGTGAGACGTTGGATCCCAGTTCGCGGTATGTCATCAATTTCGTGACGCCGGCAAATGGCGGCGCCCTCCAACAGCGCAGCGGCACCGGTGCGTCGGCCTCCGGCGTGGCCGCGTCCACCGGTCTGGTGGCACCGTATTGGTTGCGGCTGGTGCGGGTGGAAAACGTTTTTACCTCTTACGTTTCAGCCGACGGCACCAACTGGACGCAATCGGGCACAACGACCGTGGCCATGAACGCCAACATGTATGCCGGCCTCGTCGTGTGCAGCGTGAAAAACGGGACCTTGTGCCAGGCGCAGTTCGACAACGTTTCCTTCTCCGCCACCGCCGCGATGGTTGTGGCTGTTTCTCCGCCATTGCCCGCGTTGATCCATCGCTACAGCTTCAACGAAACCAGCGGCACCACCGCCCATGACTCGGTGGGTAACGCCAACGGAACACTAAACGGCAGCGCTTTATTTGACGGCAACGGCCATGTGGTTTTGAACGGCACCAGCGGCACTTATGTCAGCCTGCCAGGCAGTCTGCTCACCGGTTTGACAAGCGTGACGATTGAGGCGTGGGAGACCAACGCCGTTTCGCCCGACAACGTGCCCTTGTTTTCGTTTGACGATGGATTGCGCGACGGCGTCGGCGGGGGGTATCTTCGATTTGTTCTGCACGACCAGAGTAACGTCCGTAATTTTCTGGAACTGGCCAGCAGCGGCGGCAGCCCGAAGATCACGGCCAACCCCGGATTGGGCGGCCAGTATATACACATCGTCTGCATCTACAATCCGGCCGGCGGCACCGCGACCATCTACACCAACGGGGTGCTGGAAACCAGCCAGGCGGCGACCACGCCCCTGGCCAGCATGAGCGCAAACGCCGCCGCCATTGGCCGCTCGCCGTGGGGCACCGATCCCTGGCTAGCCGGTACCATTGATGAATTCCGCATCTACGCCGGGCCATTGACGCCGGCCGACATCGCCGCCGCACAGGTTGCCGGCCCGAATGTCCTGCTCACAACCAATGTTACGCTCGGCTTCTCTCAAGGCGGAACCCTGGCCCTGATCTGGCCGGTGGCCGGCTCCGGGTTCACCCTCGAATCCAGCCCGACCTTGGGCAGTGGCGCGGTTTGGACATCCGTCACCAATGCCTCCGTTATCGTCGGCACCAACAATCAATGGATCGTGCCAGATTCAAATTCAACCGCGTTCTTCCGGTTGCGGAGATGATGGCTTTCGCGCTGGTCAATTTACGGCTGCGCCGCAACCTGCCGGGAATGGACTTAAGAAGTTCTTTCCAGACTTAAAGGCAAATGTTTAATACGCTAATAATTGTCCCAAGATGAGTACTGGAAAATTTGAAATTCAGAGCAGAACACTGAGCGTCAATCTGACCGTTCAAAGCCTATTGTTTGGTCACAAGAGGTTCTCGGTCAGTGTGTCCAGCACATGCTGGCCGGCGTTCAACGTCCGTTCACTGACCAGACGTTCGACGAAGGAGCCGTCGGTTTGGAGGATGATTTCAGTTTTATCCATAAATGAAAAAACGCC
>Ga0302277_1002035_pt1 | contig 14591 bp, 12 predicted proteins | sample III_Bog_N3_1_FD_198759 | JGI IMG/M metagenome (GOLD analysis project Ga0302277, IMG submission 198759) | Peat permafrost microbial communities from Stordalen Mire near Abisko, Sweden - III_Bog_N3_1 | ecosystem: Environmental > Terrestrial > Soil > Wetlands > Peat | place: Sweden: Abisko... | reverse complement strand
GTTTATGGTGATGCCGATGCTGGTAGCTCCACCAGAGCGGACCTCGCTGCACCGCCGTCGCGCCGAGCAGCGCAAAGAGAAATTGCGCCGGGCGCGAGGTGTGAAACGTTTTGTGCGAAAAATAGCGGTGATAAAAACCGGTGATCGCGAACATGCGCACGAGATACAACGCGACGGCCACGGCCACCGCCGTCCAGCTCCAACCGGCCCAGATCACGCCGAGGCAGCCGAGATGCAAAAATACAAACGGCAGCACGCGCACGAGTTCCACCTTGTCCGGCTTGGCGCGGATCGCGGCCAGATTCTCGTTGCCGTAGTCGGAGTCGAACCAGCGCACGAGCGAAACCTGGCTCCGGCCCGGTGTTTTCCCTGTTTTATTCATGAAATCAGTCATGGTTATCTTTCATTTGATACATCGTCTGGGGTGCGGCTTTGGATGCAAGAAACATTTTGCATCCATCACGCGTCCCCGCGCGTTGTTAAACTGAAGATGCCAACTTGTAACCAGTTGCCGGTTTTGCTATGAGCTTGTGCGCGCAAACTGTTTTTGTGCGGGCCTTGCCGATTTTTGACGCGAGGCCGGCGGGCAACTTTTTATTTTTGACCAAACCAGTGAACGAGCTGGAAGCGCAGGATCGTGACACCGAATTGCTGCGGCTGATCGCCGGCGGCGACCGGCTGGCTTTTGCCGAATTTTACGACCGGCATTCCACGCTGATGTTTTCCGTCGCCGCCAAAATTCTGAACGACGCCGGCGAAGCCGAAGATGTCTTGCAGGAAACCTTCGTGCAAATCTGGGAGAAGGCCGCAAAATTCGATCCCAAGCTCGGCAAGGCTGCGAGCTGGGCGGCGATCCTCGCGCGCAACCGGGCGATTGACCGGATTCGCGCCTCGCAGCGCCGCTCGCGCCTCGCGGAAGCAGCCGGCGCGGCCCACGCCATTGCGGCGGAAGTTTCCGAGTCCGCCAACGAAACGCTTTATGGCCACGACAAGGCGAAGTTCGTTCATTCGGCCATCGTCGAACTGCCGGAAGAACAACGGCAGGCGATTGAACTGGCATATTTTTCCGGACTGACCCAGGACGAAATTTCCAAAAAGCTGAATACCCCGCTCGGCACCATCAAGGCGCGCATCCGCCGCGGCCTGCTGAAGCTGCGCGATCAACTGGAGGGCGTGCTATGATTGACGAGCGCATGGAAGAGCAGGCCGCGCTGCATGTCTTGGGCGTGTTGAGCGACACGGAAGCCTACGAATTCAAAAAAGCGATGAAGGCCGATCCGGAATTGCAGGCGTGCGTCGCGCGGTTGAGCGTCGCCACCGGCGCGCTCGCCGGCTCCGTGCCGATTGCAGAACCGCCGCTGCGGTTGCGCGCAAAAATTCTTGCGCAAGTCGCGCCGGTGCAAAAAACAATTTCACTGCCGGAGCGGAAATCGGGTTTTTCACTTTGGCTGCCTTGGTCGCTGACAACGGGTCTGGCGCTGTTGTGCGTTTTGTTTTTCGCGCAGGACAGCCGGCTGCGCCAAACGATCAGCGAACAGGAAAAGCAAATTAACAATTTGAACTCGCTGGCGCAGTCGCTGTCGGCGGCGACAAATAATTTGCAGCAGACCGTGCTGGCGTTGCAGGAAACGAACCAGATTGGCAACTTGCGCATCGCGATGTTGAATTCAATGCTGACGGATTTGCCGAAGGCAGTGGCCGTGGGTTTGTGGGACAAAGACCAGCAGCGTGGCGTATTCGTGGTTCAAAACCTCAGACCTTTGCCGGCAGACAGGGATTACCAGTTATGGGTGATTGATCCAAAATATCCCACACCAGTCAGCGCGGGCGTATTCCAAGTGGATGTGCAGGGCAATGTGCGGATTCAATTCAAGACAGACAAGCTGATCGAATCGGCCAACCGATTCGCCGTGACTGAAGAACCAAAAGGAGGACTGCCAACACCTACTCTAAAGAACTTGGTGTTGATCGGTGGATAAAGTCGGTTCCAATTATTCTAGCTTTCGATTCAGACAAAAGCAGACAGACTTTCGTTTTACAGAGATCGGAGGTCAACGCATACCAATGCTGGCGAAGTCTGTTCAGTTCGGATTGGGAGCCGGAGCAGTGTATGGCTTCTTTTTTGTGCTGAGTATTCAAACTGGTTTTAAACTGTAAATCTGCAATAGAAAATTATCTCCTTAATATTCCGGGCAAACCGCCGCCCATTTTGCCCATCATTTTAGAGAACTTTCCCATTTTTTTCATCATCTGCTGCATCTCGCCGAATTTGTTCAGCATCGTGTTCAACTCCGTAACGGTTACGCCGCTGCCCTTGGCGATGCGGATGCGGCGCTTGGCGTTGAGAATTTGCGGGCTGCGCCGCTCCTGCGTCGTCATGCCGCAAATCATCGCCTCCATGCGCTTGAATTCCTTTTCCTGTTTTGAGAGGTCGCCCTGCTGTTTCAACATCTCCGCCCCGCCGGGCAGCATTTTCATCACACTTTCAAGCGAGCCGAGTTTTTTCATCGCGCGCAATTGTTCCAGAAAATCCTCCAGCGTGAACTGGCCCTTGCGCATTTTTTCCTCCATGCGCTTGGCATCGTCTTCGCTGACAGCTTCGGCGGCGCGTTCAACGAGACTGACGACGTCACCCATGCCGAGAATTCGTGAGGCCATGCGTTCGGGATGAAACGGCTCGAACTCGTCAAGCTTCTCGCCGGTTCCCATGAACTTGATGGGTTTGCCAGTGACGGACTTCATGCTCAACGCCGCGCCCCCGCGAGCATCGCCGTCCAGCTTCGTGAGAATTGAGCCGGTGATCTGCAACGCTGAATCAAAATGCGTTGCGACATTGACGGCTTCCTGTCCGGTGGCGGCGTCGAGGACGAGCAGAATTTCCTGCGGCTTCACGAGATCGCGCAGGCGCACGAGTTCCTGCACGAGCGATTCGTCAATCTGCAAACGGCCGGCGGTGTCGAAAATCAAAATATTGCGATGGTTCGCCTCAGCAAAATCCATGGCTTCGCGTGCGATTTTCAGAACGTCCGTTTCGCCGCGCTTCAAAAAAACCGGGGTCTCGATTTGTTTGCCGAGCGTTTCCAATTGATCCATCGCCGCCGGACGATAAACGTCCGCCGCAACGAGCAACGGCTGGCGCCCTTGCTTTTTCAGCAAGCGCGCGAGCTTGCCACTGGAAGTGGTTTTGCCGGAGCCGTGAAGACCGACCATGAGAATTGAACTCGGGTTGCCGCTCAAATTCAGCGAGGCATTTTGCGAACCAAGCAAATCAACAAGTTCGTCGTGGATGATTTTCACGATTTGCTGCCCGGGTTGGACGCTGGCGACGACTTCCGCACCGAGGGATTTAACTTTGACGCGCTCGATAAAATCTCGCGCGACCTTGAAATTCACGTCGGCATCAAGAAGTGCCATGCGCACTTCGCGCAGGGAATCACTGACATTAGTTTCGGAAATTTTTCCAAGACCGCGCAAATTGCGGAAGGCGTTTTGTAGTTTGCCGCTTAACGAGTCGAACATATGTCCAAGCTAAAGAGAGTGTGGGACTTTTGCAACTGCGACCAAAGCAATCCTTCTCGTGCTGGATAATTGATATGTTGGCGACAAATAGTACAAAAAGGCATTGGACCGCGCATTGACAAGGCTGATGCAGTTTGGCTTAATCTGCACTCCTCAAGTGGTAGGTTACCCAAGTGGCCAACGGGGGCAGACTGTAAATCTGCTGGCTATGCCTTCGATGGTTCGAATCCATCACCTACCACCACTCTTTATTTGCAGGGGAAACAGGGGTTTTAGTCAAATAAATCAATAGTTTTCACTGCATCGCTGTTTTTAACCTCTGCGTTTTGGTGCTTTTGCCGTCCCTTGCGTTCCTTTCCATTAAACCCTTAAAAGTCATACAAAAGTCATACAAGACCAAAAAGCCAGAGGCCGCAGTCATACAACCAAGCACACGCCAAACGCGCGGCCAACGCAGCGCAGCACACGCCTTTGGGTATCGTGGCGCACACCGGGGGGAAATGCCGCCGGGCGAATCAAAGGGTGTCAATCGCGGCGCGTCGCACGGCAAACGGCATCGTGGCGAGTGTCCGGGTGAAGTTTTGGAATTTAAGGAATCCATTTTTTTGCGGGGGCGACCCGTCCCCGCCGGGTGCCGGGGGAGGGGGGATTTTGCAACCGTCATTCGTTTAGGAGTCCCGCGCTTTAAGCGAAGCCTGTTTTTTGGGAAGGGCGACTTGATGCACGGTTTGACATCCGCCCGCGTCGTCAGCTTTTACTTTGGGCGATTAGTGCCAGCACATCACTTTCGAGAAAACCACATGACCTGGTTCTCCCTGGCAGCTTTAACTTTTTTAGAATCCCGGACGCGGCAAGTTTGTCCACTGTTCGGAGCGAAACTGCCAACAGACAGGCGGCCTCGTCCCGGCGAATGCAACGCTGGCGAACTCCCGGCGCGGCATCTGATTTCAGTGACTCGGCATCACCGTTGCGAAGCATCGCCACGAGTTTGGCGCGTTTTGCAGGCGTGATTGTCGGGTCGGCCTTCAATCCAGCTTTGAGCAGTTCAATTGTCGTGACAAGCATGGTTCAGTTTAAGAACGACTTTATGCGAACCAGTGACCGGGCAGGTGTGTCACGCGCACAAGATTTCAAAAGCGGGCGACAACATGGCCGAAACGAAAAGTGTCCTCTCGATCTGTCCAATCGCATCCGAGAAGCGGGCAAATCGGTTCTCACTTGATCCGCAGCGGACTGGCATTCGCACGGTTGCAACCTACCGGTTTTGGATGGGGCACGCGTTACCCCTCGTGAAAACGAGGTTTTTGAGTCCGCGAAACAGTCGCGGTGAAACCGCAATCTGGCCGGCAAATGGCCGCGCCGATGTCCGTAGCCACAGGCAGTCCGTGCCCAGTCCGTGACCATGTCCGGGCCGTGAACCAACCGTGTCCAGATACTTGGACTGGCCGGAAAATGTCCGTGTCACGGTTTTGCAATTTCCGTGTGATGTCCCAGCCAACGGCTGCGACACTTCCCGCGTGAATCCTTAATCGCCTGTCTGACTCCCGGCGAAGCGAGCATCGTCAAGGTGGAAGTCGCCGGGCATTACGGCGAAACTACCTTGACGACGCGCAGCGAGCCACACAATCGAAGGGCGATTCACGCGGAGCCGGAGGTGAACCCGGCGCGGATGCGGATTGGACACGGATAGTTCGAGGTCACGGGCTGGATGCGGACATTCGCGACCTGGCCACGGTCGCGGACTGGTTGCAGACACGGTCGGGGCGCGGACATGGACTGTTTTCGGCCCGGACGCGGACGTGGACTGGACAAGGCCACGACCAGCAGGCTGGGCTATGGCGTGGACATTCCGCGTCCAAACCGCGACCATTTCGCGGACGCAGAATCCTTCGCTGGCGAAGGAGTAAGGCTTGTCCGCGTGAAAAGCCTTCGGCTGAAGGCGGCAAATGGCGGCAAATGTGCAGTGGCAAAAGGCGACAAATTGCGACAAGTTTGTTGCCGCCTATTGCCGCAATTTGACACTGGTGCGGATGCGGCTCGTTTCGTTGGCCGAATGGTTAAGGGGATGGTGTCTTCTAAAAATTGCCCGCAGATGAGGGCAAGACAAACGCGAGAAATTCGCCGTGATTGGTATGTCGGCGGATGCTCCGCTAGTGTCACTGGGGCCGTGCGCGTGAATCAGGGGCGTGATGGTGTGTCGCCGGTCGTCGCGTCAATCTATTGCTCGCCTCATCCGGCTGCGCTCCAAATTGACCCGCCGCCCGGCTCCGGGATTTTGCCTCTATGATTTCGCGCCCGGAGAATTGTTCGTGGCTGATTGCGAATTGGTGGAAGTGGCAACAAGGTGCAATTTTCGGGGTTGGACAGCGTTTGTCCATGCGCCCGGTTTAACGTGGCGGGGTATGAAACTGAAAAATATCATCCCGCAACGCTACCGCAGCCAGGTCGTCCGCCAGTTCGGCGACGCCAAATTGATTCGCCAGCCGAACGGCCAGCACGAGCTTGTCGGCGGCACCGACAACGACCGCGCCAACGCCTTTGAATGGTCGTCACTCTTCGCGCATGAAATAGTGTTCACGCACTTTCACCGCGAGGATCACGCCCGCAGCCGTCCGCGCAAGCCGTGGTTTGCGCCCCGGCTCCAGCCCGCGCTGTGAAAAACTCGGAATGGACGCCAGCGGGCGATGCGGTAGCGTGTCTGCTGCCGATGACCGGCCAGTTGCGCCGGGAAAAAATGCAGGCGCGGGAATTTAGCGTGGCCGTCCGGTTCACGAATTTTACGGAAGTCGGCACGAGTCACCGTTTCAAGCATCCGCAATTTCTAAACTCCGTCATCAACGAAGTGATGGAGCAAATGTTTCGCGACATCATGGCCGGTCAACGGCTTCCGGTGCGGCAGATTCGGATTGCCATGTTTAACCTTGAAAAACTCGACACGCATCCGACGCTATGGGGGCGGACGCATGAGGAACGCTGGGGCGCGGTGGATGACGTGGCGCACAAGCTGAATGAGCAGCTTGGCAAAACCGTTTTGATGACGGGCGCGCAATTCGCGCTCCGGCATATTGACGAATCGCAAAAGCAGCCAAAGGCGAAATGTCCCTTCACGCCGCAGCGGGAAATGATTGCCAAGCTGTGGGGCGCGGAAGTGCCGGACAAACCAGTTCAAGGAACTCTGTTTGGATGAATGCCAAATTTGGTCTCCATTTTTATAATGTTTGGCAATAACTAACTTTTTGACCAGCGATTTAACCTTTGAATTAATGAGCACTAAGGCTAAAACCGGCGGAGCTGCTCGGTTCGGTTCGAGTGCGACAGGAAGAGGTGGAGAAAATCGTAATTGGAAATGGGCAGAGTATTTAACGAAATGAAAAACGAACTTACTAAAAAACCTCTCAGCAACCATCGAATCGTTTTTATCGATGACGAGGAATGGTTACAGCAGTTGGTTGAACCGCTGATTCGTAAATATTTCAAGGAAATTACGTTGTTGAAATTCAGAAATCGCAATACAGCCTGGCAAGAATTGTTACGAGCCGACCCCGATCTTCTCATAACGGACTTGCGCAACGACAATGATCCAACACTTCCCGGGTCAACAAAGGAGGATTTGGGAATGAGTGGTTTTGATTTGCTAGGGCTTCTGGCGGCGAGACAGGCTAAATATCCTGTGCTGGTCATTTCTGGAAGCTTATCGATAAGCAGAATGGAAGGTTGGGCAAAGAAGTGCGCCGGGCCGAATCTAAATGTTTCATATTTGACCAAACCATTCACGCCAGAACTCTTTTATCAAGGGTTGTTGAAGTGCCTTGGTCCTAGTTCCCAAATGAACTTTAAGGCATGATGAACAACTCAATGACGACTTTTATTGCTCTCTACGGCACCAGCACTGATTATTAGCGGCCAGTTCGAATGAGCATGAGGTTTTGCTTTGCTGGCTGAATTAACTGAAATCGGAGGACCTATTCGTTTTTTGCGAAGATAATCCTCCATCATTGCGCTTTTTTTCTGTTGCTGAAGGTTTCGCTGATGTTTCGCACCACCAGCCTGATGCCATTTTATCGCTTCCCACTTCGCGACCTTACATGTCGGGCTATGACGAGGTTCCCCTTTAAGCTTCCAATAACCGCAGCACGGGCAAATTTTGGGTTGTGAATTTTTGTTAGGCATAATTTTCAGAATATGTATCGGGCATTTTTTGGCAAATGCGTTGGCCATCAAGTTGTCGATGCAGGCCCAACGAACTTAACTGAAAAGGCCAAATGTTTTTTGAAAATGGGATTTGGGAACGGAGTTTCCGGCCGCAGGTTGCATTTGAACTCTAGCACATAAAATGTGCGCTTCTTCTGCGGATGTTCGGCGACGCCAATTATATCTTCAGCCCGCAGGATGGACTTTTTCATAATGGAAAAGTGGTCAGCCACGTCATCGGCGACTTTTGGGTTTCTCAAAAGCTGGGAAATCGTGCCGACTTCACCAGCAAATGAAAAACACCAACCTTCCAAGGTTCGTATCAGGCTTTGTTTGTCATCCCCATATAAGGTGAGAAGGTTGCGAGATATGGCCGAAGGTTTCAGTGACAATGTAATTGCGGGCGCTTTACCACCGCGATCAAAGTTGTCGCCTTCCTCTATGATGCTCTCGCGGTAGTCATCCTTCCGAACGCTGGCGTGGCGTTTTCCCTTTTCGTAATCGAACTTTCTGGTAAGGCCACCGGGCATACTTTTTAGTTTCTAAATATTTTCGACAAGAACTTTCTGATATTAATCGAGTGATTGAAAAGCATAAAGCAGGAAAACTCCGGGTTGGACAAGCACTGTCCATTTCGTGTGATAATGTGTTTGCATGTGTGGACGATACACGGCGGCGAAAGATTTTAACGAACTGATCAAACTTGTTGGCGTCATCATGGCGCGTGCGCCATTTCTTACGCCGCGCTACAATATCGCCCCGACGCAGCTTGCGCCGGTGATTTTCATAGAACGTCATCAACCGGCGATGAAGCTCATGCGGTGGGGCTTGATTCCATCATGGGCGAAAGATGCAAGCGTGGGCAGCGCGAATATCAATGCGCGGTCGGAAACGCTGCAAAGCCGCAATTCGTTTCGAGAGGCTTTCAAGCATCGGCGCTGCCTGATTCCTGCCGACAGTTTTTATGAATGGCAGGAACGCGAGGGAAAGCGGCAACCGTTCCGGGTGATGCTGAAAAGCGGCGAGCCGTTTTGCTTCGCCGGTTTGTGGGAACGCTGGATTAAACCGCCGTCGGTGGACAATGCTGAAACCGATTTGGATGAAGCACCGGCGAGTGAAACGATTGATTCATTTACCATCATAACGCGGGCGGCGAACGCGGCGATTGCGCCGTTGCACGACCGGATGCCGGTCATCATCGCACCAAGTCATTTCGGCTGGTGGCTGAAAGACGACGACCCGCGCAGCGAGTCGCACAAAATGGCGCTGGAGCGAGCGCCCGATGACCCGTTGAAAATTTATCCCGTCAGCGATCTGGTGAACAGCCCCAAGCTGGACGACCCGCGCTGCATTGAGCCGGTGCGGATTGACCGGGATATGTTCGAGCGCCAATGGTGGGGCGATGAGTGAACATCAAACAAAAAGCGCAATCTGAATCAATCAGGTTGCGCAAGATTGTCGCCAATTTGCCTTTAAGCAAACTCAAGATCAGATTCACCAACCGCTATGCGTGGATTAGGGCCACAATCAAATGCGGTGGCATAACCTGCTCGCCGACCAATTGTCTGCGGCCCTTGTTCGTATGCGGCCAAAAGCAAAGCCGAAATTGAAACCGCTTGCAGTTCATGCTTGTCCGCCCTGCATTCTACAGCAATTCCTTTCAGGCCAAACTGTCGCGTGATGGCGGCAACACCTTTTATTTGAAACCCAATTGGTCTTTCATCAATTGCGGATCGGTAAATTGTGAGGACGCCATCTATTCTGTCTGCCACTACCGCTTCGTCTGCCATTTGAAAAGTGATGCAATCACCGGCTGGATTAAACCACGGTTTTGGGGGTTCGGAAATATCACGCGATATACCCGAAACAAATTCTTTTAAGAAGTGCTCGTCCATATCAGTGCTCCAAATCGGTTCTGCCAATCAACCGGGCAATACTCATCATCGCCCGCAACACGTTCTGCTCTAAACTCATAAATGACGAACCTTGAGTTGAGAAACACTGCGAAAACATACTTGTCCGGGAATGGAACTTCAACATTTTCTTTAACATGCCATATTTGTGGCTGGCCTGTAAAGCACCAACCACCATCGTTAAATTCGCGGATTCCAGAGAAAATTCGCTTCGGATTTTCCAGCACATATCTGGCGGCGCGAAAATTTTCATGTTTTACAGGATGGTATTTGTAACAATGCAAAATCAAACTGTGCGGGATGATCGCCTCGATTTTGGGCCCGCTTACATTTGCAGGATTAATAATCTGGATTGAATAATTTGTTGCCATTTTATTTGTCGGGCGACTTGGCGAGGAAAGTTTTCCCCTCCATCTCTTCCTTCGCCGCCCATGTGCTAAACATACACCCGATTTTTGCAAAAGTCAAGTCAACAACGAGCAAAAGCAGCGTTTCTCACAAATCACCATAACGTAATCATCACCCAAACAAACTTTCCTTGCCCACCGCCTTTGCCCGCACTCGGGCGAACTGCAAAATTTCTTCCATCGTCGCGCCCTTGTCGCGGAACTCGTAAAACAGCGCCTCACCGAGCAGGCAGTAATTCCATGTCCGCCCGCTGCGATCCTCTGGCGGCAATTCGTTCACGCGCTCGCACCACGCGACGGCGGCAATCCGCTTCCGTATCACGTCCGCATGAATCAATTGATCTTGCGCCTTCGTTTCCGTGAGCCAGATGCCCGATTTTGTGCGGACCAGAAAGTCAGGATGGTAAAAGCCCGGCAGACCGTTTTCTTTGACGTAGCGCAACCGCATGAAAAGATGCTTTTGCTCGTTCACCTTGCAAAACGCTTCCGCCGTTGCATCCGCGTTTGCCTTGCCGATGAATGCTTCTTCAAACCCGCCGTTGCGCGACGGAAACGGCAACCGCTCGTAAATACATTTTGGCGTCTCGATGGAACTGGATTCGCGCACGCGAATTGTCGCCACTTCCGAAAGCCAGCGTTGCTTGATCTCCGGCGGCGCGGTGGTTTCCGTCGCCGCCAGTTCCGGCAGCTTGCGCCCGAATGTTTGGATGATGTGATTGGCAACCGGGTCGAGGCAAAGCAATCGCCAGTTTTCATCCGTGAACGGGTCAAATTCCCGCGCAAACAATCGCCGCCGGACAAATTCATCCACCCAGGCCGACAACTGCGGCAGGTTCACCTGCAAATATGGATAGCGGGATATGTTCGCAAACACTTTGCTGCTGCTGGTGACGGGCGCGTGCAGACTGTCGGAAATCCGTTTCACCAGCCGGGACAGAAAATCATTGTAGCCCGTCGCCGTCATAATGCCGCCATCCACGCGATAATCGCCGAACTGCGTTCCCGTCTGGACATCTTGCGAGCGGAACACGTCGCCCTTGCCAATCGTCGCCTTCAATTGCTCGAAAGTGAACGCGCCAAATTCCGGCAATGTCGCCACGTCCAATTCCTTGCCGACAAGTTCCTCCTCCTGCTCGCGCATGATGAATGGCACGGCGAAATCAAACGCCTCGTAGCCATCGCGCAGCCCCACGGAAATCAAATCCCCGGTGCTCCGGGTCGTGGAATCTTCCGGCGTCGCCTCGGCAAATTCGTAACCGTCTTTGCGCAACTGCTCGTAAAATTCCGCGAACTTCGGATGTTCCACGATGCTCAAAACATCAATCAAACTTTTCGGTTCCTGCCCGGCCTTGATCAAATCGCGGTTCTCCGTTTTCTGGTCGTCAAATTCGTTGCCGCGCCACATGAGCCGCAGGCCGCGCCCGACGGTTTGCTCCAAAAGAATTTTCGCGCCCGTCGTGCGGAGCGGCACGATCACGCAAATGTTGTTCACGTCGAAACCTTCACGGAGCATCAAAACGCTGATGACGGCGCGCGGTTTCGGATGTTCGTCCATGTCGAAAAGTTGCTCGCGTAAAACTTTCCATTCCGCTTCCGGCAACTCGCCTTTGCGGTTGGAATCCACGCGCAAAACTTCATCCGCGTTCAACCCTTGCGAAATCAGGAAATCCGCCACCAGCGGCGTGACGCTGGTATCTTCGCAGACCACCAGCATCTTCGGATGCTTGGTCGGATCAATCGTCGCAAATTCCTTTTCCAGCTTGAGCAGTTTCGCCAGACCCGCGCGAACCATGATGCGTTGACCCTCTGACAAAATCGGCCGCCCGTGTTCGTCGCGGTCAGCTTTGAATTGCAGTTCGTCATTCGACAACGCGCCCAGCTCGCGCCGCTTGTCCAGCACCAGCGACTTCACCAGCCCGGCGCGCATGGCGTCGCGCAAATCAAAATCCGCGATGATATGCGGAAAATAAACCGCCTTTGCTTTTACCCCGCTGCCAACCTGGTTGTAAGGCGTCGCCGAAAAATCAATTTGCACGAACCGGCTGCCCTTGGTTTCCGCAATCGCCCGCAAACTTTTCTGCCATTCCACTTCCGTAATCTCGCCTTCATTGCGGACTTCGTGAATGTGATGCGCCTCATCGTTGAAAACAATCAGGCTCGGCATATCGCGCAGATAAGCCAGCGTGCCGCCGCGCTCATAGCGGCGGTTCAAAACCTCCAGCGAGTTGCCCGCGCTCGTTCCCGGCGTCAACGGCAGCACCGCCGCCGCCACGACTTTGGGATCGGCCACGATGCCCGGCGATTCCGTGCCGTCATCTTCTTCGTCCGTTTCGTCGGCTTCCGCCAGCGCGTGCCAGTTGCAAACGCCAATCAGCCCGCCCGCCGTGACTTTCGTTCCCAAATCCTCTTTTGTGCAGACGTTGCCTTGCACGAAACGAAAAACCTCATCGCTGTAACTGTCCGGCACAAACAAATCCTTGTAACGCGCCAAATCCGATGTGCTGAAATCCCGCTCCCCGCCGCGCTCCTTGCCGAGAAACGCATCCAGCAACCGCTGATAAACAATCAGCCCCGGCGCGACGATCAGAAAATTCCGGGTGAACCGTTTATCTTCCCGCGCCCGCGCCGCGTTGAGCATCTGCCAGTAAAGCAAGGCTTGCAGCACCCACGTCTTGCCCGTGCCGGTCGCCATTTTCAGGCAATACTTGGGATGCCGGCTTTGCACGACTTCTTCCAGCCGCCGCGCCGTCAATAAATCTTCCGCCGCGAGCTTTTGGTAAAGGTCCACCAGCGTTTCCGGCTGCAAAATTTCGTGCGCGTAAATCGCGTGCAAAATCGCCTGCCGCTGGCCGGGATGAAAATTCACTGTGCGCCCGTCGCAACAATCCTGTTGAAACCACCATCGCAGCAAATCCGCCGTGACCGGCGTGACCTTTTCCAGAATCGGCGCATTGCCGGATTCCAGGCCGACGCAGTCCGCTTGCAGGAGCGGTGTCAGGGCTTTGACGAGGGGAAGTTGCATACGATTGCGCGGTTAGGCCAATAGAGTCATTTTAATTTTTTTTCTCTTGAATCTGAATGACACGCTTTAATTCATCAAGATCGTGTTCCCGCCCGCGCATCTGGTGCAACATCCGGTGGCAATTGGAGCAGACGGTCACAAGGTCATCCAGCCGGGTTTTTTCCTTTGCCAGTTTCTTGCTCAACGGATGCAGGTGGTGCGCTTCGGCGAACTCAGCGCCCAATTCCTCGCCATAAACTTCCGCAAAGGTCATTTTGCAAACTTTGCATCGGTAGCCATCTCGGCGCTTGCAGGCATCGGCTAGTTTGGAACTCCGTTCTCGCACCAGATGCCGCCGGACAACCGACCGTTCAAGTTGGGGATAAACTTTAGTTTTCGTTTCGGCCTTTGGCTGCTCCGGCAACAGCCACATCACATCGGAAAAGAAATCCGCCGCCCGCATCGTGATCCGATGAACATTGTCAATTGTAGGTTTTTCAGTCGGCACATATTCGCCATAAAAATAGAAATTTGTGACGCGCCCGTAATGATATTGCTCGTAAATCGGTTTATTAAATTCAGCCTTTTTCAACGGTCTGGTAAGCAACCACACGCCCGCAGAATACTTAGAATAATCATCCTTTTTAAGAGTCCGAATCGGGCGTAGATGTGCCGGCAGTTGTTTCTTCAGCGCCTGCATCTTCACTGAATTGCCCGTGAAAAAGCCATAATAAAACCTTCGGCTTTTTGTTGCCGGATAACGGTCGAACCATAATTCCAATTGCAATCGCATCGGATAGGTGTGCCCCAGCCTTGCAAGCCAACCATCAGTCCCAACTTTTTTTATTTTAACATTAGCAGCGGCGACAAATGCTCCGCCATGCGAACGAGATTCCAGTTCGTCACGCAAGTCGCGGGCAGCAGACAACAACAAACTACGGTCACGACGATTATTCATAATTCTCCCGTCTTTAGACGGTTTTCACCACCTCCGCCTCGAATCCAAAAACATCCACCACGCGCACGCAAACGCGGCGCGAACCACTCTTCACCGGCAGGCCGGAGAGAACCGCCTTGCGCACGACGTGCAGCGGATCGTGGTCGTTGTCTGTGTTGCCGCGATAATCCTGCCACACGCTGCGGAACACGAGCTGCCCGTCCGGCCCGGACTCGTAATCCGGGTCAATGCTCCAATACTCCACCAGCGCCAATGGATCGCGGTTCATCACGGCTTGCAGCCGTTCCTTGTCCTTTGCTTCCAAGTTCAACGCATCCGGCGAGAGCAAAACGTAATTTTCCAGTTCCACCGTCAGCACTTCGCCGCTGGCAATCGCTTTCCGTTCAATCGGCTTGATGGTGACGTATTGCAGCGACGAAAAACGGATGCGTTGCGCGTCGAAATCCGTTTTCAATTTTTCAAAACCGCCGCTCTTTTTCAGACGGTCAAGCAAGTCCGGCGGAATCACCAGCACTTCCAGCTTGTCATCGTTGAGCTGCGTTATCACATGGCCGATGTCGGCGGTGAAATTCCAGCCCAGCACCACGACTTTTTCCCAACCG